>OFFY01001440.1_pt1 | contig 19990 bp, 17 predicted proteins | sample 1521481 | NCBI WGS metagenome assembly OFFY01 (sample SAMEA3504117, study PRJEB24116) | mouse gut metagenome | biome: mouse gut; feature: mouse-associated habitat; material: faeces | place: Denmark | collected 2011
GAACGGTGTTTCCTTGCTGCCGTTGCCCTCTTTCGGCGCGGCTGCATTGACATAAAGAATCATGGTTGTTACCCTCCTGTGTAATTGTTTTTCCCCTTAAGGTATAATGTATCACGTTAGGAGAAATTTTCCAATAACTCTTTACAATCTTTTTAAATTGTCAGATTACAATGGTCGTTTACTGTTTAAATTTTCTTTTTGTTTGTTAAAATTACGTTACATTCCTCTTAAATTCCACATACGTCACCACAAAATACACCAGATAGATCCCGAGGAACAGCGCCACACTTTTCCCGAAAAAGCCTCCCACGGATGTGGGCACTCCCGTCATCATGATAAACCTGTCGCTGGCAAAGAGGATCATCCGCCCGCTGATCACCACCGCCAGCAGCGCCGGACACAGATAGTAGGCCGCCAGCTGTTTGAGAATCAGCCGTTCCATGGCAGCGCGGGTAAGTCCCAGCCTGGAGAGCACCTCATAACGGTACTGATACTTCGCCGCATCGCTCACCTGCTGCACGGCCGGCACCGTCACCGCCACGCAGACAAACACCAGCCCGATATAGAACAGCGGAATGATCATCGTCGCCAGCATATACTTGACTTCCGGCAGCTGATTGTCTCTCACCAGATTCAGCTCCACCACGTTGATGATCGTGTCGGAGCCGCAGCAGATATCACCCGTCACATGCCCCTCCGCATACAGAGCTTCCTCCGACACTCCGGCCGGCAGCAGCGCTTCCAGCTTTTCCTGCAGTCCGATAGAAAAGATAGATCGTAACTACCAGCCCGATCAGAAAGTACATCACCTGCTGTGTGCTCGCAAGCCTCCCGAACATCTTCCAGAACAGAAGAATAAAAAAGACCGACAGCGGAAACAAAAGCTGCTTTCTGTGCTCATGCTTTTCCCTGATCTCCTCATTGCGGCGCTTCGCATTCATAAGCGCCTGAATATTCATCTTCTTAAACTTCCGCTTACAGCGAAAAAGCGCCAGCAGATAACAGCCGCCAAAGCAGACCGCCGCCATCAGCATAGTCCGGCCGTCCGGCGCAATAGAAAGCCGATACTCCATCTGCACCATGGAAAACATGACCGCCATCAATACCTGCTGCAGCAAGATACCCGCCGCCGTCCCGATCAGGAAGGAAACCCCGCCCAGCAGAAAATTTTCCCTGATATAGAGTCCGGCGATGGTCCGCTTCTTCATGCCCAGCAGCAGATAGATGCCGAATTCCGCGCTGCGCCTCTCCAGCATGAATTTCACCATATAGTTGATCAGCCATGACACGATCAGCATGATAAAAAAGGTGGCCAGCCCGATCATCACACCCATCAGCCCCTGCAGTTTCATCGAAAAATACTGCTCCAGCTCATAAAAAATCTTCCCGTCCTGCAGGAACAGGATCCGGCTGCAGTAGCTGGCCGAAAAGGCATCGTGAGTCACCATCAGGATCGTCGCCTCCATCCTGCGGTTCAGATCCGTAAACGTCTCCAGAAGGATCTGTGCCAACCTGGAATCCAGCGCCCCGTCGGCTCATCCGCCAACAGCAGCCGCGGCCGGTTGACCATGGCTCTGGTACAGGCACAGCGCTGCTTCTGCCCGCCCGAAACCTGATAGGGGAATTTATCCCGGATATCCTCGATCTGCAAAAGTTTCAGGATCTGTCCGCTCTCTGCCACGATCTCCTGCCTTGGTTTCTCCTGCAAAGTCAGCGCCAGTACGATATTTTCTCCAATGGTCAGCGTATCCAGCAGATTGTACTCCTGAAACACAAATCCCAGATTATCCCTGCGAAAGTCTGACAGAGCATCCTCAGACAGTTCGGTGATATCCGTGCTCTCATAATAGATATGTCCGGCCGTTACCCGGTCAATGGTGGCCAGCATGTTCAAAAGCGTCGTCTTTCCCGAACCGGAAGGCCCCATGACCCCCACGAATTCCCCTTTGTCCACCTGAAAGCTGACACGGTCCACGGCCCTGGTCACATTGGACGCGCTGCCGTAATATTTCTCGACCTCACAGATACGAATATAATCGCTCATTTCGATCCCTTTGCCTTTCTTTGCCTTTCTTTGCCTGTGCTTTCATTCTACCACCCCGCAGTTTCTTTCCTATAAAAATAGATTGAAGTTATCTTACTTTTTCGAAAGATAACTTCAATCCTGCTCTCTGCCTGTAAAATTACCGACCGGAAAAAGAAGCTGCATCCTCGTTCCGCCGCCATACTTCGATTTCGCCCACAGACTAATCCCCAGCCTGCCGCACAGCTTCCGGCACAGGTAAAGCCCCATCCCGGTAGCCCGCTCGTGATCCCGTCCGTTGCTGCCTGTAAACCCTTTTTCAAAAATACGGGAAAGTTCTTCTCCGCGGATTCCCACGCCGTTGTCCTCCACCGTCAGACTGACGCCGTCCTTCCCGCGCTTCGTCCGCACGCATAAAACCGGCTGCGCGCTGCGGTATTTAACACAGTTTAAGAACAGCTGGTTCAGGATAAAAGCGATCCACTTTCCGTCCGTGTAGACCGCATCGGGACAGTCCACCTCCGCACGCACGCCGTTTTTGATCAATAACAGACGGTTCTTTTCCAGCACTTCCTCGGCGATCTCCTGCAGACTGGTCCTGCGGATGATAAAATCCTGCAGGAACCTGTCCTTCAAAAAAGCCCGCACACTCATACCCGATACCCAATCCCTCTCTTCGTCACGATCAGCTCACTGACCCCGATCGCCTTTACCTTCTCCCGTATTCTGGTCATGTGCACGCTCAGCGTATTATCATCTATGAAAATCTTATTCTCCCACAGATACTCGATCAGATCCATCTGCGAAATATACTCGCCGGGATGGCGAAGTTTCCTTTATGCGGCCGCCATTTGCCCACTTTAACACCGCCCCGATCCGCGCCAGCAGAACCGGCGCCTGATACGGCTTCGTGATATAGTCGTCCCCGCCCTTTAAGATGCCGTTTACCTCGTCCATGGAGTCGGTACGGCTCGTCAAAAAGATTACCGGCACATTCGTCTCCGCCCGGATCTGCGTGCACAGATCAAAGCCCGAACACCCCGGAAGATTGACGTCCAGCAGAACCAGATCCGGCGCAAACGCCCTCACCTGCCCGGGAACATCACCAAAATCCGCCGGTGCGGCCGCCTCGTACATCGCATTTTCCAACAAAATCTGCAGTTCTCTGCGGATCACTGCCTCATCCTCTATAATCAAGATTTTCGCTGTCATGCGCACTCCTTTTTGATCTCTCGCAAATGCCCCGCATGGATTCCAATATGCCCGACTCCCAGTATCACCGCGGCGGCTGCCAGTAACGGATTCCTCCCATAGACTGCCAGCAGCAAAAATGCCGCCACCGGTAGTGTGGCCCCCGCTACCGGAATGCCCAACAGACTGCTGTAGAAATCCTCCATTCTTTTTTCGCTTCTGAAATACCGGATCCAGTATATTTCATACAGAACCATCAAAAGAAACGACCCCGCCAGCACAAGCGACCAGGGCCTTATCCTGCCGATATTAAAATCCGAAAAGATCAGCACCGCCGTGCATACAAGCACCTCGCCGACCCGCTCGAACAGCCTCAGTATCCTGTTTTCCCGGACCACATATTTTTCATACCCTGTGGGCTGATGTTTCGTCCAGAACAGGTTTGGGATAAAAAGCATCAATAAATACAGAAGTCCAATATAAGAAAAACCTAAATTCATGATCGAAACTGCCTCCCATTCCGTGCTTTCCGTTATACGTATATGCTTTCATGACGGTTCCTGTTTTGCAGCCTTTTCGTGCCGCTTCCTGTTTTCCGGCCTTTTACCGGGCGTTCTTTATCGCAAAAACACATATTTCTCCGCATCAGATAAATCGCTGCAATAGGAAAAGCCCAGAGCATGAAACTCCTTCATGCCTTCCGGCCGGCAGATATTGTTCTCCGCCAGAAAACGCACCATTTCGCCCCGGGCCATCTTGGCCAGCGTGCCCTTCTGCTTCACCTTCCCGTCAACCACTTCTCCAAACTCCACCGTGATAAATCTGTCTTCCGGCGTTATGTATTTCTCGATACACTGCGAATATTCCCGGGAGGCCAGGTTGACGATCACCCGGTCCTCTTTCGTCAGATGCCGATAAAGGCGCCCGCCCCAGAACTCATACAGATCGCTGCACCCGTTTACCGACAGCCGCGCCTGCATCTCCAGCCGGTAAGGCACAACCCCGTCAAAAGGCTTAATCAGACCATAGAACCCCGAAAGAATGCGGAGACACTCCGACAGATAGGAAAGCGCCTCCGCCGTAAACACCCCCGGCGCCATATGCTGGTACTGCAGCCCCTCATAGGCCATCACGGCAGGCGTCAGTCCCCGTTCCAGATTCATCTCCTGAAAACGCCGGTAGTTTAACGTCGCCAGCTTGTCATTACATTTCCACAACGCCTTCGCCTCCGCAAAAGACAATGCCTGTATTGCCGTCATGAGCGTCTTCGTTTCCGCAAGGAACGCCGGCAGACCATCCGCCGCAAAAGAATCCGTGTCCACATTCATTTTCTTCGCCGGTGAGATTATGATCTTCATTTTTTACCCCATTTCTGCGCTGCTTTTGGCTTTAAAATCCTATAGCACATTCCATGCCTTGGGCAAACTCTGTACAACCCGTACCTATACCTCTTCCAGTTCCCCCAGCATCTGCGCCGGATTCTGCTCGGCCTTCACATTGCCGAAGGCTTTCACGATCATGCCTTCCTCATCAATCAGATACGTCGTGCGCACGACGCCCATACTGACCTTGCCGTAGTTCTTCTTTTCCTGCCAGGCATCGTAAGCCTGGATGCAGGAAAGCTCCGGGTCGGAGAGCAGCGTAAACGGAAGCCCGTACTTCTCCTCGAACTTCTTGTGGGACGCCACACTGTCCTTGCTCACGCCCAGCACCACCGCGCCCTTTTCCTGGAACTGCGGATACAGCTGGCCGAAATTGCAGGCCTGCTTCGTACAGCCCGGTGTGTTGTCCTTCGGGTAAAAATAGAGAATGACTTTCTTTCCTTTATATTCTTCTAATGTGTGTATCTGTCCGTTCTGGTCCGGCAAAGAAAACGCCGGCGCTTTGGTTCCTGTCTGTAACATTGGTCTGTCCTCCTTTTTTCTGTTCATCGTCTCGCTGTTTCTTCTGCATACATGCAACAAGCTGCACAGTATTCTCACCGACCGTGCAGCTTATGTGCCGTTCCAGGCAAAAACATTACCATCATACTATGTGCATTCGCCATCTATCTTATACCGCTATACCACCGTACTCCTCCATATCTGCCGAAAAGCCGCCGTCTGATCGCACTGCTTGCTTTCCTCACTGCCGGCCGGAGATTTTCGGCAGCTTCGCAATGGCCTTCTCAAGCTCCGCATCCGCAGGAACGTAATCCTCCATCTCACCGTCATTATATCTCTGGTAAGCCACCATATCAAAATAGCCCGTGCCCGTCAGGCCGAATACGATATTCTTCTCTTCCCCTGTCTCTTTGCACTTCATTGCCTCGTCGATGGCAACCTTGATCGCATGGCTGCTCTCCGGCGCCGGCAGGATTCCTTCCACTCTCGCAAAAGTCTCCGCCGCCTGAAACACTTCCGTCTGCGCCACGCTTCTCGCTTCCATAAGTCCCTGATCATACAGCTCGGAAACCACGGAGCTCATACCATGATAACGCAGTCCCCCCGAATGGCTGGCTGAGGGAATGAAACCGCTTCCCAGCGTATACATCTTCGCCAGCGGACATACCTTACCCGTGTCGCAGAAATCATAAGCGTAAACGCCTCTTGTCAGACTCGGACAGGATGCCGGCTCCACCGCGATAATCTTATAATCCGCCTCGCCTCTTAAGATTTCCCCCGCAAAAGGAGAGATCAGGCCGCCCAGATTGGAACCGCCGCCCGCACAGCCAATGATCGTATCCGCCTTGATGCCGTATTTGTCAAGCGCCGCTTTTGTCTCCAGACCGATGATCGACTGGTGCAGCATTACCTGAGACAATACGGATCCCAGCACATAACGGTATCCCTCCTGACCGGTGGCCGCCTCCACTGCCTCCGAGATCGCACATCCCAGGCTTCCCGTCGTCCCCGGAAATTCCTCATTGATCCGGCGGCCGACATTCGTCTCCATCGAAGGAGAAGGCGTTACTTTCGCGCCGTAAGTGCGCATCACCTCCCGGCGGAAAGGCTTCTGCTCATAAGAGCATTTCACCATATATACCTGACAGTCCAGCTCAAAATAAGAACAAGCCATGGAAAGCGCCGTTCCCCACTGCCCTGCTCCCGTCTCCGTCGTCACACCCTTAAGCCCCTGCTGCTTCGCATAGTAAGCCTGCGCGATCGCGGAATTCAGCTTGTGGCTTCCCGACGTGTTGTTGCCCTCAAATTTGTAATAAATATGAGCCGGTGTGCCAAGCCTTTCTTCTAGGCAATACGACCGCACAAGCGGCGACGGGCGGTACATCTTATAGAAATCACGAATCTCTGTAGGAATATCGAAATAAGCCGTCTCATCATCCAGTTCCTGCTTCGCCAGCTCCTTACAGAAGATGCCCGAAAGCTCCTCCACCGTGATCGGCTGCAGTGTTTCCGGATTTAAGATCGGCGCCGGTTTCTTCTTCATATCTGCGCGGACGTTATACCACTGTCTCGGCATTTCCTGTTCTTCAAGATAAATTTTGTATGGGATCTTGTGTTCCATTGCTGTTTCCTCTCTTTAATCACTTATTTTCCGATAGATACGATTGCTCTCTAGTACTTTACCATATTACAGGCAAAGTGTTAAGGCTCTATTTTGGTCATTTCGCTTCTTTTCCCATATCATTCTTTTATCTTCCAATACCCATTTCTGGTTGAACCCTCGTGGATTATAATACCTTGATCCACCAGCTCCTTTATATTTTTTTGAACAGCCCGCCTTGAAATTTTTATTATTTCCGCCATCTCCGCTTGTGTTATTCTCGAATTCTTCCGGATCATCTGCATTATTTTTTGCTGCGTTGCATTCAAACCGTTTGGCGAACTTTTTGGCGAACTTTTTGGCGAACTTTTTGGCGAACTTTTTGGCGAACTTTGAGCCTCATTACCACTGTAAGAAGGTCTGTATAAATTTACCCTGAAACTGTCCCCAATCTCCAGTAATTCCGGATCCCGGATTCCATATTCCCTGCAGGAACTAAACATTCTTTTAATTCCGGTTCCCCAGCTTTCGATGATCCTCATCCTGCTGAACACTTCTGCAATACATCGATTGCGAATCTTAGAACCACCTTCCTTAATCTGTTCTATCGTCAGACCTCCGTAAAGCATCCCCGGAGATGTTACCTCTACTCTGTCATCATATACTGCAACCTGAACACACGCTCTGTCTAAAAAATTCCTGTGTGTCACAGCATTCACAATCGCCTCTCTGATTGCCTCTGTCGGTAATTCATAGGCTTCATTTCTGACAAGGTCCTTTATTTCAGCGCCCAGATTAATATGTTTCAATACAAAATCATAGGCTTCTTCAATCTGCTCATAAAGTGGTCCCTCGAAATCTCTTTTATCAATAAAGACAACCCTCTCCGTTCCTTTAAACAAAGCACACTGAATTTTAGCAAAAGGAAATACATTATCAGTCAACAGAACAAACGCATTCGTTGGCAGCAATGTCCCATCCATGTTTTTAACGACACCCCAGTTGATCAAATTCTGTATTGTAACATCTTTTATCTTCTCTTTTTCACTATTCGATTTGGCCGCTTCTACCATATATCTTTTTATTGCTCCACACAGCTGTTCTGCTTTGCCGGCATCATATTTATGCTCTACGCACACCATCTCATCAAAGGAGCGATGAGTCCCCTGTAATTCCAGATCTTTTAAGACCGCTTCATCAGCGGGTCTGGACGTTCCCGATACTCTGATGTAAGTGCCTGTCTCTTTTCCAAGTGACTTGATATAATATGGCCGGTTCGCCCCCGGATATATATTAATGACAATTACGCTTTTTCCATCAATGGTGTTTACTCCAATATTCGGAAAAATCTGCGGACAGCACATATCAGAGATAGTATTTGTAATATTGTCTATAATTTTAAAAACTCCATCTTTCTCGACACCTACAATCTCATGTGTTTCATCATCGATGCCAATGACAATCTTCCCGCCTGCAGTGTTTGCAAATGCTATGACGCTTTTTATGTATTTTTCGCTCTTTTGAGGCACTTCACGTTTAAATTCAATATTGACAGATTCTCCAAACTTAATTTCATCTACCAGCATTCTCTTTTCTCCTCAAATCTGCATTTTTACATTTTTACTCTGCTTTGCAATAAATACCCGCTGATATGTCTTGATAGAATATGCTCTGCATCAGCCAGTATAATTTCAATAATTGGCTGTTTTCCATTAATTATCATTAGTCATTATTAGCTATTGTTTCCAAAAGAGTCTGCTTTATGAGTTCCAGAGCACTCTCCTCGGCCGGGTCATTCGTTCCCAGCTCACCGCGAAAAGCACGGGCTAGGATGGATTTTTTAATAAGGTCAATTTGTTCCAAGACCTTCACGGATGCTTCTTTTGCTTGCTGTTCCTTAGCAAAGAAACTGTCAAGAATACGCACAATTTCAGTTTGCTCATTTAATTCAGGAATTGGAAATTCTACAAGCTTCATATTTTTTTGAGATACATTTCGCATACCATCCTGATTGCCAGAAGCAAGCTGTTCAATCTGTTTTCTATATAAATCTGATCTCGTAAAATTCAAAATATAGCCAGGAACCACAGAATTATCAAATGTAAATCGTAAAATTTTATCAGATAGCATTAGACGTTTGGAAATATCTTTTACAATTACACAATTTCCCACCAGTTGTAATGTATTGGCGCGGCTAAAAAGAAAATCCCCCATGTGAATTTGCACATTTTCATTCCACTGTTTTTCACAAGTACATGTTTTACTCTCCAATTCATTAAATTCACCCCAAGTAACTGCACTAACTTTTACAACGCCAAATTCATCATTCTTTGGCGGCCGTCCCTCCGCATTCCAATTTCGTCCCGCCTCGATTAAGGTAATAAAAGTACCCCAACTAACGTTTCTCCATTCCTCCCTTCTCACCCCGTGCTCTTTTCTCCATTGAACAGTTAATTCGCCGCTAAAGGCTTTGTGAAGTATAGCAGCTCTACGGGGTTCAAAACCGTCCAACACATCCTGCACCTTTTGCCTGGCTTCATCCAACTTGGCAAATAAGCCTTCAATTCGATCAACTATGCGACTTTGCTCCGGAAGTGGTGAAAGAGGAAATGGATGAGATTTTATTATTTCTTGTGATATATTTGGTTGCGCTCCACCCTTTCCTTGATTTATAAATGCATTTTTTTGAGATCGCGCATAATAAAACAAATATTTAAAATTAATTTCTGGATACGCAATACCACAAGCACATGCCTGATTTGTAGCTGCTTTAACTCCCAATATGCAAACTTTGCCAATTGTAGCCCCATACATAGCTATAGCAACTGTATTAACCGGAAACAACTTTGCACTAGAATTAATAATTGCATCCTTCGTTATGTGTTCTTCTGTTTCAAAAATATAGTCATCATTTAATTCACCTGTTTTTAGCCAAGGAATAGTTCCTTCATAATATTCAGGTATTTTTCTTGATGGAGTTCCACCGGAACCCCATCGCGCAATATTTTGCATTCTTGTCCAACACCAATTCCCCGGCACCTGATACGGCTGCTCACTCTCCGGCACCAGCGCCTCCTGCAGGCGTTCTTCCAGCGTCAGAACTTCCTTTTTCTTTCCTTTTGCCATCAGTCCTGTACCTCCAGCGCCCGCAGTTCTTTCACCACGCTCATAAGCAAGTCAACCGCTTCTTCCAGATTAGCGGCGGCTTCTTCTGCACTATTCGCCGGGTCCGGCAGATCATTATAATCCAGCACCGAATCGTCACGAATCAGCCCCAGATCAAGACTATTGCCCTTTTCAGCAATCTGCTCTCTGGTAAATACACTCCATCTTTCATCCTGCACAGCGTGGCGGTCTCCGGCCTCGTATGCCTTCTCAAAATTCGCAAAGTGCTCTGTTTTTAACGGCGTCGTCTTGCCAAAACCGGGCATATTCGTGCGAAGATCATAGAACCAGACCTCTTTGGTATTTCCTTTATCTGTCTTCCCCCGGCTAAAGAAAAACACATTCGTCTTGACTCCCTGCGCATAGAAAATGCCGGTAGGCAGACGCAATATAGTATGTAAATTACATTTGTCCATCAAATCACACCGAATCTTCTCGCCGTCTCCATCTGCAAACAGCACATTGTCCGGTAATACCACTGCCGCGCGTCCGGTACCGTCCGTTACCAGACTGCGGTAGATGTGCTGCAGGAAATTCAGCTGCTTATTGCTGGTAGTATGAATAAAGTCGTCACGGGTAGCACGCTCACCGCCCTTCTTGGTTCCAAAGGGCGGATTCGTCAAAACCAAATGATAGTTATTCATATTCTTCCCAATATTGGAAAGGGTATCCCCCAGAATAATCTGACCGTCAATATTATGAAGCATGGCATTCATCAGCGCCAGACGGTGGGTATCGTGTACCAGTTCACAACCTGTAAAAGCTTCTTCCCGCTCAAACCTGGCCGTATCTGCATCCAAATCATAAAGTTCATCCGTGTGTTTTCTCACATATTGGCTGGCGGCAATCATAAAGCCGAATGTACCACAGGCCGGATCATTACAGCGTTCACCAGGCTGGGGTTTCATCAGTCTTGTCATCACATCAATCAATACCCGCGGGGTAAAATATTGTCCGGCGCCGGATTTCTTTTCATTTGCATTCTTTTCCAACAAACCTTCATACAAGTTTCCAAGCCCTTCTTCCCGGGCGGAAAACCAATCCAGTTCATTGATTGTCGTGATTATTTTTTCCAGATTTTTCGGCTCTTCAATGTTCGTCATGGAGCCTTGATAAATCTCACGTACTCTGCCAATACAATGTGTACCGAACAAGCGCAGCAAGTCTTTATAATATCTGTAAAGCTCCAGTCCGGATTTACTGATCAACACATTCCAGCTATAGGCCTGAATCATCTTTTTCTCGTTGTTTAACGCTTCCTGTTCAGGTGTCAGATGATCCCCCTCGATCAAGGTAATCCCTGCGGCAAACTTGCTTTCCGCTTCTGTTTCTTTTGCCATTTTCAAAAACAAAATGTAAGTCAATTCCGTCACATACTGGTGATAGGTAATTCCGTCATCCCGCAAAACATTACAGAGATTCCAGAGCTTGGACACAATTTCCTGCGTAGTCATTAAGCCGTTTTTCCTCCATCATCGTACAAATACTCATTAAGCTCCAACACAATGCTTTCCAACTGATTTAGAAATACTTTATTAATCTTCGTAAAACCGCCCTGCGCCTTAAAACGGCTGTCCTCATCAAATACCCGCACATTCAGCACCGATTCTTCCAGAAGATATTTTTCCATACGCCCAATCCAACTCAATTCCTGTTTGGAAAAGCTGTGCGCCTTTTTCAATTTGTCCACCGCTCTGCGGATTCTCGCTTCATGACTGACCAGCGCCGAACCTATGGCATAGCGGCGAATCAGACTGATGATATCTGCAGCCATTTCTTCATTAGTCAACTCAGACAATGCGGTATTCAACTGTTGCACCGTAAAGCCTTCTCTGTCCAGCGTAAGCCTGATTCCTTTCAAACTCTCTCGGGTCAGTTCTCTCGGGCAGGTGCAAATTATATTAAGCGCGGCAATCTCATTCCGGTTTTTCTGTACAAACTCAGCAAACGCATCAAGATAATCTTCCGGACGACTGCCTTTTCCATAGCCCCTCTCATGAGAAAGCAGCTCGTCCTCCGCATCCGAAACAACAACAGGTCTTCCGAGAGTATTTCTGGATTGTTGAACCATCCGGAACAGATCCCGATAGGTAAGCAGGCGACTTTTGGCATCACAAGGCGACTGATTCTCAATCTCCACAATCAGTTGTGTCGGATCAAGTCCACCTGTCATATCCTTAAAATGTTCCACAGACTCCTTATCCATATTTCGCTTCTTCCGTTGAAGTTTTGCGACAATCTGATCTATCTGACTTTGCAGCTGCCTTTCGTCTTCTAATACTTCCAGCCCGTCCAAAAGCTGATCAAAGGTTGTAGACGGATTGACTACTACCGGTTTCATAGTGCTGACACTTTCCAGCGCGTCATACACACCAACCGGATCATAAATCTCAAAATGAGTCTTTTTGATCTTAGGACAAAGGCGTGTAGCCCGCCCCAACATCTGTTCAAACAAAATCCGCGATTTAATGCGGCGCAGGAATACAAGGGTAGTGATCTCCGGCACATCAATACCGGTGGTCAAAAGATCCACGGTAACGACAATACTTGGATAGCGCTCATTTTTAAAACGCTTGACAGCCTCCAGGATTTTCTTTTTATCTCCTCCACCCGCTTTTCCGGTTATCTTCATAATTGCATCATTATCAACCCCGGTTTCCGAATAAATCTCCTTTAAAATCTTGACAATCAAGTCCGCATGGTCATCATTGACTGCGTAAATCAGGGTTTTCCCTTGTTCTTCCGGTGTTTCCGGGTCAATATCACGGGCAATTTCAGTTAGCACTGCACGATTAAAATTTTCCGTAATGACCTGCCTGTTGAAATTCTCCAGGTCAAAGTCGAGTTCATCATCCAACAGTTCACTGTTTGTAAGTTCCCCTGTCACCGGATCATAGATCATGATAGAGTCGCCGCTCTTATAATGAATCCCTTCACTGCTCAGTTTGGTGGTCAACTCATGCGGTGCATCGTGATCCACCAAATATCCCTCAATCACGGCCTCACGATAAGTATATTTAAATACCGGTTCTCCGAAAATTTTGGTTGTCTGTAAGGCAGGCGTAGCCGTCAAACCGATCCTAACCGCATCGAAATAATCAATGACTGCCCGATATTTGCTCTGATACTCAGCCTGATCCCGGTACAGCAATTCTTCCGTACCCATATCCCGGTCGAGAATATATCCTCTATGCGCCTCATCTACAATGATCAGATCATAATCGGTAACGGCAGGCATGGATTCTCCGTCATGATAAAGAACCCTCTTTACCATTCCCTGCACCGTAGCCACCTGAATCCGGGTCTCTTTTTCGATACTTTTATCTTCCAGCCCTTTGATACTGTATATATCATCAAGCGTCATCAAATCTTCCAGTTTTACTTCTTTAAAAACATCCGTTGCCTGCTCACCAAGCGCAGTACGGTCTACCAAAAACAGAACCCGCCGGAATCGTCCTGTTTTCAGGAAACGATAAATCATGCCCAATACGGTTCTGGTTTTACCCGTGCCGGTAGCCATCGCCAGCAGAATCTTCTGTCTGCCCTCAATCACCGCGTTTTCTGCAGCTTGAATTGCCCTTAACTGATACTCCCGCAGATTCAGGCCATCCTGATCGCGCAATAAATCAAAGGGCAGGGATTTTAAATTTTGATTGCCTGCCTGTATGTCCTTTTCCAAAAGCTCCTGAATGCCTGTGGGACTGATCCAGCCGTGCAATGCTTTCGGTGCATTGAACGGCTTACGTAAATCTAAAAACCATATGCCGGACTTCGTCTGTAACTGCTCCAGATAGGGTCTTCCGTTCGTAGCGAATGTAAACGGAACCTTATATTCTCCCCAGGTACCGATAATGTATTTTGCATCTCCGGAACGGATATTTTTAGGATAATCTTTGCCCTGATAATCAATGACCGAAGGAATATCCTTGTGAATCGCCTTCGCTTCGATGATACCAACCATTTGCAGATCGATAAACAGGGCATAGTCGGCAAATCCCTTGTTGCCGGCCTCGGAATCCGTAGGCCACTCTGCGATCGCCATACAGTGCCCTCTCGCCGGGCGGGTGCCCTTGGCATAGCGCAGATTTTCCGTATCTGCTTCCCATCCCACTTTCCGAAGCTGCTCGTCAATTAAATACCTGGTCTCCGCTTCTGATTTCTGCCGATTGCCCGCCACTTGGATTGCTTTTTTCTTTCTTTCTTCTGCCGGCATCAAAGGCGCTGCCTGTGCAGCATCTTCCGCCTGTCTTACCAGAACTTCCTCCCGCTGTTCTTCCTCCGTCTTATTGACCACCGCAACAGACTGCTGTTCTTCTGGCATAACAAAATCATGATGCAGGTAATTCCCGTCACCATAAGTCTGCATAAACCATTCACACAGGCTGTATGCCATCTGCAATAATACTTTTCCTTCATTAACAGAAGCATAATTTTCATGTGCAGCTTTATTTCTGATCTTGCGGAGGACATGAAGAATATCACATAACCCTCTGTCAATAAAACCATCGCGTAGAAGAACATCAATTCTGGCAACAGCTGTATTGTTATTAGGCAATGGGATCTTATCATATGTAAAGATCAAGTTGACGATGGTTTCGCCAATCATCCCTAACTTCATCAAACAGGAGTTGGCGTCAGAATAGCAATATTGTTCCGCCAAATAACCGAAATTTGCAAGAACGGGGAAATCATTTTTTAAGAAGTCAAAATTGGAGGTCATGGCGTCGTCTCCTTTTCCGTTCCATCAGGAAAATTATAAACTTTATACAACGAATTATACCACAGATCCATCATATAAACTACCGTGTTCTGAACCATGCTCTATTTCATTTGCCTGCATGGATATTAACACGGCACTTGCCAAAGAATATGCCATGAAATATAATATCCCCATCGGCTGTCGTCAACCGAAAGGCACTGCTCGCCGGCGCTTTTCCCTGATATTAGGAATATACAAGAAGGAGATCAACTATGCGATTAGGATTATCAAGTTCCCTCACACATCAGACCCCGGAAGAATGGGCTGAAAGATTGTCGGCACTGGGATGTCGTGCCGTGAATTTCCCGGTAGATTACACCGGTGAGCCGTCTCTTCTGGACAGATATGCCAAAGCGGCACAGGAACATGATCTTCTGATCGCAGAAGTAGGCGCATGGTGCAACCCGATCTCGCCTGATCCGGCAACAAGAAAAGCCGCCCTGCTTCGCTGCAAAGAGCAGCTGCGCTTTGCCGTTCACATGGACGTATTCAACTGGATCACATCCGCCCAAAGGTATTTCTTCCACGAGGAATTCATGGAAGAATGCTTTACCAAACTGGGGACCCACATTAAAAGCTGCCATCTGAAAAATGTCCACCTTTCACAGGCATTTACCCTGCAGCTGCAGGAAACAGCCTGCGAGAAAGGCGACTTACATCTGGAGAAATACGCGCAGCTGATCGAGCATCTGGATCCGGACATGCCGGTAATCATCGAACATCTGGAAAGCGATGCGGAATATCTGGAAAGTCTGGCTTATGTGATACAACGTTTTCGCAAGGCGGGATATTCCCTTTAAGAAAGATATTGCGGCAGCAGCCCGAAGGATTTACGGTCTGCTGCCGCTGCTTTAACATCCCCTGAGTGCCTGTTCTTACATTCGGATTATGCTCACTGTTACAAACCCCCTAAAGTATATTGCTTTTTCTGTTTCATCGCCATATCCTGCAATTCTTCCACTCTGCCGGTTACAGCATTCAGCAACACCTCTATACGTTCCTCATCAATAAATTTTGTCGGCACAAAAATTTCCCTTATATCATCTTTTAAATATTTTAATTCTTCAAACGGAATCCAGCTAAAATCCGAAACCAATTTCATTTGTCTTGAAACATTCGTATAAAACGGCTTTGTTTCTATTTCCTCTAACGGATTGATCACTCTTGTAAGTCTATCATGCCAGAGGCTTGTTCCGCTGTCAAATACCGGAGCCGGCCCTGTCCATTCCAGGGTTTTTACATTTCGTATTGCTCCAAAATTCCCAAAGTGCCGGTCCGTGTTCGCCAATAAATAATCAAATACCAGCATATAATCAATAAATTTTTTCATCCCCGGAATGCCAAGCCGGTCACAGGCCTTCAAAAAATGTTCGTAAGAAGAAAACTGACTGCTCTTTTTCATGCTGCGATTGATACTTACTGCACTTACCAATTCCGTATCAACATTGATAAAATTTTCGCATACACAATAGGGAACGCCATTTTCCCAAATCACTTCGTAAGGCACATAATTTTTACAACCAAGCCTTCGATGGAGCCTCGTTCCAAATGCTTCATTAATTGGCTCCTGCATATAAGGATTACTTCCGGACTTCACTAAACATCTTTTCGAACCTATAATTTTCCACTTTTTTTTCAGCCATCCATCTGAAGTATTACATGGAGACATCAAATCAATTCTCTGTGCTGCCGGCTCACCAAACAGAATATTACCTACATCATCCGAGAAATCATTTTCAAAGAAATTGATATGCTTCCATTCCACTTCACTATTTACAGATTTCATCCAGTACTGATCAGACAGACTCAGCCCATAACATTTTAGCAATAACTGCTCCGGATACTGAACCCCCAATTGCTCCAATGCAGTTCTAAGTCCCAATCGGCTTGCAGGAATACTTCTTCCAAGCCACCATTCGTTTAATTCTTTTTTGTTCGGAATGCCGTTTTTCACATCTATTCCGACAGGCAGGAAATCCAATTCGAAGGATTTCATCACTTTTAATATTGTCGCGGTATCATCGTCCAACTCCAGCTCTACTACAGGCATGTCTTTATTCATCAATATACATCTCATTGACTTTCCACCTCCCTGATTCTACGCTGAAAAGAATTTATGTTTTATCTCACCTTCCTTTATGTTCCTGTAAGAAAGCCTTCGTATCCTCGTACTAAATTATCGATCAAAGTAATCCCTGCGGCAACAAACCGCTGTTCTTTTGGCATAACAAAACCATGATATTTGAAACATCATCAACTGTATACTCTAAGGAAGTGCAGGCAGGTTTCCACCTTATTATAGAAATTTATCACCATCATTTTACAGCAAAAATATCTATAACAAATTATATCACGGATTCCTGATATAAACTATCGTTTTGTAGACCATCCTCACCAGTCTCCGTCCCTGTCTGTTCCTCAGCTTTATCGACCGAGCGCCCCCCCACCTTTCCGGAACGCATTGATTCCGGTCAATAAGCACACTCTCTCCTCTTGCCATTCTTTTTTAATTGCCTGTACCAAACTGCTCCCTCGCCGCCTCAAACAGATTATGAAGGTAAGGATACTCCCATATATCCGCGCCTACGTTGGGGGCCGCGTCATCGCCCCAGCTCATGCCCGGCTTACCGCCGTAATCAATGAAGCTGGCCGCCATATAGCGGACGGTATTCACCAGCACAGTGTTCGGCTCCTGTTCGCGCACGCCGATCACTTCCGCCATATTGTCCTTGCCAAATTTAAAGAAATCTACATACTCCAGAATTTCTTCCCCCGTATCATATTCAAAGTAGTATCCATACAGGTCGCAGCCATCCTCCATATGGCTTTTTTCAAAAGTAAGGTTCGATACTTTTCCCGGGCAAAGTTCTTCGCTGCACCGTATTGCTTCCGCCTGAAACGCTTCCCAAGCCTCCGCTTCATGGAACGGATTTTCTCCCACAGGATTTGATACCGGCAGACTGTGAATCTGATTCTCCTCCTTCCAGGACGCATAAGTCACATCTCCGTCCAGAAAATAATGGACAAACCCAGCCGGCTGTTCTATTTGGAAACTCCCTTCGGAGCACAGACCGCCTCTGGAATAGGGATCTTTGCGGATATAAAAAATCTCCGGCATAAATATCGTCTCGCCTGCCGGAAGATCATTCGGATCCTTCGGCGCATCCCCGCTCCTCACAATTTTTGTCCACTCGTATCCCGTGCCGTAAAAGCGCTCGCTGATACGCCAGAGGCAGTCGCCTTCCTGCACTGTATATTCCAGCATCCTGTCGCCTGTGAGTTTGATATAGTCTTCTGGTTCAGCCCACTCCGGCAGCTCATGAACTACCGCAAAAGCGTCCCTTCTTTCCCGCCTGGTCTTTTCCTCCTGTTCTTCCTCCGTCAGACCGTTTGCTACCGCAAGCCTGCTGTTTTCCACCTCTTTTTCCGTCCTGCGCTCAAACTGCTGCGTCTGCGGATCCCAGAGCAGATAAGTGGGCGGGGTATACTCTTCCTCCATCGCTTTTTGGCCGTTCATATGAACCGGTGCACCAATCCGCATATCTGCATAACCGTCACCGTTCAAGTCCGGATAAGTAATCGTATCCGGCAGCTCAATGCTCAGGGATATCCTGCATTCCTGCAGCGTTTCGCCGCTCTCCATATCCGTCACTGTCATATCGTAGGGCTCTTCCATACAAAAGCCATTCAAGAGATAGTAGCGAAGTTCCGTATCCTCTTCCCCGGCAAATGTTTCTTCCTCCGTGAGAGTCTCATTTTCGCTTTCCGTCAGAGAACTGGCAGCGGAAATTATGAGATCCTTCCTGAGATCGTATATGTAATCGCTATAGAAAATTTCTTCTTCCCCATCATCTTTCGCAAGCGAAAAGTGCAGGGAAAGCATCCTGCCGTTCTCCGTAAGCGGCAACTCGTAATCCGCCTCCGCAAGCAGACCAAAATACCGCATAATCCCTTCGTCTCCGGCATATTCCCAGTTCTCATCAATTCCGCGGACTTCCAGAAAGCTGCGCTTCGGATTTTCCAGCTCGGTCAGCCGCTCATCATGGTCGATCCAGTACAGGTTTTCCTCATCCAGCCCCCAACCACTCCCCAGAATGCCGTAGCGCTGAAAAACATCAGCAAACACATATTCCAGCGTTTCGTCGTCACCTGCCGGCGGCATGTTCAACAGGGTAAGTCCGTATGCCGTCCGATCCTTTATATAAAGATTGACCTTCGACTTACGGCTGTGCAGATAGGAGAACTCATAGCCGTCCTTCTCTTCCAGCGTTTCCTGTATATAGTAAAACAGCTTTCCGTTGTCTGCGCTCCATGCTGTCAAAGGATGTTCTTTCGTGTCGAATTTTCTTTGCAGAGTATGGTATAGATCGAGGGCGTAGTCGTTCTCCGTCATGGGAAAGGTATAATATAGAAAATGAAGTGAATTCCCAGTGGTTTCCTGCATGGCCAGCTCATCCAGTGCTGTCTCCATTTCCGCAGAAGAATTGTAAAAGCGCCATGTCACATCTGCCTCTCCCGCAAACTGAAAAGCCGACGGCGCATTCCACTCGGTTTCCAGCTTTTCCCCTTCATAATCCTTTATCGTAATTTCTGCACTGGCGTAAGGACTTACGGGACTATATTCATACAGATATCCACCAAGCGCCTGCATCTCACATCTGTCATGCTCTTCCTGCCACTCTTCCGGTTCTTCCTTTGTTTCAGCGCTTTGCATTTCTTCCGCTTTTTCTGATGGTGCCCCACAGGCCGCAAACAGCAAGACAAGCGCAGCTATACCGATGATACGGTTTGTTCTTTTTTTGTATTGCCGTTTTGTTTTGTTGGAATCCGGCTTCTCATCTTTATTGGTATTCTGATATAAATCTTTTGCCATAGATTGTCCTTCCGACTGTCTATATGTTATTTTAATTTGAGCGCTTTCCTGTCTTTATAAATTCTATCAGCATTTCCACATCATCAAACTCATCATAATCACCGATAATTCCTTCAGTAAAACCATATGGCTTGATTTTGTTCAGTAATCCTCTTTTGCAATCCATTTCACATGCATAACAGCCATTGCATTCAAATCCAGCCCGTTCATACATAGAAACTACTCTTTCGTTTTCAGCCACTACTTTAAGTCCAAGCTGACTGTCACTCTCCGTCCCGTTCCTCAGACAACATTCCGTGCCATTATTTAATTTTACACCACTTTACAGCTTTTTAAAAGAAATACCGTATGAGACACTTTAAGTGTATTATTTTTCTGTTTATTTTTCCGCTTTTCTCACATATTCCCATAATGTGTTATATTTACTCATTGCCCTTCTCCTTCTGCCCTCTCTTTTTCTTAAAAACATAAATGACAGTATTGATGATACATAACA
>OFFY01001464.1_pt1 | contig 19630 bp, 16 predicted proteins | sample 1521481 | NCBI WGS metagenome assembly OFFY01 (sample SAMEA3504117, study PRJEB24116) | mouse gut metagenome | biome: mouse gut; feature: mouse-associated habitat; material: faeces | place: Denmark | collected 2011
AGACAGACAGACAGACAGACAGACAGACAGACAGACAGACAGACAGACAGACAGATGTCATATGATTATTTAAGAGCGATCAGTTGTATTTCGGTGGTGATTTTACATGTTGCCAGTGTGTATTTGAAGGATGATTTTGCAGATCTGATATCAGAAACAGACTGGGTCATCGCATCATTTTGGCGCGTACTGACTAATTTAGCGGTTCCAAGTTTTGTAATGTTGAGTGGAGCATTTATTATAAAGAGTGAAAATGCATGTTATAAAGAGTTTTACACTAAGATGTTTAAACGGATATTGCTGCCGACACTGATATTCAGCGCAATCTATGTGTTCATGCATTATGCGGAAATCATGTTGGCGCAGATGTTTGGCATGGAAATGGGAGCGGATAAAACAGATTTCTGGTCGCCTCTTATCAATTTATTTTCTGGAAAACCTCATGGTACGATGTGGTATATGTTTATGATCATTCCATTATATTGTGTAACGCCTGTAATTGTATTGGTGAAAGCGTCTCTTTCTGCCAAATGGTACAGAAGACTGGCTGTAATTATGATGTTTTATGGATTGGCTGTAACGAGAAGTTGTTCGTTAAGCTGGATTTTACAGTTTGTTTGTTGGCTGGGATATTTTTTGCTGGGCGATGTGATAAGGGAATGGACGAAGGATATTAAGAATAATCGTATAAAAGGTCGCCGGAGGGCGATCGCGACAGGTCTGCTTCTGGCATCGTATACAGCGTTGATCCTGTACTGGTATATGTTTACATACAGGACAGAGCAGGTTGCAGTACCCGCCTCATTTTCCTGGATTATAGTTTGCGCAACCATAATGCAATTTATCGGATTTTCATTAATTCCTATAGAGAATAGCAATGGTTTTATAAAGTTTGTCGCAAAGTACTCGTTGGAGATTTATTTAATTCATCCAATATTTGTTGAGGTGTATATGCAGTTGTTTGGGCGTCTGGTAAGATGGCTACCTGTGGCCGGGTTGCTTCCATTCTATTCGCTGTTGATCGCTGTCGTATGCGCAGGAATTATTTTACGAAAGCAGGACAAAAAAACGGGTTCAACCATCACTGATCGGACCCGGTAAAATTTAATCAGAATTCATGTCAAATGAAATGTTGTTCTGTTTGAGAAGACTTTCTAAATAATCAATATGGGAAGACAATTTCGTGTTTGTTGACGATAATTCATTGATTTTGGGCAGATAGTAATCATCCGATTCCTTTTTCGCGCGGGCGATCACTTCTTCGGAAGTAGTGCCAAATAAATGAAATAATCCTTCACATACCATAGCGGATGCTCCTTTCGCTTTCAGATTGGCGGTGGTTAACTGATTCAAATATTTTGTATAAATATCCTGTTCTTTATGCGCGGCATAATCGTGAGAAAGACGGTTGATCAGTTCAATATCCTGTAGGTTATCGGTCAGGCAGCGCAGATAAAGATTTTCTTCAGGAGGCAGTTCGTATGTAACGATAAGTTGGATCATAAATGTTTCTTTATTGATATGATATATCCCCGGAGAGATTTTTTCAACAGTTAAATGACGATCTTTGCATAAATGTTTTGTCAACTTGCGAGGATAGCGGAAAGCAAGGAAAGTGATGCTGATATCCAGCGAAGTGTATTGTGTTGTTCCGCCGGCCTGGTCGATGAAGAGTCCTGCGTAACCGATGGTTTTATAGTATGAACCGATTGTTATGGAGGAATGGATTCCTTTGATCTCAAACAGGTTGTAGCTTGTGAAAATACGGGCGATATTTTTGGGGATTGCCTGTTGTGACAGTTTTTTGATCACCAACAGGTCAATACGGTAGCTGTTTTTACCAAGGATAAATTCCGGTTGGAAATCAAGAAGGTCAGCATAATCCCGCAGTTCGATCTGCACAGCACAGACAGCGGCCTCGTGCCAGTTAACATAGTGCTTTGGAACAGTAGAGTTTGTAGAAGAAGATGGAGAAATAGCGTGTGTTTGCGTCATGGATATGCCTTTCCTGGGACGGGCGTCAGAGAGCAGCCCGAGAATATCAGATTAACAAGAATCGTAGCAGATGTAACATAGACGATATACTACATATATCATACAACCAAAATCTCTGCAAACACAATTTGATGCAGAATATGTAGAAAATTTTTGCAGACAATACGAAAAAACAAGGTGTGTATAACAAAATATAGTAAGTTTGTACAGTTTACTACACATTACATACAAGATATTGTATTGTGCACATTCATAAATACCGGCAAACATAAAAAAGACAAAATGAAAACAACAGGAGGAATTTCAAAATGTACCAGAAGTTCAATTATACATGGCTGGCAGACAAATGCATATGCGTTCTTTTGGTGCTATCCATGTTTTCTGTGGTGAGAACAGAGGTTGCCGGTTTTCCTGTGTACAGCCTGCTGCTCCTGACAGTGGTATCAGTGTGGATGCTGGGGAAGATCCTGTATGCAGGAAGAGAAGGGCAGCAGTTTTTGATGGTCAGATACAGAACGGACACAGCGGCGTTCGCGGCGATTTTGTATGCGGTCATATCGGCCGTTATCAAACTGTTTTCCAATTCGGATGAGGGTTGGATCGATTTTTCATGGAATGCGGAAGTGATTGCGCTTGCGGTTCTTTGTCTGTTGGTTTCAGCGGAGACGCAGTTCAGGGCCTTATATCTGGATCTGCTGTTATACAGCGGTCTGCTGACGGCAGGAATTTATATGCTGCTCAATCTGACAGACGGTTTGGAAACTGACCGGCTCCTGGCGGCGTTTTCCGATTCCGGGCAGACGGCTTCTTATTTTATGCTGGTCGGTATGGTATCGGTGTATGCCTGTTGTACCGGCAAAGATAAAATGCGTTCAGTGTTTTATATGATGACAGCAGGCGTCAGTTTTATGGCTCTGTTTGTGAACCAGAGCAGTATCAGTCTGTGGATGATGGCGTTCTATTTTCTGGCTTTGCCGGTAGTGCTCCGGCCAACTGCCCTGTTGGTGAAGAGAGTGATGCAGCTGTTTTTTATGTACTTGTTTATGTTGAGCAATATGAGCCTTCTGACAGAATATACTGATGTTTTCAGGAAGGAAATTGTCTATTCACTGCAGCACAGTGTATATGTGGATCTGCTACTGGCGGCAGGCGGGGCGGTGTTCTTCTATTATTGGGAAAGGATTCCGGCGGGAACAGAGCTTGAGAGGCTTGTATTGCGAAAGCTGCAGAAGGGATATAGGATGCTTGTCAAAGTGATCACACTGTTGTTTGTCGTCACAGCAGTTGCCGGCGGCAGGATAGAACTGCCGGGCAAAGCTGTCGATGATATGTTCAGGACATTTGTGCTTCCGCTATCGGAAGAGATGAGCGGAAGAGAGAGTGGTTTTTGGTGCGTTTTTCGAGGTTATGGTGTGATTCCCGGTCTTTTCCTGATCATAATGATCGTATTGTTTGCGGACAGAATGTACAGAAATTATGCAGAGGACAAGCCGGTCACGGGAGCGCTTTCCCTGATCTCCGGTATTTTTGTGGCGCAGCTTTTGTTTTGGAATCCGGGGCTGCACAATATAGTCTGTTATTTCTATCTTATTCTGACGGCCTCTTTTTATAAGGAAGAAAGAAAACAGGTAAAAAGCATCGGTATCAGTGTGGCGGATCTGGAATTGAAGATGCAGGAAATTCAAGTATAAAAAGAAAGAGAGGATATACAGGTGAAAAAAAGGATATTTGTTGGAAGGTTGTTGGCGGCTGCGGGTATTTTGTTCGGGATTCTGGGGGCTGGGAAGGATTGTGCATTTGTGCAGGCTGCGGCAGGTGAAGTGCAGGAGGCTGAAACATCGGTATCGGATGCAGAGAAGGCGGATGGGATAGCGGAGCTTAGCCAGATCATGACGGCGGTTGAAGACGTAGACATGAAGGCTGCACCGGAGGAAGGGGCGGCGGTTGTCCGGTCCTATGAGAAAGGGGATTCTGTTTTTGTCACGGGAAGGACTGAGGACGGCTGGTATCGGGTGATCTATCAGGATCTGGAAGGGTATATGCCGGAGAGCGTCCTGTCCGAAAAAGAGCTGGATGTGGAGGGGCTGGATGCGGAGATGTCCAGGACGGAACAGGAAGCGGAGTTTGTGGTGGAAATGGTAGAGAAATACCGTGATGAGGCGCGGCGCTCAAAAATATGGGGCAGTGTGATCGTGGTTTTGGTTGTGGGAATCTTTGCAACGGGTATCATATCGGGTGTTAGAAGTTCCAGACGGGAAAAGCAGGGTTAAGCAGGCAATCTGTACATAATAGTGAAGAGTAAGATCGGATACCCCGCCTGATTTTGGGCGGGGTATTCGTTTGTTTGAGACGGATTTGTAAAAAGGCTGTTACATAGATGATTGTGTCATCTGTGTAACAGCCTTTTGTATTATGCGGAAAACCGTATATGTTGGAAAGGGAATTAATACTTCGTAAAATAAAATATTTTACGAAGCAGTATTTTTCGTGAGAATTTCAGCATATGAAAAGTCTCTGACCATTTTTTTGACGGTCTAAAACATTACTGAAACCTGTTTTCCACATTCAGACGTTCCATCAGGATGCGCTTCTGTTTTATTGATGTATGCACATACAGCTGTAGCGTTATGCGTATATCGGAATGTCCCATGATCTCACACAGACTTTTTGCATCAAACCCCAGCTCTATACATCTGCTGGCAAAACAGTGCCGCAGGGCATGGAAACGGAATTCCTCAAAATGATAGGTTCGCAGAAATCTTTCGAATCGGTACTGGAGCGTTCTCGGTTCACAATAATCGACCTTTTTCCCCGGTATAACATACGCTTCGGGGCTGCCTTTCTTACCGTCGAGAAAATGTACCAGGTTGCTTGGCAGTGGAATATCTCTTATGGAACTGCTGCTTTTCGGTTTCATAATGCAGATTTCCGTTTCTGATTTGTGCCCGGAATATGTCCTGATCCGCTGCATCGTTTTATTCACATGGATGATTCCGGCCTTCAAGTCCACATCCTTCCACTGCAGAGCGCATAATTCTCCAATCCTGATTCCCGAGTTTATCGCGATCAGCATCCCCGCCTGTTCCGGCAGTTCTCTGGTGTATAATATTTTCTCGATCTCATCAATCACTTCGATATCCGGCAGCTTCTTTGCCCCCTCATTGTCCTCGTTTTTTCCAAGCAGCATGGAAGCCGGAATTTTATAACGTATGTTATCATTCTCGTTTTCATAGTATTTCAGCGCCTGCAGGAACAGACCGAATATGTTTTTGATATACCCATGGGATAGGCCGTCATTTTTCTTGGTCACGATAAATTTACGCACCCTCTCCGTGCTCAATGCTTCTGGATAGATCCCGCTCCAATAAGGAAGCAGATGCCCTTCCGCGATCCGCCGATAATTTGCATAGGTTGACGGTTTCCAGTCTTTTCTCCTGCGCTCCAGCCAAAAACAGATAATATATTCCAGCGTTTTGCCTTTTCCTCTGACCTCACCATATTTTTCCGTATATTCCTGCATTTTTTGTTTTGTTTCTCCGAAATTTCGTCCATAAACGGAATGATATCTTCGCTTTCCGTCCATATCATATCCCAGAATAATTCTTCCCTCCCATCTGCCGTCTTTCCGTTTATAAATGTTGCGTCCTTTTCTAGCCATTGAATTTTCCTCCATTTTCTTTCACTTTTTTTAAAAAAATATTGACATAGCCTGGATTTAAGTTACAATAATAATAAAGATTTCATAATTTATTTTATTTTATGAAATCCTATGTAAAACAAATTTTTTGAAGGAGGAGAGAGAATGAAAGCAAAATTCATTCAGAAAATGATGGCGGGCGCACTGAGCATCGCTCTGGTAGCAGCGCCGTCCATGAGCGTACTCGCAAGTACTGATCCGGTAACCGGCAGCACCGATTCCGTATCAGCCGGTGCGTCAGCGGTACAGACTGTGGAGGAAGAAGTACTTTCCATCGTCAATGCAGCAACCAGTGAAGGCGGTTCTTCTGTCAGCAGTATTGCCCAGATTCCGGTGACCAATACGGTTGCAGGAGTAAAGTCCACAGTACAGGGTGTATACATGGCAACCTGCGTTAACGGAACAGCCATCACGACCGGTCTTGCAAACATTGCTGCCGGCTATGGACTCAAGGCGGGAGAAGTTCCCTATGCAAGATTCTCCAATATGGATGCGAAGAAGAGTTCGCTCGCAAAAGCTGTGATCGACGATGCGGCGGCATCTATAGGCGCAACGGTTGGTCCCTGCATCAATATCGAGATCGGTATGAAGAGCAGCGGAAAGTTCAGCCTGCTTCCGTCAGATGGAGAGAAGATCGCGGTTAAGATCGGTGTGCCGAAGTCTTTTGCACAGGATGGCAAGACCTATGCCGTAATCTGTGTACGTCCGGGCGGCGCGGTATCGGTTCTGACAGATGTGGATGACAATCCGAATACCGTTACCTTCGAGACTACAGGCGGACAGGGTGCATATGCGATCGTTAAGTATTGATCATACGCTTGAAAAGGCCGGAAGAAGAAATGCCTTCTTCTTCCGGTACTTCCTGCTGTTTGCAGTACTTATTTTTTGCACCTTTCAATTTAATATTGATAAGATTTACGGATTTTCTATCTATCCGGATGAATTCGGTTATTGGGCGAGCGCGGCACAGATGCTTGGATATGACTGGTCCGACACGGCAGCGCTTGGATATTATTATTCTTTTGGATACGGTATGATCCTGGCTCCGATCTTAAGCATATTTCATGACAGTGTGACGGCCTACCGTACAGCGGTCGCAGTTAATGCACTGCTGCAGTGCGGCGTAGTCTGGATGCTGTGGGAGATTTACAGAAGACTGTACAGGATAGAGGGTTTGCGGGAAAGAAAGATGCAGGTCGTACTGGCTGTAGGAACAGCGGCTTTTTATCCGCCCTGTTCCTTTTATGTGCAGATGACGATGGTAGAGACACTTCTTACCTTTCTGTATTTGTTTATCTGTTATCAGATGATCCTGTTTATCGAGAAGAAGAATATGCGCAGTGCAGTGTTATTGGCATTGACACTGGTTTACTTATATTTCGTGCATATGCGTACTGTCGGTGTGGTGATTGCGGCGGTGACGGTACTTTTGCTGTATGGGTGGAAAAATGCCTGCGCCCGCAGGTCTTTGATCGTGGCGGCTGTTGTTCTGACAGCAGGGATGTTTTGTGGCCTGTGGATCAAAGAAAATGTAATGAACACAGTATATGCTGTAACGGATGCGGAGCAGCTTGCTGTAAACGATTATGCCGGACAGATTTCAAATTTAAAGAGTATGTTGACATTTAAGGGAATCAGCAGGCTCTTTTTCAGCGGTACAGGAAAATTTTATTATCTGGTCATGGCATCCTTCGGGCTGCTTTGTCCGGCGTTTTGTATTTGTCTGAAAAAAACGCTGCAGGTTCTGCGAAGATTGTCTTCGCTGACAGAGGATTTTGTAGATGGTGATGGCAACGGCTGTTTCTATTTATTTTGTCTGCTGTCCCTGCTGGGACAGTGTATGGTGACTGCGATCGCAGCCATGAATCCCGGCAGGCTGGATGGGATTTTTTATGGGAGATATAACGAGTATCTCCTGCCGGTACTGATCGGTATTGGTTTGATGGCGATCTGTGATGCCAGACGTAAGTCATGTGTTTATTTTGCGAGTGTGGGTGTTTCACTGATTTTGTTTGGCATCACGTTTTGGGATGCCCTGCATAGCGGACTTACTGCCATGCAGGGATATTTTGCTCCCGGAATCAGCTATTTCTCAGATGATTGGCATTATGTAGTCAGACCGGAATTGTGGAAAGCATTTCTGGTCGGTATCTTTCTGATGACGGTTGTGACGGTATGTATCGGTATGGCCGGAAGATCCGGGAAATATACAGGCATTCTGGCTGTGCTGCTGCTTATGGAAAGCGGTCTTGCTTTCTGCCTGGGAGAGAAATACATAAGGCATTTCAATGATATGAATTATTACAATCTCAAAATATATCAGTATATGGAAGATTCTGAGGCACCGGTCAGCTATCTGTACGGCGGCGGATTTTCCGGAATCGATCTGCTCCAGTTTGCCCTGCAGGATCGAAAGATTGAAGTTATCAGGGCGGAAGAACTGGATCTGAACGGTTCAGAAGAAGGAAATAACCTGCCGCAGGAGGGATTTCTGATCGTAGACCAGGGGTGCGGGCAGCTTGCAGAGATCGAACAAAATTATACGAAATGTGCCGAGAGCAGGGCGTTTGTTCTGTTCCGGATAAAAGAAACAGATGAGAAGGACGGATAAAAGCGGAGGTGGCCGGATGAAGCTGTTAATTCAAATCCCCTGCTATAACGAGGCGGAGACGCTGGAGATCGCATTGAATGATCTGCCAAAAACGTTGCAGGGAATTGAAGAAATCGAATATCTGATCATCAATGACGGCAGCCGGGACAATACGGTGGAAGTGGCAAGAAGATGGGGCGTGCACCATGTTGTCAGTTTCAAACAGAATAAAGGACTTGCCAAAGGGTTTATGGCAGGACTGGACGGCTGTCTTCGGAACGGCGCTGACATTATAGTCAATACAGATGCCGACAACCAGTACTGTGCCGAAGATATCCAGAAGCTGATTCAGCCGATTCTGGACGGCAGGGCGGATATGGTGATCGGTGCGAGGCCCATTGACCAGACGGCGCATTTCTCTTTGCTCAAGAAGAAGCTGCAGCACTTTGGCAGCTGGGTGGTGCGCAGGGCATCCAACACGGATATCCCGGATGCGCCCAGCGGTTTTCGGGCATTCAGCAGAGATGCGGCCATGCGCATTAATGTGGTCAATGATTATACCTATACGCTGGAAACGATCGTGCAGGCGGGCAGGGAGAAGATGGCAGTCACCAGCGTACCGGTGAGGACGAATGCTGAGCTGCGTCCGTCAAGGCTTTTCAACAGCATATGGGGATATGTGAAGAAAAGTATGCTGACGATCCTGCGGGCGTACATGATGTATAAACCGCTTAAGACATTCAGTTATCTGGCGGTGTCGCCGATCCTGACGGGTCTGTTGATCGGATTTCGCTTTCTGTATTACATGGCTCGGGGACAGTCCGGCGGACATGTACAGTCGCTGATTCTGGCCTGTACATTGATCATCATGGGCTTTTTGACATTTATGATAGGGCTTCTCGCCGACGTGATCGCCGCCAACAGGAAACTGCTGCAGGATACACAGTATCATGCGCGGAGGATGGAGTATGATGCGATCTATATGCAGATGAAGGCGGAGAAGGAAGCGGTCAGGACATACCGTTTGATAAACGGAGAAGAGGCGGCGCCTCCGGCAAAAGCCAAAGAAAGATAAACACGGCAGAGAATGGCCGTGTAATCGCACCTTGACAATTAAATACTTTGCATCAGGAAAAATGTTGTGCTAAAGCATAAAAGAAGCTATACTATAATCAACGCTGAATCAGGTGTGGAGGCATAGCATGGAAAAGAAAAATCTCCCTGTCGGTATCGAATTTTATAAAAAGATTATTGATGAGGCATATTATTATGTTGATAAGACATTGATGATAAAAGAACTGTTAGACCGTCAGAGTTATGTGAGCCTTTTTACAAGACCGAGAAGATTCGGAAAGACACTGGCGCTGGACATGCTGAAAACCTTTTTTGAGAAGGAGTTGGATGAGGTTGGAAATGTGCTGGATAACAGGCACTATTTTGACGGCATGAAGATTATGTCCGCAGGTGAGAAATATATAAGTAATATGGGGCAGTATCCTGTGATATTTCTTTCCCTGAAATCCACAAAGCAGGCAGATATGGCTACGGCAGTCTGGATGCTGAAGAAGCAGATTGCGGGGGAATATATCCGGCATCAATATGTTTTGTCTTCTGATCATTTGATGGAACCCGAAAAAGAACTGTATCACAAAGTCATTTCCATGACAGATGACAACAGGGTATATGCGGATGCCATAGCGTTTCTTTCTAAATGCCTTGCCAAATATCACAAGCGGAAAGTGATCCTGCTGATCGATGAATATGATGTACCGCTTGAAAATGCTTATTTTGCAGGTTTCTATCAGGAGATGACAGTATTTGTCCGCTCTGTGATGGAGTCGGCTTTAAAGACAAACGAGGATCTGAAATTTGCTGTGATAACCGGGTGCTTAAGAGTCAGTCGGGAGAGTATTTTTACGGGACTTAATAATCTGAATGTCATTTCCATACTCAGTGACAGCTTTGCTGAATGTTTTGGATTTACGCGGCATGAGGTGGCGGATCTTCTTACTTATTATGAGCTGGAAGACAAAGCGGAGGAAGTGCAGGAATGGTATGACGGTTATCTTTTTGGCAAAACAGAGGTGTATAATCCATGGAGTGTCACCAGTTATCTGAATGGCATTATCGCAGATAAGATAGAGTATCCGAGGCCGTATTGGGCTAATACCTCTTCAAACGGTATTATCAGGGAATTGATCGAGAATGCGGGGGAGGTTGTCAGGGCGGAGCTGGAAGATCTGATGTCACAAAAGTCGATTGTGAAACCGATTCATGAGGATATAACCTATGAAGATATTAACAGTTCTTCGGATAATCTGTGGAATTTCCTGCTTTTGACCGGTTATCTGAAAGCGGTAGACAGTTATTTTGACGGTATGCAGGCACATATCATGATGGCAGTTCCTAACAGAGAAGTGCGGTATATCTATGAACGTAATATTATGGAATGGTTAAAAAAGCGCAGTCGGATGGCCGATTTTACCGATATGTATCATGCCATGCTGGAAGGAGATGCGGATGCCTTTGAAAACCTGTTGAGAAGTTTTCTGAAACGCAGCATCAGCTTTTATGATGAAAAGGAAACATTCTACCATGGTTTTCTGATCGGAATCATGAACAATCTGGAAGGGTACAGAACTCTTTCAAACCGTGAGACAGGGGATGGAAGAGCAGATCTTATATTAAAGCCGTTTGACGAGCATGATCCGGCGATCATATTCGAATTAAAGTATACGAAGGACAGTGCTAAGCTCGACCAGAAATGCGGGGAAGCATTACGCCAGATTAAGGAGCGTAGTTATGCGGATGAACTGGCGGAAGATGAATACAACAGTATTATAAAGTATGGAATATGTTTTTGTAAAAAAAACTGCAGGGTGAAGTGCAATATGGAATAGGGCAGCAGTGCAGGCAGTAGAATAGAGGATCTTCGAGGGATAAACTCCCGATGCAAAGTATTTAATTGTCGAAAGGACATGAATGCTTGGCATCGGGAGTTTTTTTGTGTGGAGAAAAGGTTAATTTCCCCTCAAGAAAAATAAAAAAACGGAGGGTTGATAAATGAGTCTTGTAACAGTTATTATTCCTGCCTATAACGAAGAAAAGTATATATGTAAATGTTTGGAATCGGTTGTACATCAAAATTTTGCAGATTATGATGTAATGGTTGTGAATGACGGAAGTTCTGACAATACAGAAAATATAATAAAAGAATATAAGAATGAGTACTCCTTTATCAATTATTTTAATAAAGAAAATGGCGGTTTATCCAGTGCAAGAAATTATGGAATAGATAGACTAAAAGACAGTAAATATGTTGTGTTTTTGGATAGTGATGATTATCTGGATTCAGAATATCTTTGTAACTTAGTAGCCAGTGCAGAAGAAAAACAATCAGATGTTGTGTGTAGTGGACAATATCGTATAACGGAAGACGGTAAGATTATTTCTCATGTGCGATACATATTGGACGGGCAGGGAAAATGTGTACTTCGGCATTTGAATATGCATGGGAAAATATATCGGGTAGATTATTTAAAGAAATATAATTTGAGATTTCCGGAAGGAAAAACATATGAGGATAATCCATTTAATCTGGCTGCATTTTTTTTGACTGACCGCATAAATTTCCTGCAGTATGAAGGCTATTATCAGTTGGTACATTTAGATAGTATAACAACCTGCAAAATAAAACAAAATGAAGTGCCCTATAGCGAATTGGAACAATCTGTTCAATGTGTGATTGCTCACGGAACAAACGACTATGATGTTTTTGAATATACGTTAATGAGTTTTTTTACTTATTTTATATTGGAGGCAAACAGAAAGCATCGATACTATAAATTAGCGGGAAGAAAAAGTGACACAAAGATGTTGGATGAGTTATGTGATTTTGCAAGAAGAATTCTTGAAAAGTACTGTCCATCATATATGCATAATCCATATTTATCTGTTTTAAAAAAGAGCGATATAGAAATAAAACAAAAGGTGGCAGTGGCAGTTTTTATGAGAATGGTTCACTGGAATTATGCAAAGGGATTTGTGAAATTGTTTTATAAATTATAAAGAGGGTAGGTAAAAGATGATTCCAAAAATAATACATTTTTGCTGGTTGAGTGGAGAACAGTATCCTGATTTGGTAGAAAAATGTATTAAGTCGTGGAGAGACAATCTTCCGGATTATGAAATTATGTGTTGGGACTTAAAGCGTTTTGATATCAACTGCTGCAGGTATACAAAAGAAGCCTTTTTGGAGAAAAAATATGCGTTTGCATCAGATTATATCCGGCTATACGCACTATATCATTTTGGAGGAATTTATTTAGATAGTGATATTGAGGTGCTAAAAAGTTTTGATGATCTTCTGAATCTAAAGGCATTTACATGTTTTCAAAAAATGTCAATGACACTTTCTCCATGGATTATAGGAAGCGAGAAAGGAAACAAAATTATAAAAGAGTTTCTTGACTATTATGAAGAGCGTTCCTTTTATGATGAAAACGGCAAGATGGATCTCACTCCTAATCCATATCCATTTACAGCGATATGCAAAAGACATGGTTTAATTTTAAAAGACGTGAAACAGGAATTGGATGAAATCAGTATTTTTTCCCATGATTATTTTTGTCCATACAACCCTTCGAAGGATGTACTTGAGGTGACTGATAATACTTATACAATTCATTATTTTAATGCTGAGTGGATGAGTGAGGATCAGAAAAGAAGAAGGAAAAGAAAACAGGAAGTTACAAAAAAATATGGAAGGTATGCTGGCTTGGCAGCTTATGGATGGATATTACTTAGAGAAGAAGGAGTTAAGATATTTTATAGAGAACTTTATCATTTTTTAGTTAAGGGGTAGGTGTGTGATTTAAGGGAGGAAAACATGAAAGTACTTTTTATTACGCAACAAATAAGTACAGGTGATAAGGTGCGTAAGGGAGGAGAAGTAGTAAGCAGAGATAATTATAATGTCCTGGTCAATGTGTATGGAAGCAATAATGTTGAAATAATTAGTATACCAGAAGAAAAGAGACTATATAAAAAGTATTTGCATTATATGATGCTTAGAAATATGTATTCAGAACATATAGAACAAGAAATTGTACAAAGGATTAATGATATCGAATGGAATCTTCTTTTTTTTGATGGATCTTGGTTTGGCAGGATAAGTAAAATGGTTAGTAAAAAAGGAAAAATAGTTGCATTTTTTCACAATATTGAACGTCAATATTCATTACAGCGATTGAAAAAGAATCCCTTAACGATATTTAAGTATTTTTCAGTAGCCTGCAATGAGAGATGCCTAATGGAAGAGACAGATTATATCATTGCATTAAATTTACGAGATGAGCTTTTGATCAAGAAATATTATCAAAAAGAAACGGATTTGATATTGCCAATTTCATTACAGGACAGCTTCGCAACCAATAATGACAGGGAAGATATATCAGGTAACGAAAGATTATTATTGTTTGTAGGCTCATATTTTAATCCGAATAAAGAGGGTGCCATTTGGTTTATAAAAAACGTTATGCCTCATGTAAATTATAAGTTATTGATAGCAGGAAAAGGTATGGAAAAACTGAAAAAATATGAAAATGATAAAATTGCTGTTTTAGGAACAGTTGACAGTTTAGGGGAATTATATCAAAAGGTTGACATTATTGTAATACCTATATTTTCCGGTGGTGGAATGAAGGTAAAGACGGCAGAAGCTATGATGTACGGAAAGCGTATATTAGCTACAAAAGAGGCTTTGACCGGATATGATATTCATGGGATAAATGCAGTAACAGAGTGCAATACAAAGGATGAATTTATTTTTATGCTTAATAACACAGAGAATAATGTAAAGAAATTTTATCCTGAAGTAAGGCAAAAGTTTTTAGAAAAATATGAGCAGTCTGTAAAAATCAATAGGCTTGCTGCATTCCTTTCCATGATAGTGAATTAAAATAAAAATCATTAGCAGTCAGAATATGGAAAGGAATATATAAAGTAATGAAGGTTATAGCATTTTATCTTCCACAATTTCATGAGATTGCAGAAAATAATGAATGGTGGGGAAAGGGATTTACAGACTGGGTTAATGTAAAAAGAGCAGTTAAATATGATGATGCCCAATATCAGCCAAGAGTACCGTTAAACAATAATTATTATGACTTGACAGATGTAGAAGTAATGAAATGGCAGTCAGAGATTGCTAAACAGTATGGAATATATGGTTTCTGTATGTATCATTACTGGTTTAATGGTCACAGGCTTTTAGAAAAACCGATAGAAAATTACTTGGAACATACGGAAATAGATTTACCATTTTGCTTATGTTGGGCTAATGAGACATGGAAAAACCAATGGGGACCAGGTGCTGATCAGAAAATTTTGATTGAGCAGCAATATGGAGATGAAAGAGAATGGAGAGACCATTTTAACTATATGCTGCCCTTCTTTTGCGATAAGCGTTACATTACAGAAAGAGGAAAACCATTGTTGGTGATATACAGGCCGGACATCATTGAAGGATTGAATGATATGTTGGAGCAATGGGACATATGGGCAAAGGAGAGCGGACTTCCAGGGCTTTGTTATGCTTATCAAAAGGCAGTCAGTACAATGTTTAATTATAAGAATGGAAAAGCCAATAAGTTTGACTTTCAGATTGAGTATCAGCCAATAGCCTGTTATGAATGGAATCAAAATCCAATCTATATGCGGGTAATAGAAATCAAGCGGAGACTGTTTGGTGTATTAGGACAGATTTTTCATACAAAAAGATTCTCAGAAGTCCTTTATATCAGAAAGTTGGAAAAGAGAGATTACGACAGTGATTGGAAGTGTATTCTGGAACATAAACCGGCATCGGAAAGATCCATTCCGGGAGCTTTTGTAGATTGGGATAATACACCCAGAAAGCAGAAGAGAGGATCTTTTTATGCAGGGGGGTCGCCCGAAAAATTTGCACTTTATTTTGATAAACTTGTTAAAAGAGCGAAGGATGTGTACAAAAAAGATATGATTTTTATTTTTGCATGGAATGAATGGGCTGAAGGTGGCTATCTTGAACCGGATGAAAAATATGGATTCGGATATCTTCAAGCGGTTTATAAAACACTAAAAGAGAATGGCGAATTACCAGATGTATAACAGAAAAAATTATGTGGTCACGAGTAAAAAAATATCTATTTCAGTAAGATTGGCAACAGCTATAATACTATTTTTATATACGCTTAGAATGTTAGATATCAGAAACGAATTATACATATTGCATGATGAATTTGCTTATTGGGCGATCGCTGCTAAATATGCCGGACTTAACTGGAGTGGCATGATGAAGGATTCCGGTTATTATTCTATGGGATACAGTTTATTACTGGTTCCTTTGTATCATCTTGGGGTAGGAGCAGCGCTCATGTATAAGATTGCGATTGTGCTGAACGCTGTTTTTGTGACTATATCATATTTTATTTCATGTTTTGTTGCAAAAAAATTATTTCAGGATTTTAGCGATATAGAGATAACGGTTTCCTGTGGTCTGCTTTCTCTGTATCCGTATATTACAACACAGGCAAACTATGCATGGCCGGAAATTTTTTTGTATTTTTTATTTTGGGTTGCGATATTTTTATTATGCAGATTTGCAGAATCAACTAAATTAAGGTGGGGATTTTTGGCTCTTATAGAAAGTATTTGGATGTTTTATGTACACCAAAGAACAATAGGAGTAATGATTGCATGTGTGTTGACCATATTTTTTATTTTTGTCCTTCCTCAATTTTTAACAATATTAATTTTTCATTGTTCTCAAATTTTAGTTCATTTAACTATTCCATGACAGTATCAAATAAACTTATTGAAAAACAGAGAATTCTATAAGAATTCTCTATCAAAACGAAATGTTTTGTGTTGGACAGCAGCGTTCATATTTATTTTAATTTTTGCTGCATTCTTTGTAGTGTTAAAGAAATATAATTTGAATTATATTTTTGCGAAGGCCGATAAAGTACAGATTAATGATTTTTCTGGACAAACACATAAGATCAAAGCTCTTTTCAGTATGAAGGGAATCACCAATTTTCTTCTAAGTTTATCTGGAAAATATTATTATTTTTGTGTTTCGACAGTATTGATTGGAGCGCTGGCGCTTTTTTATCTGATTAAAAAAAGCATTTTGATGATATGGTCACTTAAATCAATAGAATGGCGTAGTTTCATTTATCTGTTCATGACATTGTCCTTTCTTGCTATGATATCTATCACAGTTATTTTTACAATGAATGATTACACGCAGGAGGAAATCATAACAAGGATTGATTTGATCTTTTATGGCAGGTACTATGAATTTACTTTAGGACCATTACTACTCGTTGGCTTACATAGTTTTAAAAGAATAAGAGAGATAATTCCATTATATTTTTGCACCATCATAGTTTTTATATTCACGACATTGTCTACACTTACATTGGTCGGTAAAGTTCAATCTACAAATAAGGTAGATTTGAGTGCACCAGCCTTTAATTATTTTTTCTGGCATACAGATAACTATCAGAAAGCGGTACTTCATGGAGCAACACTGTCCATATTTCTTTTTTTGATCGTAGGGTTATTGTTGTCATGCAGATATATTAAAAAAATTCAATACGGGATGATTATTGTTGTAATTGGACTTATGTGGTTAGAAGAAACAAGGACAAATGATGATATCATAAAGCTGCGGGAAAGTGAGAATGAAACATATGTATACGATACAGTTGCATTTTTAAGAAATACAAAAAATACAAATAGTTTGTTTTATATTTATTCTGATAAAGATCGTAACTGGTACCAACGGTACGCGTTTTATATTCAATTTAATTTGCATCAGTATAATATGCAAAAAATAGAGAGAACAGATTTAGACGGACTTAAGCCGGAGAAAGATGCGATTTACATTGTTATGGAAGACTCATCATTAAAAGATGAGTTTAATACAATGTGTGAATTGTTATACAGTAATGAACGGGTCAACCTGTTTGGTCTTAAGGAGAAACCATAGTGATATATATTTTAAGCATAGGAATGAATGACTACCGAAATCGTGCCGGAGGTACTAATAAAGCAATACTGGCACAGCAGGAATTATTCAGGCAGCATGGGTATGGATATATATATATATGTCCAGTCAAAGAAAAAAAGGAAAGACTGTGGGAGCTGATCATAAACAATCATTTTCGGTGCGTTAGAAGTACTGAGGGGCTGATATTTTTTTTATATAGGCTTCAATTAGAAGGCAACAGCATTAATGAAGTTTATATACATCATTTACGAACAGCCTCTTTAACGGCAATAGATCAGTTATTATCCTGTATAAAAGGTAATATCAAGTTCTATATTCATGACTATTTTTCAATTTGTCCATCTATAAAGATGATGAGAAACGATACAGAATACTGTGGTTCTGACATGATGTCGGAAAAGAAATGTAAAGGATGTAAATATTATAAGGCAGGAATAGAAGATAATATACAGTTGAGAGAATTGTTTGGTAAATATGAGAGCAGACTGCTTTTTATCGCACCATCCGATATGGCTAAAGATGTCTGGGTGAAGGCGTATGAAGCATATAGAGACAGAACGATCGTTATATATCATCAGGCATTGCGGGGAAAATTTAAAAAAAACCGAAAATTGATTCGAAATAAGATCAGGGTTGGATATCTTGGAGAACCATCTTATTCGAAAGGTTGGAATGTGTGGAATAACATTATAAGAACTGTATCAAACAAAAATTATCAGTATTTCTATTTTGGAAAAGATAAATACAGAGATGGCATAGTACATAATGTACGTGTGGATTTTCAGAAAGATCTGAATGCAATGATCTGTTCTTTACGTCAAAAACGGGTCGATTGCGTTATTTTATGGTCAATGTGGGAAGAAACATATTCCTATACATTTTATGAGAGTCTGGCATCTAATGCGTTTGTTATAACGAACAGGAAGAGTGGTAATATTGCAGATCAGGTTGCACGGCGAAAGAATGGGATCATACTTGATAATGAGAAAGAATTGATAGATCTTTTCAAAAATTTTGAGCTTCTGAAAATGTATATAAACAACTATAAGGAAAGTGATAATTATGGTCCGGACAAGCTGGTGGAAAATCCGGAAATCCTGCGTTATATTGATGCGCAAACAGCTCAAAATGTGTGTGAAGTGAAGAGACGACGTAAAACATCGGAAGAAAAAAAGTTCAGCGTCTATTATAGTGTGTTACAGATATTTTATTATATTAAGAAGGTGCTGTTATGAAAATAGGAGTCCTGACATTTCATTTTGTATATAATTATGGGGCGATGCTGCAGGCATATGCATTGAGTCAATATTTGAATAAACAGGATAGTGTGGAATGTGAATTGATTGATTATCGACCAAGAAAGATTGACTGTATATATCATCCTGACTGGCAAGATTTCTATGCACATCCCAAAGTAGTACTCAAAAATTATGTCAGGAAAAAAATCAGCCATACGGATGTTCGAGAGTTTGAGAGATTTATGGGTACATATTTTAGAATGAGTAAATGCATAAAAAGTGATCAGGAATTTGAGAAGATATTAGGTCAATATGACACGGTTTTTGTTGGTAGTGATCAGGTATGGAACCCGATGATAACGGGATATGATAAAAATTATTTGCTGCAGAATACCACGAAAGAATTACATAAGTTTTCGTATGCTGCCAGTATCGGAATGAATGATGCGGATGATGAGTGGAAATACAGCTTAAAAATGCTTTCGATGTTTGAAGGAATTTCTGTTAGGGAAGAAAGTGCATACAAGTTAATTAAGTCGATCATGCCAGAAAGAGATATCCAACGTATTGTAGATCCGGTGTTCCTTTTTTCAGCTGATATATGGAGAAAGTTGGAAAAAAGAGTAGCTGATATGTCCAGGTATCTGTTGTTTTACTCATTAAGCAATAACGAAAATTTAAAGAAAAAGGCAGAAAAAATAAGTAGACAGTCAGGGTTAAGGATTATATCCATTCATCCATTGTATAGAAGTGGCATCGGAAAATGTAGATGTGATATTGGTCCTGGACAATTTTTGTGGCTGATAGATCATGCGGAACATATATGTACAGATTCTTTTCATGCTGTAGCATTCTCAGCGATATTGTCAAAAAAAGTCAGTGTTCAATTTGATTTTAAGAGAGGAAATAGAATATGTGATTTGTTGGAAAGATTGGGAGAAAAGTCAGAGATAGATTTTGAAGAAATAGGAAGCTATAATTTCGATAATATTTATATGAAAATTAAAGAACTTGAAAATGAAGGAAAAAAATATATCATGAAATGCATATGA
>OFFY01001479.1_pt1 | contig 19410 bp, 15 predicted proteins | sample 1521481 | NCBI WGS metagenome assembly OFFY01 (sample SAMEA3504117, study PRJEB24116) | mouse gut metagenome | biome: mouse gut; feature: mouse-associated habitat; material: faeces | place: Denmark | collected 2011
CGGGGCCTTCTGCGTTTATTCCACTGTTGCGGGAGAGACTTCCATCTCAGCGGGCGGCTCTCCCTTTTTCTTTTTCCGAGAGAAAATGTGGCTCAAATCGTCGATGACGGAGTAGTACACCGGGGTAAACAGCAAGGTAATCACAGTGGAGATAACCATGCCGGAGATCATGGTGATGCTCATATCGCTCATCATCTCGGCGGCCCCCTCAGACAGGCCCAGGGCCATGGGCACCAGGGCCAGAATGGTGGTCAGGGTGGTCATCAGCACAGGCCGGATACGCAAGGGGCAGGCGTGGAGGATGGCGTCCACCCGGCTCTCCCCCTGCTCCCGGCGCTGGCGGATGCAGTCCACCAGGATGATGGAGGCATTGACCACCGTGCCGGCCAGCATAATGAGGGCCACCAGGGAGATCATGGACAGGTCCCGCCCGGTGAGGGGCAAGGCGAACAGGGCTCCGGTAAAGGCTACGGGCAGAATCATCATGACGATGACGGGCATGAGGAAGGACTCGAACTGGGAGGCCAGCACGAAATACACCAGGCCCAGAGCCACCACGAGGGCCAGCAGCAGGTCGCCGAAGCTGTCCATCATGTCCTCATAGGCGCCCGAGATGGCGGTGGTATAGCCGTCGGGGAGGGTGTAGTTGTCCAGAATCTTCCGGATTTCCCGGGTAATGGCGGTGGTATCGCCGCTGATGGTGTCCCCGATAACCGAAATCTGCCGTGACTGGTTGACCCGGGTAATGCTCTGGGGGGCCAGCTCAATATTCACGTCGGCCACGGAGGACAGGGGTACCGTCCCGCCGAAGGCGGAGGCGACAGGCATGGACTTCAAAGCGTCCAGGCTGGCGGCGGAGCGGCCGTCGCCCTTGACCACCACGTCCAGCTCCTTGTTGTTGATGGTGACGGTGGTGGCGGTGGAGCCGGACAGCTCAGACCGGACGGCGGCGCCCACGGCGGCGGCGGTGAGGCCGTACTGGGAGGCGGCCTCCCGGTTCATGCTGATTTTCACCTGCTTGACCTCCTTGGCAATGGAGGTGGTCACGTCCACCGCGTCGGGCAGCAGGCTGATCTGCCCGGCCAGGTCCCGGGCGATCATGGTCAGGGTCTCGTAGTCGTTTCCGGAGATATCCACGCTGATGTCCGACCCGCTGCCCATCAGGGCGGTCATGTCGGAGGCGGCAATGGCGATCTCGCACCCGGCGATATCCCGGGTCAGCTCCCGCATGGCCTGGGCCACGTCGTCGCAGCTTCGCTCCCGGTCCTCCTTGTCGGACAACACCAGGTTGACGGAGGAGCTCTCGGGCTGGGTGATGTGGTAAATCGATTCCAGCTCAGGAACGTTTTCAATGGCCAGATCCACGATGCGGTCCGCGATGGCGGTGGTGTCCTTCACCTCAGAGCCCACAGGGGTGCTGACGGAAATCTGCACCATACCCTGGTCCATGGCGGGCATAAGCACCATCTTGGTGGACATGCAGGCGGCGATGAAGATGGCCACCAGGGCCGCGGAGGCCAGCATTCCCACCCACAGGTGGCTGACAAAGTAGCTCAGCAGCCGGGTGTAGACCTCATTCAGCCGGGTGCCCAGGCTTCGCTTGCCCTCGGCGTGCCGCTTCGCCTTTTTCTCCGCCTTTTTCAGGGCGTGCTCGTGGACCTTCTTCTCGTCCAGCAGGAAGTAGCACAGCAGGGGCACCAGAGTGACGGCGATGACCAGAGAGGCCAGGATCAGAAAGGAGATGGTCAGGCAGAAGTCGTCAAAGAGCATCCCGGCCATGCCGCCGGAGAGGCCCAGGGGCAGAAAGACGGCCACGGTGGTGAGCGTGGAGGCGGTGAGGGAGGTAAAGACCTCCTTTGTCCCGTCCACACAGGATTCCATGCGGCTGTGGCCCTCGGCGGAGTATCGGTAGATGTTCTCCAGCACCACAATGGAATTGTCCACGATCATGCCCACGCCCATGGCGATGCCCCCCAGGGACATCATGTTCAGGGTGAGGTGGAACACATTCATCAGCACGAACACCGTGAGGATGCATACGGGCATGGACACGGCGATGGCAGCGGTGGCGCCCCAACGGCGCAGGAAGAGAAAGACTACCACGGCGGCCAGGACGACCCCCATCTCGATATTGCTCATGGCGGCGTTCACCGCCATATTGATGTAGTCAGAGGCGGTGTACAGCACCGTATACTCCACCGCGCCGTTCTTAGCCTGGAGCTTGGCCATCTCCTCCACCACCGCGTCGGCGGTGGACACCTCGTTGGCCCCCGACTGCTTGGACACCTGGAGCACCACGCAGGCAGATCCGTCGGTCTTGGCCACCGCCTCGGGGTCGCCGGTTTCCAGCCTTACGCTGGCCACCTCGGACAGCCGGACGGTCCCCCCGGTCTGGAGGGGGATAATCACGTTTCCCACATCCTCCACCGTCTGGAGCTTTGCGTCGGTGGTGACGGTGAGGGTCTGGGAGCCGTTGTGCATGTCGCCCCCGGGGAAGAGCAGGTTCTCCGCCGTAAGAATCTGGGCGATATAGGAGTTGGACAGCCCGAAGCCGGAGGCCCGAGTGGGGTCCACCTCCACGGAAATCTGCTGCTTGACGCCGCCGGAGACGGTCACCTGGGCCACCCCCTTGATCCGCTCCAGGGCGGGGGACACCGTGTCCTCGGCCAGGGCCTGAAGGTCGGCCAGGTCCTCCCCCCGGAGGGCGATCATGGCGGAGGGCATCAGATCGCCGATGTTGATGTTGATGATGATGGGGTCCATGGCCCCGTCGGGTAGGGACAGCCGGTCAAACTGCTCCCGCAGCTTGGTGGCGGCAATGTCCAGGTTGGTGCCCTCCACATAGGTGATCTGCACCTGGCTCACCCCGTCGGAGGAGGTGGAGCGCACCCCGTCCACCCCGGACACCGACATGACGGCCGACTCCAGGGGGCGTGTGACCAGCTCCTCCATGTCGGAGGGGGTGGCTCCGTTGAAATAGCACATGACGATGGCGGCGGGAGCCTCCATATCCGGAAGGAGGGCCAGCTGCAGCCGAGTGGTAAAGACCACGCCGAAAATGGAGATCATGATGACCGCCATCAGGGTGGTGACCCTGTGCTTGATACAGAATTTCGCGATATTACTCACCGGCCTCAGTCCTCCCCGGATACGATCCGCACGGCGTCGCCGTCGGACAGATAGGCCTGCCCTACGGTGACCAGCATGTCGCCGGCATTCAGTCCGGAGGTGACCTCGGTGACGCCGCTGCCCGTCAGGCCGGCGGTGATCTCCACATAGCGGGCGGCGTTATCCTCCACCACAAAGACGTACTGCACCCCGTTGCTGGTGAGGATGGCCTCAGTGGGGATGACGATGGCGTTGGCGGAGGTGTCAGTGCGGAAGGACACATCGGCAAACATGCCAGGCAGCAGGCCGTCCACGTCCTCGTCGATGGAGATGGTGACGTTGTACAGCTTGGTCTGCATGCTGGCGCTACGTTCCAGCTGCTTGATGCTGCCCACCAGCTGGACGTTCAGCGCGCTGATGGACACGTCCACCTCGTCCCCCCGGGCCAGCTTGGGCACCAGGGCCTCGGACACGGAGACGACGATCTCCATCCGGTCGGCCCCGTCGATGACGGCCACCGGCATGGACGCCGTGACGTAGCTGCTCTCCACCGCGTTCAGGGTGAGGATGGTGCCTGAGACAGGGGCGATCACATTGCCCTGGCTGTCCACGTTCTCCAGCACGGCGGAAAGCTGCTCCACGTTGGCCTTGTAGCTCTGCATCCCCGCCTCCAGCTGGGCCAGGGTGGCGTCCCGCTGGGCCTGGGCGCTCTGGAGGGACAGCTCCGCCTGGTCGATCTCCATCTGGGAGGCGGCGCCGATCTCAAACAGGGCCTTCAAATCGCTGACGTTTTTCTCCGCCAGAGCAATCTGCTTATCGAAAATAGCCGCTTGGTCGTTGTAGCTCTGAACGGCGGAGCTGTAGGTGATGTTGGCCGCGCTGTAGGAGGACAGGGTGCTGGCCATATCCAGGGCGCACAGCACATCCCCGGCAGAGACCCAGTCCCCCACCTCCGCATAGACGGCGGTGCACTGGGCCTGGGCGGCCACAAAGACCGACTCCTGCCCGTTGGCGGCCACCCGGCCGGACACCTTGTTCTCGGTGGAAATGGTGTCCTGCTTTACCTCCTGGACCTGGACGGCCACGCCGGCGGCGGCAGCGTCCCCATCGCCGCCCTCCGTACCCGCCTCCTGCCGGCAGGCGGTAAGGCTCAGGGCGAGCGCCGCGGCCAGGACAATCGAAATGATTCGTTTCTGCTTCATAGGGCGGTCTCCTTTTAGTTCAAGATGCCGTAGTCCACGGCCCAGCGGTAGGCGTTGTAGGCGGAGAACAGGTCGTTTTCGGCTCCCGCCGCCTTCTCCCGGGCCTCCTTCAGCTTATCCCCGGCCTCCAGAAGGGCGTTCCGGGAGAGCGTTCCCTGGCTCTGCTTCAGCTGGGCCACGGCGTAGTTGTCCTGCTCCACCGCCAGGGCGGTCCGGGCAGCGGAGAGAATCTGCCTGCAGTCCTTCACCTTGAGATACAGGCCGCGCAGGCCCAGCTCGAAGTTCTGCACCGTATTGTCATAATTATATTTTGCGGAGTAGTAGGTATGCCGGGCCTGGGTGTAGGCTCTGTCACCGTCGGCCGCGTAGCTCTGGCCGTAGTCGCCGCCGTAGCCGTTGTACTTCTCCCTGGCCTCCTTGTGGGTCTCGGCGGCCTCGTACAGCGCCCAGCTGTTGGCCTTGGCGGTCTCCAGGTCCTTCTCCAGGTCCATGGCGTCCAGCTCCTCCTGACTGACGGCGGGCAAGCCCCCCAGGGAGATGTTCCCGGTAATTTCCGCCCCGATGAGCAGCTCCAGCTGGCCCTTGTAGACATCCAGATTCATCCCCAGGGTAGCCAGGCCGCTGTTCAGGGAGGCCCGCCCCGATCTGGCCTGCTTCAGCGTCAGAGAGGAGATGTGGCCCAGCTCATAGCGCAGGTCCAGCTCCGTGATCTGCCGGTCCAGGGCGGCCAGCTGCCGCTCCAGCCCGTCCTGCTGCAGTTCCATGGCGGCCAGGGCGATATAGGTGGTCTCGCCGGCCATGACGATCTGGTTCTGCAGATTTTTCAGCTGCCGGACGGTGTCGGCGTTGTTCTCCTGCATGTCGCCCTCCTTGATGGCGTCATACTGCTCCCGCACGGCGTTATAGGCCTTGTCCATCTGGTCATAGGCGCTGTGGTACTCGTAATCGCTGTATTCAAACTGATCCGGATACAGCTGGCTTAAATCCTTCAGCGCACTGGAGCTCACGACCAGGCCCCACTGAGCGCTGGCGATCTCGTTGAGCTGAACGCGCAGGTCATCCTTCAGATCATCGTAGTCCAGCTCCTCCAGGATGTCGATGTTCTCCTGGATGGACCGCACCTGTAAATTACCCTCACGCATCCGCCGGGACAGGTTGCCGAAGGTGATGGACCCCACCGGGTCTGGTATGTACTCCTCCGCAGGGGGCTGGGGCGCCTCCGTCTCCGGGGCCTCCGCGGCCAGGGCGGCGCCGCCCAGCAGCGACAGGGCCAGCGCCGCCGCCAGCGCAAGCGACAGGGTTTGTCTCTTCATACGGTTTCCTCCTTATATCCCTCCGCCGCTCCGCCGTAGCGGAGCAGGTCCGTACGTACTTTGGTCATTTCCCGCACCTGGACGGTCTGGGCCGGGGACTGGGGCTGATCCGATTTCCCGGAGCACTGCAGCGTCTCAACAATGGCAAAAGCCAGCACTGCACAGGTCATGTGAAAGACCTGATCGGCATATTCCCGGCTGTTCTCCCGTAGCTTGGAGGCGTCCACCGCCTCCCACAGCGGATCAGGGAGGAACCGCCGCGGCTCGCCAATCAAAAATCCCCGGTCAGGGCTGATAAAGCTTTGCAGGTCCAGCCCCTTGTTCAACACCAGCAGCCGAATAAACAGGGCCAGCATGGGGTCGGTATGCCCCTGCCGGCTGATGAAGCGGTCATAGGCCGCCAGAGGCAAGGCAAACAGGTCTCCTCCCGTTTCCTCCAGGATATTTCGCAGCAGCGCGATGAAATACTGCCGCATATCCTCCAGAAGATAGCGGATCAGGTCCTCCTTGTCCGCGAAATACTGGTAGAAGCTGCCCCGTGGAATGCGGGCCGCCGCAATAATCCGGTTGATGGACACATCGGTAAACCGGACTCGGGTCAGCTCATCCCAGCAGGCGTTGATCAGTCTCTCCCGCTTCTCCTCCGGCAAACGAAAAAATGTTGCGGTGGGCACAGGCTCCCTCCTCTTGTGACAGGTTGTCGTAATGTGACAGACTGTCATGAATTATACAGAAGGCGGTCTCACCTGTCAAGGAGGAAATTGTGAAGGTTTTGTTAAGGAACATTCCTGACGCGGACCGGCGGAACTTTACGCTGTAAAGCCATCTGAGGAGCGGAATCCTCACCCCCCGCGCGGCGCCGCCCGTGCAACGCGGAAAACCCCTTGCTTCCTCTTGCGGCGCAAGGGGGCGAGGGCTTCTTTATTACGGGGCGCCCGCCATTTGCGTATTGACACGTTCTGGGAAATGCGGGTATAATGAAAATGGCGAATTTTCGGGATGTCTGTAATAAGCGGAGACGCGGCCGGCCGCGTAGGAAGGGGATACGCATGGACTTTTGGGAGCTTCTGGGCGTTTTTGGCGGCCTGGCTCTGTTCCTGCACGGAATGCAGATGATGAGCGCCGGCCTGGAGGCCGCCGCGGGCAACCAGATGAAGTCCGTCCTGGAGCGGCTGACCTCCAACCGTTTCCTGGGCATTCTGGTGGGCACGCTCATCACCACCGCCGTCCAGTCCTCTTCCGCCACCACCGTCATGGTGGTAGGCTTCGTCAACGCGGGCATGATGACCCTGAATCAGGCGGTCTGGCTTATCATGGGCGCCAACGTGGGCAAGACGACCACCGGCCTGCTGATTGCCCTGGACGTGGGCGCCCTGGCCCCGCTGGTGGCCTTTGTGGGCGTGGCGCTGATGGTCTTTACCAAAAAGGCCCGCCTCCAGCACGTCGGCCAGCTTCTGGCCGGCCTGGGCATCCTCTTTGTGGGCATGGACATGATGAGCGCCGCCATGGAGCCTCTGCGGGAGGTCCCCGTCTTTGTCAACCTGATGGCCACCCTCTCCAACCCCATCCTGGGCATCCTTTTCGGCGCCCTGTTCACCGCCCTGATCCAGTCCTCCGCCGCCTCTCTGGGTATTTTGCAGACCCTGGCCGCCGCCGGTGTGGTGGGACTCTCCGGCTCAGTGTATATCCTGTTCGGTCTCAACATCGGTACCTGTATCACCGCCGTACTGGCCTCCTTTGGCACCAGCAAGGAGGCTCAGCGGACCACCTGTATTCATGTACTGTTCAACCTGATCGGCACCGCAATCTTTACCATCGCCGTCACCTTTTTCCCCCTCACGCAATGGATCGAATCCGCAGTCCCCAGCCCCATGGCTCAGTTGGCGGCCATGCATGTGCTCTTCAATCTGGCCACCACCGTCCTGCTCATTCCCTTCGGCAATGCCCTGGCCGGACTGGCCACCCGCATTCTTCCCGATCGGACCCAGCCGGAGGCGGCTGAGGCTGAAAATGGTATGCGTTTGGTCTACCTGACCCCCCTGTCCGCGGCGGGCAAGGACGGCGGCCTGGGCGTGTCCGCCATCGTGGTGGGGCAGCTTCGCAACGAGCTGCGCCGGATGCTGGAGATGGCCCGGCAGAATGTGAACGCCAGCTTCGGGGCCGTTATGACCCGTGACATCTCCCCTCTGGAGCGGATGGAGCAGCGGGAGGCGTACATCGACTTTTTGAACCGGGAGATATCCCGCTACATATCCCACCTTATCACCATCGAAACCAACGAGCAGGGCTCCAGCGTGGTCAGCAGCTTCTTCGCCATCTCGGGGAACATTGAGCGTATCGGCGACCACGCCGACAATCTGGCGGGCTACACCCGCCTGCTGACCGAGAAGGACATCCCCTTTTCCACCTTTGCCCAGGAGGAAGTCCGGCAGATGCGGGACATCTCCCTTCGTGCCGTGTCCGCCCTTCTGTCCGGCGAGGCGGGCAGCGCCCATTGGCTGTCCCAGGTGGCCCAGCTGGAACAGAAGATCGACGATATGACCGCCGACTTCCGCCGGGAGCAGCTGATCCGGATGCGGGACGGCGTCTGCTCCGACGAGGCCTGTATCCTGTACTCGGAGCTGCTCACCGACTTTGAGCGGATCGGGGACCATGTGCTCAACATCGCTCAGGAGCTCAACAAGGCGCAGACCGCACTGTAAGTCAATTTTAGGGGGGACTTCCATGAAGCGCATTGACAAGGAAAACTACTATCTGGACATCGCCGGTACTGTGATGGAGCGTTCCACCTGCCTGCGCCGGTGCTACGGGGCCATTATTGTCCAGCACGACGAGATCATCTCTACCGGGTACAACGGGGCCCCCCGGGGGCGGAATAACTGCATGGACCTGGGCTACTGCACCCGAATGGCCATGAATATCCCCTCCGGAGAGCGGTATGAGCTGTGCCGCTCGGTCCACGCCGAGGCCAACGCCATTATCTCCGCCGCCCGCAGTGAGATGCTGGGCGCCTCTCTCTACATGGTCTGCAAGGACCCCCAGACTGGGGCGCTGATTCCCGGCTCCACCTCCTGCTCCATGTGCCGCCGCCTGATTATCAACGCGGGCATACGCCGGGTGGTCATCCGGGACACCCAGACGGAGTACCGGGTGGTGGACGTGGCGAAGGACTGGGTGGAGCAGGACGATTCCCTCCCCCAGCAGGTATGACATGGAACGATATAAAAGGCGGTCCTGTGTTCAAACAGGGCCGCTTTTTCTGTTTGTTCCAAACATTTTTCCCTGTCAACCTGGGGTTGATTGCAAAATCCCTCCGCTCCGGGTATGATAGAGGCAGAGGAGGCGATGCTATGGATGCCATGAAAACGGGGGCGCTGATCGCCCAGGTCCGGAAGGAGAAGGGTATCACCCAGCGGGAGCTGGCGGAGAAGGTATATGTGTCGGTCCAGGCGGTGAGCAAGTGGGAGCTGGGTAAAAACTTCCCCGACCTGGCCCTGATGGAGCCCCTGGCGGAGGCGCTGGACCTGACCGTCTCCGAGCTGCTGGCCGGGGAGCGGGGGGACGCCCCCCAGGACGAGCTGGTCCGGGACTCCCTGCGCCTGGGGGAGGAACAGCTCCGGCCTAAAATCAAAAAGTGGCGAGGGCGGTTTATCGCCGCGGCGGTCCTGCTGGCGCTGACTTTGATGGGCCTGGCCGGCCTCTGGGTCAACAGGCACACCGCCGGGCCCCAGCGGGAGACGGTTCTGGAGGAGATCGTTCTGACGGAAAACGAACAGGCCGTGGTGGACCTGCTCAACCTCCAGGGGGGCGACTACAGCTATCTGAACATGTACAATGTCACCATAGCCGACGACATGGACGGCTACCGCATTACGGCGGAGCTGTGGACCCGCGAGGGACTGAAGGAGAGCTGGGACCTGTGCAGCGGCAAATTTTTCCGGGAGGGGGAAAACTTCTCCAGGAGCCAGCTTCTGGCCTTCCGTGTCCCCATCGGCCAGGGGGAGGGGAGCCGGTATCGAATCCGGTTCGGCAGCGGGACGGTGTCCGGCTTTGCGGATCGACTGGACAGCGTCCTTCCCTATCTGAAAAACGGTTTTTCAATCGCCTATGCCGACCGGACCGTGGCGGACCGGGAGCACGGGGCGGTGCTGATGGAGCTCGGGCTGAACGAGGACCCAGGCGGCTATTGGGGGACCCAGATACTGGGGATCACCAACGACCCCCAGCCCGGGACGCTGCGGGAGGGTTCAGCCTCGCTGATTTTGAAACTGTACTGGAACTAGGGAAGCACACGGCCCCCGGCTTGAAGCCGGGGGGCCGTTCCATGTTGTGATTCAGCCGGGCAGAAGGGCCAGATACTCCTCGTAGCACAGGCCTTGCTCCATGCAGGCCTTGGCCGCCTCCACCCCCACATAGCGGTAGTGCCAGGGTTCAAAGCGGTAGCCGGTGACGGCCTCCTTCCCCTGGTCGTAGCGAAGGATGAAGCCATACTCGGCGCAGTGGGCTTTCAGCCAGGCGAAAGCCCTGGTATTCTCAAAGTGCGCCTTACTGCTGGCCACGTTGATGTCCAGAGCCAGGCCGGTCTGGTGCTCCGAGTGGCCGGGCCGGGCGGAGAAGCTGTCCACCACAGACCGCTTGTACTTTTTCAGATAGTTGTGATAGGTGACCTTCTGGCCGGCATAGGAGCGGTAGGCGGACACGCTGCGCAGGGAGACACCCTCCGCCCGGGCGGCGTCAGCCATAGCCCGGAAAGCCTGGGCCGCCTCGGGCCGTAGGGAGCCGTAACCGTACCCGGCGCCCAGAGTCTCCAGCTCCGGGACGTAGCCGGCGGGCAGGACATAGTGCTTATTCACCAGCACCCCCAGGCCGGACGGATCGGCAATCTCTGAAACCGTATCGTAAAAGGTCAGGTCCCGGTCCGCGTTTACGGAAAAAACCGTGTTCTCCACGGTGTCCTCCGGGTGGGCCTCCGCCCAGGATAGGTAGCGGTCCAGACAGCCGGTCCGGGCGCTGGGCAAGGCCAGCAGGACCAGTTGGGTATCGCTCAGTCCATCTTTCTCCAACCGCTCCAGCAGCGCGGGTTCCCGCTCCATGCGGGCGGCCAGCGCCAACTGCTGCTCCTCCGTCAGTCCCTCCCGGATCAGCAGGAGGGCAGGTATCTCTTCTTCTCCGGCTTCGGGCTCCTCCTCCAAAAAGGCCAGGGGATTCCAGAGCTCCAGCGCCAGTTCCTCCGGCGGCGGAGCTGAAATCGCCTCCGGGCCTGCCGCCCTTGCGGCAATCAGCGGGGTCAGGCAGAGTCCTCCCGCCAGCAGAAAGCTGGCCAGGCGCCGGGTAACCGAGTTGTCCATTGCAGTGATCCTCTCTTGATGTACAAATTTCGGACGGGTTCAGTCCGCCCGGGCGTCCCCCATCCTCCGGGGGGAGCCGGCCCCCTTCCGGCACGCATCCAGGAACCATGCAAAAATGGCCGCGCCGTCCACGGTGTCCAGCCGGCGCTTGCCAAAGGCCATCCGCTCCGGATGGAACTGCAGACCCAGCATGGGATATCCGGGCAGCTCCAGCGCCTCAACCACGCCGCTCTCTGACCAGGCGGCGGCCTCCAGCCCCTCCGCCAGCTGGTCCACCGCCTGATGGTGGGCGCTGTTGACCGAAAAGACCGGGCCGTAAAGCCCGTTGAGGGCGGTGCCCTCCGGGCTGAACACCGGGTGGACCAGGTCCTCCTGGACCGAGATATGGAATATTTTCTGCTCCGGGGGCAAATCCTGGATCAGGGTGCCTCCCAGGGCCACGTTAATCAGCTGCATCCCACGGCAAATGCCCAGAATGGGCTTGCCCGCCCCATAAAACGCCTGGAACAGGTCCAATTCGGCCTGGTCACGGGCCTTGTCCGGGGGATTGGAGCCCTGGTCCTCCTGTCCGTAGAGGGCGCTCTCGATGTCGCCGCCGCCGCACAGCACAAGGCCGGCACAGCTCAGATCGGGGGCGGGGCAGTAACCGGAGGCAGGGTCCCCTCCGGCGCTCCGGATGGCGGCGCTGTAGTTGTCGGTCCGGCCCGGCCCGCCGGACACCTGTATCCTGATCCTTCCCATAGCCGTTACTGGGCGTCCTGGGCGGAGCGGGCCTTCACCAGGGTCACAATCAGCTCCACCGCCCCCTCCACTCCGATCATGCCGGAGTTCAGGGTCAGATCATAGCGGCGCATATCCCCCCAGATATGCCCAGTATAATAGTTATAGTAGTTAGCCCGGCCCTTGTCCATCTGGACAATGCGCCGCTCCATGTCGTCGGAGGGGATGTGGTACTCCTCCACGCACCGCTCCACCCGGCTGGCCATATCGGCGTGGACAAAGACCTTCAGACACTCGGGCCGCTCCCCCAGCACATAATCGGAGCACCGGCCCACAATGACGCAAGGGCCCTCGTCGGCCAGCTCCCGGATGACCTCCGCCTGGGCGAAAAAGGCCTGGTGGCTCACGGGCACCCCCTGGTGGGCCAGGGCGGGCACCCCCACCCCTACCGGGGCGACGGACAGGTGGAACCGGCTGCGGGCCCGCTCCTCCGCCCGGGCGATAAAGTCCGGGGACAGCCCGCTCTTCTCCGAGGTCTTTTGGATGATGGTCCGGTCGTAGCAGGGGATGCCCAGCTGGGCGGCCAGCCGCTTGCCGATCAGGCGCCCTCCGCTGCCAAACTCCCGGCTGATCGATATTACATAGTTGCTCACAGGATGCACCTCCTCCTTATTATATTATAACGCTTCCTGCCGGAAATGACAATGGCAATCTGGGAGCCTTCGGCAAAATTTGTGGATACTGGTCCGGATTTTAGGCACAATCTCCAAAACCAGGCCGGTCTTTTTTTGCATTTCTCCAATCTTACGCTGATGCGGTAAATTTTTCTTGCATCCGCGGCCCACTGCGGTTATTATAGTAAACGAACGGACTGGAAACGTTACCAGTAACGATTCCGGTAACGCTTCCAGAAGCCGCGGTATCTAAATTTTAAATTAGGAGGAAAATGAAATGCGCAAGACCAAAAAGATTCTGGCCCTGGCCCTCAGCGCCGCCATGGCCCTGTCCCTACTGGCCGGCTGCGGCGGCGACAAGCCCGCCAACAACCCCGGCAGCGCCAACAATCCCAGCAGCACCGGCACGCCCACCGGCGGCGGCGAAACCGGCCGGGTATACTGGCTGAACTTCAAGCCCGAGCTGGACGAGACCGCCCAGGACCTGGCCAAGACTTACACCGCCAAGACCGGCGTGCCCGTCCAGGTCATCACCGCCGCCGCCGGCACCTACCAGCAGACCCTCACCGCCGAGATGGATAAGTCCGCTCCCCCCACCCTGTTTGTCATCGGCAACACCGCCGGCGTGGCCGACTGGGGCGAGTACGCCATGGATCTGACCGGCACCGCCATCGCCAACGAGCTGAACACCGACGCCTACAACCTCTATGACGACGCCGGCAAGCTGGTGTCCATCGGCTACTGCTACGAGTGCTACGGCATCATCGTCAATCCCGACCTGGTGACCAAGGCCGGCCACTCCATGGACGAGATCAAGGACTTCGCCGGCCTGAAGGCCGTGGTGGAGGACATCCACGCCAACGCCGCCACTCTGGGCTTTGACGCCTTCACCTCCTGCGACATGGACGACTCCTCCTCCTGGCGCTTCACCGGCCACATGGCCAACCTGGAGTACTTCTATGAGCAGAAGGACAATCCCTGGACCGAGTGCCCCGCCACCATTACCGGCGCGTATATGGACAACTTCAAGAACCTCTACGATCTGTGCATCAACAACAGCCTGACCGCCCCCACCGACCTGGCTACCGGCGGCCACGACGCCGGCCAGGAGTTTAAGGACGGCAAGGCCGCCTTCACCGTGCAGGGCTCCTGGGAGTATGCCAACTATGTGTCTTCCGTGCCCAACGCCACTATGATCCCCTACTACTGCGGCGTGGCCGGCGAGGACAAGGCCGGTCTGAACTGCGGCACTGAGAACTGCTGGGCTGTCAACGCCAACGTCTCCGAGGCCGACCAGAAGGCCACCATCGACTTTATGGTGTGGCTGGTGTCCGACCCCGATGCCTCCGCCAAGATGGTGGAGCAGCTGGGCATCCTGCCCTATAAGAATGCCGTGGAGTCCTCCAATGGTTTCCTGACCGACGCCGCCGAGTACACCGCCAACGGCTGCTACGTGATGCCCTGGGTCACCAACTACCAGCCCAACGTGGACGAGTACCGCCGGGGCCTGGTGGCCGCGCTGAACCAGTACAACGCCGACCAGTCCGCCGCCAACTGGGAGCAGTTCCGCATCGCCTTTGTGGACGGCTGGGCCGCCCAGTACAACACCGTCAACGGCTGATTTCCCCAGATCTGAACATTACGCTTTGACACTGCACAGGGGCGGGCACCTCGCCCGTCCCTGTGCTCCGCTTGTAGGGGCGGATATCATCCGCCCGCGATCCTTACCAAAAGCGGGCGCATCATATGCGCCCCTACAGAAATCCAAGAGGAGCTGATATTTTGAAAACGAAGAAGATTTCCAACAGCAACTCCATCCGGCGCTCCACCCGGCGGTGGGGGCTGTTCTTCCTGGGCCCTGTCACAGCCGCTTTCTTCATCGGCTTCATCTGGCCCTTCCTCCAGGGTATCTGGCTGTCCCTGTGTAAGTTCAAAACCATCTCCAACGCCCAGTTCGTGGGCCTGAGCAACTACGCCAAGGCCTTTGGCGACGCGGGCTTCCGCCACGCTTTCTGGTACACCGCCATGTTTGCCGTGGTCTCCCTGGTGCTCATCAACGTGCTGGCCTTCGCCGTGGCCTATTTCCTCACCCAGGGCATCAAGGGCAGCAACCTGTTCCGTACTGTATTCTTTATGCCCAACCTCATCGGCGGCATCGTGCTGGGCTATATCTGGTCCATGATCTTTGACGGCATCCTCAGCTGGTACAACACCTCCATCCTGCTGGAGAGCAAATTCGGCTTCTGGGGACTGATTATCCTCATGTGCTGGCAGCAGGTCGGCTACATGATGATTATCTATATCGCCGGCCTGCAGAACGTCCCCGGCGAGATGCTGGAGGCCGCCCGCATCGACGGGGCCACCCGCACCCAGACCTTGTTCAGGGTGACCATCCCCAACGTGATGCCTTCCATCACCATCTGCATGTTCCTGTCCCTGACCAACGGCTTCAAACTCTTTGATCAGAACCTGGCCCTCACCGCCGGGCAGCCCTTCATCATCCAGCCCGGCGGCACCACCATCAAGACCACCGAGATGCTTGCCCTGAACATCTTCAATACCTTCAACGCCTCCGGCGGCTCCTCTCAGGGCGTCGCCCAGGCCAAGGCAGTCATCTTCTTCATCCTGGTGGCCGGGCTGGGCCTGGCCCAGCTGGGCTACACCCGCAATAAGGAGGTACAGCAGTAATGAATAGGCAAAAAGCGCTCTCCGCCGAGGCCCGCCGCAAGACCATCCTGTCCACGGTATTGGCCGTCATCTGTGTGATCTATGTGCTGCCCGTGGTGGCCGTGGTCATCAACTCCTTTAAGGAGAACACCTATGTCAAGACCGACACCTTCGCCCTTCCCACCGGCGATATGTGGGTCGGCTTTCAGAACTTCATCAAGGGAATGACCTTCGGCAACTACCCCTTCGCCAAGTCGGTGATTTACAGCGTGGTGATTACCATCCTGTCCACCGCCCTGATCCTGCTGTGTACCTCCATGGCCGCCTGGTACATCGCCCGGGTAAATTCCCTGTTCTGCAAGGCGCTGTACTTCCTGTGCGTGTTCTCCATGGTGGTCCCCTTCCAGATGGTCATGTTCACCCTGTCCAAGACGGCCAACACCCTCCACCTGAACACCCCCTGGACCATTCCCATCATCTACCTGGGCTTCGGCGCGGGGCTGGCCATCTTCATGTTCGTGGGCTTCGTCAAGTCCATCCCCCTGGAGATTGAGGAGGCCGCCGCCATCGACGGCTGCGGACCCATGCGCACCTACTTCTCCGTGGTGGTCCCCATGCTCAAGCCAACCATGGTCTCAGTGGGCATTCTGGAGATCATGTGGGTGTGGAACGATTTCCTCCTGCCCTACCTGGTGCTGGACAAGAACCTGTACCGCACCATCCCCATCCATATCCAGTACCTGAAGGGCAGCTACGGCACGGTGGACCTGGGCGCCACCATGGCTCTGATTCTGCTGTCCATCATCCCGGTAATCGTGTTCTACCTCACCTGCCAGAAGCACATCATCAAGGGCGTGGCCGCCGGCGCTGTAAAGGGTTAAAATTTATCACGTCAAACAGAAAGAAGGGATACCGTGACCATAAAGGATATTGCCAAGCTCTCCGGATACGGTGTGGCCACCGTGTCCCGTGTGCTCAACGACCACCCGGACGTCAGTGAGGAGACCCGCCGCAAGGTACTGGCCGTGGTGGAGGAACAGAATTTCCAGCCCAACAACAACGCCAAGCACCTCAAGCAGCAGGCCAGCACCAGCATCGCCATCATCGTCAAGGGGACTATGAACCTGCTCTTCGCCGACCTGGTGGAGAAGCTCCAGGCCCTTCTGCGGGACGCCGGCCAGGACGCCGCCGTCTACTACCTGGACGAGGACGCCAACGAGGTGACCTACGCTTGCCAGCTGTGCCGGGAGCGCCGGCCCATGGGAATTTTGTTCCTTGGAGGCGACCTGGAGCTGTTTGAGGCGGGCTTTTCCTCCATCGCTGTCCCCTGTGTGCTGCTGACCAACACTGCCCAGGAGCTGGACTTCGGCAACCTGTCCTCCTTTACCACCGACGACACCGAGGCGGCGAAGCAGGTGGTCGAGCTGCTGGCCCGGCGGGGCCACCGGCACATCGGCCTGCTGGGGGGCAACTGGTCCTGCACCCAGATCAGCCACCGCCGCCTGATGGGCTGCCGGGACGCCTGTATCCGCCTGGGCATCCCCTTCGATGTGGACCGCCAGTGCGAGCCTTGCCGCTACTCCATGCCCGAGGCCTACGCCGCCACCAAAAAACTGCTGGACCGATGCCCCGACCTGACCGCCATTTTCGCTCTCAGTGACGTGATGGCCCTGGGCGCCATCCGGGCTCTGCGGGACATGGGGCGGCGGGTCCCGGAGGATATCTCGGTGGTGGGCTACGACGGCCTTGTCAGCGGCCAGTACTCCCTGCCCAGGCTGACCACCGTCCGCCAGGACACCCAGCAGCTGGCCCAGCGGGGGGTGGACGCCCTTCTCCGGGGCATTACCCGCAACAGCCCTCCCGTCCACGAGCTGGTTCCCTTTCAGCTGATCGAGGGGGAAAGCGTGGCAAAAATATTATAAAAAACCGCAATCTGAACAAGGGCCGCCCGACGGCGGCCCTTTATCCTAACAGAAACAGGTGATCTCAAGTGAGAAAAGCAGGAATTTTAATGCCTATCTCCTCCTTGCCCTCCCCCTACGGGATTGGGACCCTGGGGGCGGAGGCCTGGAAGTTTGCCGACTTTCTGGCCGCCGGCGGCCAGAGCTGCTGGCAGATCCTTCCCGTGGGCCCCACCAGCTACGGCGATTCCCCCTACCAGTCCTTCTCCTCCTTCGCCGGCAACCCCTATTTTATCGACCTGGACACCCTGGCCGATCAGGGGCTGCTGGAGCGGTCCGAGTTTGCGTCCCTCAACTGGGGGGACAATCCTGAATATGTGGACTACGGGCTGATGTATGAGACGCGCTACCCCGTGCTCCACAAGGCCTGTGACCGGCTGCTGGCCCAAAACCGGCCTGATTTCGCCGCTTTCTGCGAGGAACAGAAGGACTGGCTGGAGGACTATGCCCTGTTCATGGCCCTGAAAGACAGGCACGGCGGAGCCTCCTGGTTCACCTGGCCCGAGGCGCTGCGCCTGCGCCGGCCCGCCGCCCTGAAAAAGGTCCGGACCGAACTGGCTGGGGAGATCGCCTTCTGGAAGGCGGTGCAGTACCTCTTTTTTGACCAGTGGAACGCCTGGAAGAAGTACGTCAATTCCCTGGGCATCTCCGTCATCGGCGATCTGCCCATCTACGTCTCGGGAGACAGCGCCGACGTGTGGGCCAACCCGGACCAGTTCCAGCTGGACGGGAAGGGCCTGCCCACCGAGGTGGCCGGCTGTCCCCCCGACGGCTTCTCCGCCGACGGCCAGCTTTGGGGCAACCCCCTTTTCAACTGGGAAAAAATGAAGGAGGACGGCTACGCCTGGTGGCTGCGGCGCATCTCCTTCCAGTTCAAGCTGTACGACACCCTGCGCATCGACCACTTCCGGGGCTTCGACTCCTACTACGCCATCCCCTACGGCGACAAGACCGCCCGCAATGGCCGGTGGAAGCCCGGCCCGGGCATCGCTTTCTTCAAGGCGGTGAACAAGGCTCTGGGCAGAAAGGACATCATTGCCGAGGACCTGGGCTTCCTCACCCCCTCGGTACGCAAACTGCTGAAAGACTCGGGCTACCCCGGCATGAAGGTGCTGGAGTTCGCCTTCGACAGCCGGGACGGGGAGAACGACTACCTGCCTCACCGCTACTCCGCCCACTGCGTGGTCTACGCCGGCACCCACGACAACGACACCATCCAGGGCTGGATGGCCTCCGCCCCCAAAAAGGACGTGTCCTTTGCCAAGGCCTACCTGCGCCTCAGCAAGCGGGAGGGCTACCACTGGGGCATGATGCGCGGAGCCTGGGCCTCCCCCGCCGACCTGGCGGTGATGCAGTTTCAGGACCTGCTGGGCCTGGGGTCGGAGGCCCGCATGAATATCCCCTCCACTTTAGGGAATAACTGGAAGTGGCGGGCCCTGTCCGGCTCCTTTGATGAAAAACTGGCCAAACGCCTGCGCCGGGATATGGCGGTATATCAGCGCCTGCCCAAGGCGGGCAAATCCAAAAAATAAGGATGTGTTTTTTATGCAGCTGAAAGAACAGCTCTTCCAGACCACTCAGACCCGCTTTGGCTGCGCCCCGGACCAGTGCGACGACCGTCAGCTCTACGAGGCGCTGCTCATCCTCACCCGGCGCATGGCCCAGGACCGGCCCTCCCCCAAGGGGGAGCGGAAGCTCTACTACTTCTCCGCCGAGTTTCTCATGGGCAAGCTGCTGAGCAACAACCTTCTGGCCCTGGGGCTTCACGACGAGGTGAAAACCCTGTTGGCCGACCTGGGCCGGGACCTGGGTGTTATCGAGTCCATGGAGCCCGAGCCCTCCCTGGGCAACGGCGGCCTGGGCCGGCTGGCCGCCTGCTTTCTGGACTCCATCGCCGCCCTGGGTCTCCCCGGCGACGGCGTAGGCCTGAACTACCACTACGGTCTGTTCAAGCAGAAGTTCAACCAGGGCCGCCAGACCGAGGTCCCCGACCCCTGGATGGAGGCGGACAGCTGGCTCATCCCCACCGGGATGTCCTTCGACGTGCCCTTCGGCGGCTTTGACCTGAAGGCGGTGCTCTTCGATATCGCCATTCCCGGGGCCAATAACGGATATGCCAACCGGCTCCACCTCTTCGATGTGGCCCAGCCCGCCGGCGCCCCCTGGGTGGGCATTGACTTTGACAAGGGGGATATCGCCCACCGGCTGACCTCCTTCCTCTACCCCGACGACAGCGACGAGGCCGGCCGGCTGCTGAGGGTCTACCAGCAGTATTTCATGGTATCCGCCGGGGCTCAGCTCATTCTCTCCGAGCTGGAGAGCAGAGGGAACGCCCTGAACACCCTGGCCGACCATGTGGCCATCCAGATCAACGACACCCACCCCTCCATGGTCATCCCCGAGCTCATCCGCCTGCT
>OFFY01001482.1_pt1 | contig 19360 bp, 15 predicted proteins | sample 1521481 | NCBI WGS metagenome assembly OFFY01 (sample SAMEA3504117, study PRJEB24116) | mouse gut metagenome | biome: mouse gut; feature: mouse-associated habitat; material: faeces | place: Denmark | collected 2011
TTGACCGCTTGACCAATCAGCCTCATTTACCTTTTGTATTTCACCGCACCTGCGGTACTTGTATATATTACAACACTTTTCCAAAATATGCAAGTACTTTTTTTATTTTTTTCAATTTATTTTTCGCGGATCTTTCACCGGACAATGCAGGCATTCCCTTTGCAGAAAATGCCTGCCCGCATCCTCTTTAAAAATCAAACAGACTCAGCTGGTTGGACTCCGGCAGATCTCCCAGCAGATTCAGGCTTTCCATCAGCTCCACCATGGTCTTGGATACCCTGGTCCGTTCCCGGAAATCGTCCTTGGACATAAAGGGCCCGTCCTTTACCGCCTCCACGATGGCATCTGCCGCCTTATCCCCCAGGCCTTCTATACTGTTTAAGGAAGGCATCAGTTTATCCCCCACGATCTGAAAGGACCTGGACTGGGCAGTAAAAATGTCAATAGGGGTAAATTCATATCCCCTGGCATACATTTCCTGCACGATTCTCATATCGCCGTATGCGGCCTCCTCCCGGTTCGTCAGGGGCACTGCCCCCGGTTCCTTGTCCATGGCGGCGTCCATACGCCGTTTGTAATCCGCCATGGTGGCTTCCAGCCTGCCCCGCCCCTGGCACATCAGTTCATAGGAGAACGCCTTGGCACGGATACTGAAGAAAGCGCCGTAGTACGCCAGCGGATAATTGATCTTGCAGTAGGCGATCCGCCATGCCATCATGACATAGGCCGCCGCGTGGGCCTTCGGGAACATATACTTGATCTTCTTGCAGGAAGCAATGTACCAGTCCGGCACATTATTCTCTTTCATTGCGGCAATCCAGTCATCCTTCAGCCCCTTCCCCTTACGGACACTCTCCATGATGGTGAATGCCAGGCTGGGCTCCACCCCCATCTGAATCAGATAGGTCATGATATCGTCCCGGGTGCAGATGGCCGTGGATATCGTCGCCGTGCCGCTCATGATCAGATCCTTTGCATTGCCCAGCCATACGTCCGTACCGTGGGAAAGCCCCGATATGCGCACCAGATCCGAGAATGCCTTCGGTTGGGCATCGATTACCATCTGCATGGCAAAATCCGTGCCGAACTCCGGAATCCCCAATACGCCCAGCCTGGTACCGCCGATCTGATCCGGCGTAACCCCCAGGGCGTCCGTATTCTGGAACAGGCTCATCACGTCCTCTCCGTCCAGAGGGATGGTCAGAGGATCCCGTCCGGTCATATCCTGCAGCATACGAATCATGGTGGGATCATCGTGCCCTAGGATGTCCAGCTTGAGCAGGTTATGATCAATGGAATGGTAATCAAAATGGGTGGTCACGATGTCTGTCGTCATATCGTTCGCCGGATGCTGCACCGGCGTAAAGGAATTGATATCCTGTCCGATGGGCAGAACCACGATACCACCGGGATGCTGCCCCGTACTTCTGCGCCCCCCCGCCCCCCCCATGGCGAGCCGCTCTATCTCGCTCTTGCGGCGGTGTTTCTGTCTTTCCTCGAAATAATTTTTCACATAGCCGAAAGCCGTCTTGTCCGCCAGCGTTGCGATGGTTCCCGCCCGGTATGTCTGGCCGGCGCCGAAGATGACCTCCGTATATTTGTGGGCCTTGGACTGGTACTCTCCGGAGAAATTCAAATCAATATCCGGCTCCTTATCTCCCTTGAAGCCCAGGAAGGTCTCAAAGGGGATATCAAATCCGTCTTTGTGCAGTTTTTCCCCGCACACCGGACAGTTTTTATCCGGCATGTCAACCCCGGCCTTACCGGCATATGCTTTCACGTCTTCGCTCTCAAAATCCACATAATGACACTTACCGCAATAATAATGGGGACTTAAGGGATTGATCTCCGTAATTCCTGCCATCGTCGCCACGAAAGAGCTTCCCACGCTCCCTCTGGATCCCACCAGATAACCGTCCTCCACCGATTTCCACACCAGCTTCTGGGCAATGATATACATCACCGCAAATCCGTTGGTAATAATGGAATGGAGCTCCTTCTCCAGGCGCTTCTCCACGATTTCCGGCAGGTTCGGCCCGTAGATTTCATGTGCCTTATCATAACAGATTTTGGTCAGCTTCTTGTCGCTGTCCTGGATGACAGGCGCACATTTATCCGGGCGGACCGGGGCGATGGATTCTATCATATCCGCGATCTTATTGGTATTTTCCACCACGACCTCATAGGCCTTGTCGCTTCCGAGATAGTCAAATTCTCCGAGCATCTCATCCGTAGTATGCAAAAACAGCGGCGCCTGGTCATCCGCATCTTCAAATCCCCGGCCGGCCATGATGATACGCCTGTAGACCTCGTCCTCCGGATCCAGAAAATGTACATCGCAGGTTCCCACCACAGGCTTGTGGAACTGTTCCCCCAGCTTCACGATACGGCGGTTCACATTTTGGATATCTTCTATAGAATGGATACTCCTGATCCGCTCGGATGCAATCATGAATTTATTGTTCCCCGTGGGCTGGATTTCCAGATAGTCATAAAAGTTCACAATCCTTGCAATGGCGATTTCGCTCTGTTCATCCAGCAGGGCCCGGTACAGTTCCCCGGCTTCGCAGGCACTGCCCAAAAGCAGCCCGTCTCTGTATTTCATAACTAGGCTCTTGGGGATCCGGGGATGGCGGTTGCTGTAATAGGTCAGGTGGGATTCCGTTACCAGCCGGTATAAATTGATCCGCCCCAGATCATTTTTCGCCAAAATAATGGCATGATAAGTAGGAAGCTTCTTCACCAGATCCGCGCTGGCCGCTCCAAGGGCGTTTAACTGTGTCAGAGTATGGACTTCTCTGGCCTTCAGCATCTGTATCAGCTTCAGGAAAATCAGGGCCGTACATTCTGCATCGTCCACCGCACGGTGATGATTCTCCAGCGAGATGTTCAGCGTCTTGGCCACGGCATCCAGGGTATGCTTCGCCTGATCCGGCAGCAGCACTCTGGCAATGCCTACCGTATCCACATAAGTGCATTCCGATCTGACACCGCCTGCAGGCTGCTTCTGCGTCCCGCTGCCGGGTCCTGAAAGCCCTGCCAGCGTAAGCCCCAGACGCCTGGCATTTTCCGTAATAAAGCTCATGTCAAAGCCCGCGTTGTGCGCCACCATCACGCAGCCTGCGCTAAACTGTAAAAACCCGGGCAGCACCTCCTCTATCAGCGGAGCGTCCGCCACCATATCGTCCCTTATACCGGTCAGCTTCTCTATCTCAAAGGGAATGGGAACCTGGGGATTTACAAAAGCCGAAAATCGATCCGTCACTTTTCCGCCGCTTACCTTCACCGCCCCGATTTCAATGATACGGTTGTTGACAGGAGAAAAACCGGTAGTCTCAATGTCAAAAATCACAAAGTCAGCGTCCAGTGTCTGCCCGCCGTCGCCGGTGACAATCTCCTTCAGATCATCCACCAGATAAGCTTCCACACCGTAGATTACCTTAAAAAATTCCTGCCTGTCCGGTCCTTTCTCTCCTTTCTCCTTCCATTTCCCCTGTTCGGCCTTCCACAGATCCTGCCAGACATGATATGCGTCGGTAAATCCCTGCACCACGCCGTGATCCGTGATGGCGATGGCCCGATGGCCCCATTTATAAGCACGCTTCACGATGTCCTTCGCCTCGGACACTCCGTCGAAATCGCTCATTTTCGTATGGCAATGCAGTTCTACCCGTTTGTGAAGCGCCGTATCCATGCGCACCGTGGTAAAATCCGGAATCCTGCGTATACCGGTAAGGGAGCCGATAGTCAGCTCGTGATCGAATTTATCCAGGGTGGCCACGCCTTTGATCTTGACAAATGTTCCCCCTTTCAGGCTGTCCAGCAACTCCTTCACAAAATCATTTTTCACAAAAAGCTTGACCGTCATGGTGTCTGTAAAATCCGTCACATCAAACATGACTATCGTTCTCTCGTTTCTAATCTGACGGCTGTCCGTCTTCAGCACTTTGCCCCTGACGGTGACTTCTCCCATTTCCCCAATGATATCTTCGATGGGCATGGCTTCTTCATCAAAATCCCGTCCGTATAGCACATCCGGATCGTCGGATTGTTTCAGAGTACGGCCGTAATCTCCGTTTCTGCGGAATTCTCCCCGGCGGAACTCGCCTTTACGCGGCGAACCTGCGCCCCGGCCGAAATTCCCCTCCCCCGCCTGTCTGGTTGTGCCGTAGGGCTGCTCCTCCCCGCCGGCCGCCGGAAAACCTGCGGCCGCCTGACTGCCCCCGGGAGCGGCCTTTGTCCATCCGCCTCCAGGCGCGTTCCTGCCGTTCCCCTTGTCCGGCGCATCTTCGCCGCCTTTACTCCCCGGAAATCCGGATTTTCCTGAGGGCTTTTTCCCTCCTGTCTCTCCGGAATAACCGGCTCCTTCTCCTGCAGTCCCTTTCCCGGCCCGCAGACAGATCTCGTTTACCCTCATCTGTATCTTCAATTCGTCGTCTCCGGCGTATCTGCGGGGACCTGCCTCCCGATACGCCACCGTGACCCCTGTATTCAATCCGCAGCGCTCCACCAGGATCTTCTCCAGAACCCGGATCAGCTCTGCCTCCTTTCCCCTGTTCGGGATGGTATCGTCCACGGTAAGCTCGATCCCGCCGGAATCAGGATATGAGATATCCGCCGTCCGGAACGCATTATATTCCACATGAGAATATTCCAGCAATTCTGCCAGGATGCTTCCTCTGTAGGCCTCTATCAGATTTTCCGGCGTATACTGGGCAGATAATTCAAAGTGTTCGAAAATCCTGACTTTCAGCACGGCATTGGGAAACAGCTGATTCTTAATCTCCCTTTCCGCAGCCCAGATATCTTCCTTCAAAATCAGCCTGGTGCTGTAGAGATACACGGAGAGCCTGTCTCTTTGCCTGGTGGCGGACACCCGCTCCACTTTGGTCTGTTCCAGCATATCGTGCAGGCTTCCCTGGATCTTCAGGGTAGGAAACACTTCAAAAAACGGTTTTGCTTTCTCCATCATTTCCAATTATCCAACTCTTCCTTTAATGCATCCAACAGCTGCTCTTCCGGCACTTTCCTAAGAATCTCTCCCTTCTTAAATAAAAGGCCCTCTCCCATGCCGCCCGCTACGCCCAAATCCGCCTCTCTGGCCTCCCCGGGACCGTTCACGGCACAGCCCATAACCGCCACCTTGATATCCAGAGGATACTCCCTGACAAGCGTCTCCACTTTCCCGGCAAGGCCGATCAGATCGATTCTGGTTCTGCCGCAGGTAGGACAGGAAACCACCTCAATGCCTCCCTTGCGCAGCCCCAGTGTGCGCAGAATCAGTCTGGCCGATTTGATCTCCTCCACCGGATCGCCGGTCAGCGATACCCGGACGGTATCTCCGATCCCCTGATGCAGAATCAATCCCAGTCCGATTGCCGATTTAATATTGCCGCTCCAAACCGTACCCGCCTCCGTAATGCCTACATGAAGCGGATACCGCGTCTTCTCCGCCAGCAGTTCATGGGCCTTCACGCACATGAGGACATCCGAGGACTTGATGCTGATCACCAGATTGTCAAATCCCAGATCCTCCACCATATGTACCTTATCCAGCGCGCTTTCTACGATTCCCTCCGCAGTCACGCCGCCGTACTTCTCAATCAGACGCTTTTCCAGGGAACCGCTGTTGACGCCGATGCGGATGGGGATCCCCCTCTCAGCCGCCACCGCAGTCACGGCCCTCACATTTTCCACACTGCCGATATTGCCGGGATTAATGCGGATCTTGTCGGCGCCGTTTTCCATGGCGGCGATTGCCATCTTGTAGTCAAAATGGATATCCGCCACCAACGGTATATGTATCTGCTTCTTGATTTCGGCAAGGGCCTTTGCCGCCTCCGTATCCGGCACCGTACAGCGGACAATCTCGCAGCCCGCCTGCTCCAGCGCCAGGATCTGCGCCACTGTGGACGCTACGTCCCGGGTCTTGGTATTGGTCATGGATTGTATTAAAACGGGATTGCCGCCGCCGATCTTTTGGCTGCCGATGTGTACTACCTTTGTACTGTCTCTGTGGGTCATATATGCTCCTTTCCTCTGTTGCGGAGTTTCATTACCGGCTTTGCACTGTGCGTCATAGACGCACCTTCTCTCTGTTGCGATGTTTTATGATTTTGTTCTCTGTCCGGAATGTATCCGGCAAGGACCCGGGACAGACTGTCCGCACTATTTATCATATCATATCGGAAGAGTTTGGACAATTGTTTTCTGGGGAATCTACCCAACTCAAATAAGTCATATTTCTTCGGTTTTCATAGGAAATACTGCTTCCAACGCTGAAAATAATTCCAGAATGTGCTCGTCTTCCGTCTACAGCTTTCTTCTGCGATTTCACTTTCAAAACTCATTGCATACGCCGATTCTCCCTTGTCCGAAAATCCAATATAATTTACAATCACTTCCGCCGCCATATCTTTAAAAGCGGCCTTGGCAGCTGCATTCTATCATGAATAGCTATCCGTTTTTCAACCTCATCCTTACCGCAGATCAGCAAGAACGGTTGAAACGGGCAAAGCAAGGTTGAATCAAGGTTGACATCCGGTTGAAAATATGTTAGTGTTATAGAAATTCACCCATTATATGTATTCAGAGGAAATCCCATGACACTGGACGAAATGAAACGATTAAAAAAGGAAAAAGGGTATACCATGGCACAGCTGTCCGAATACAGCAATATACCTCTGGGAACCTTGCAGAAAATCTTTACCGGAGAAACCGCCCATCCGCGCAGCGCCACCCGGGAAGCGCTCGAAAAGGTGCTGGGTACGGCACAACCGGGGGCCAAAGTCCCCTCCCCGGTAACCTCTTGCTATGATCATGACTGCCGTGAAAGCAGACCGGATTGCCTGCGGGAGGCGCCTGCCGCGTATAATGCAGCCCCTGCGAAAATGCAGGGCGAATATACCATTGAGGATTACTATGCCTGGCCCAGGGAACAGAGGGTGGAACTCATCGACGGTATGATTTATGTCATGGAAGCTCCCGGATTTGTACACCAAAGGATAGCAGGTGAAATGCTTTTTGCAATAAAATCCTTTATCCGTAATAAAGGCGGCGACTGCATTCCTCTTCTCTCCCCCATCGATGTCCGTCTGGATTGTGATGACAGAACCATGATTCAGCCGGATCTGATTATCTTGTGCGACAGTGATAAAATCAAACGCCGGGGCATCATGGGCGCTCCTGATTTTATCCTGGAAATCCTCTCCAGGTCCACCAGAAGAAAGGACTGCATTAAAAAACTGCAGAAATACAGCGACGCAGGCGTTAAGGAATACTGGATTCTGGATCCGGAGAAAAAATTCCTCCTGGCCTATGATTTCATCCATGATAATCTGCCCTGCATCTACCCCCTGACAGGCGCCGCCGGGCTCGCCCTCTTTGACGGCGAACTGCAGATCGACCTGGACGAAATCGCCGGAATGATTCAGGAGTGGCCGGAGTGATTCCATAATGCCGGATTTATGATCGCAGCTAATTCCGCTGTCCCGTACAATCCGAGACCAAATTTCTGCCGAAATGTACAAGATTACGCTATCTAATATACAGAACCCGGAAAGGATCCGAAAAATATAATCATGATTCGATATGCCAATGAAAATGACTTTTCCATATTAAAGAAATATGATCACCATATCTCCGAAACAGAGTTAAAACGCAGCATCAGCGCAAATAGAATTTTAGTCATGTACCATAACGATATTTTTATGGGGTGGCTGCGCTTTAATCTGTTCTGGGATAATATGCCGTTTATGAACATGCTGTATTTCCTGGACGAACACAGGGGGAAAGGATACGGCAGGCAGTTGACCGCTTTCTGGGAGGCAGAAATGCGAAGCAGCGGCTACGATACAGTTCTGACCTCCACACTGTCAAATGAACAGGCGCAGTTTTTCTATCGGAAAATCGGATATGTCGACTGCGGCTCCCTCCTGCTGCCGCAGGAGCCTTTGGAGATTATTTTGAGGAAGGATTTGGTGTAATCTTCTCCTCAATCCCCCGGAAACAGAATCCCCGCCTTTTTCCGGGTATTTTCCAATACCGCCACGACCTGCTGCATGGTGTCCAGTCCTTTAAAGGCAGATTCGTAATCTCCGGTAAGAATCTGTCTGGTCAGATTCTGTACCTCATAAAACCATCTGTCCGGATTGCTCTGTTCATTCAGGCACTCCTCCGTCTTTTTGGTGACCACCTTTATCTCGGAAAGCATGTTGCTGCCGCCTTTTATATAGATATACCCGCTCTCGCCCTCGATCTGGAAAAAGTTCACGCCCCAGGTGTCCTTCGCCCCGGACAGCTGGCTCACAAAATCCTCATAGACAAGCAGCGCCACTCCTGAGGTATCGATCCGGCCGCCCCGGGCGTTGGTATGGAAATTGGGATAATAGGCAGTCTCCTTCGGCATGCCGAACAGAGCCACCGTCAGGTAGACATTATAGAAATTGATGTCCATCAGGCACCCGCCTGCATATTCCGGATTGAAAATATTGGGAACCTTCCCCTCCAACAACTGATCATAACGGCTGGAATACTGGCTGTAATTGCCCATCACAAGCTTTATCTTTCCGATTTTGGGCAGCTGGGCCTTCAATATCTCCAAATTGGGCAGAAAAGCCGTAGGGACCGCATCGATCAAAAACAGCCCCTTCTCCCTGGCCAGCGCCGTCAGCTCCGCCGCCTGCTTTGCCTGTGTACAGAAAGGCTTTTCACAGATTACATTTTTTTCTGAAAGCAATGCATTCTTCGTCTGTTCATAATGCAGCAGATTCGGTGTAGCCACATATACGAAATTAATTTCCTCATCCTTTAAAAAGGCTTCCATCTCCGTATAAACCTTTGCCGCGCCGTAATCATCCGCCAGAGCCTTCCCCCTCTCCCCGCTGCGGGAATACACTGCCGCCAGGCGGATTCCCTCTACTCTGGACACATTGTCAAGTATCGAACGGACAATGGGGCCGGAACCTATGGTTCCTAATCTGATTTCTTCTATCATAATCGCACCTCGCTGATTTGATTTAACATTATCTCAAATACTTTCCCAGCATCCTCCGTGTTCTTTCCTGCAGATATTCCAGCTCCTCCTTCGCGCCGTCCACACCGTTTACATAGTCCTTCATGGCCCGCCCTTCCTCTCGGCACAGCTCGTCATGCAGCGGGAAATATTCATTCAATAAAAACTCTACATACGATGCAATCCGGAACGGCCCGTATACCCTGGGTCTTTTCTCCCCATTGGTCCAGGCGTACTGCTCCAATGCTGCCGCTTTATAATCCTTGATGGCGTCTATTATAGCGTCCCGGCTGTTCTCTCTGGCCAATACGACGGTCTTTCCGATCTGAAACCACTCCGAGTTCACTGTACCATGGGAATCGCTGCTGCCTACAATGGGACAGGAACAGCCTTCCATGCACAGCTGATGGTAAAGGTTGATCTGCATTGCGTTCTCATGCAGCGTCTGCCCGCCGATCAGCTCAAACGCATCGAACACCCTGTTTTCAAAAAAGCTTCTCACCAGCTTCAGGGGAATATGATAGCAGCGGCCCGTAATCCAGTGAGGATGCGGGAAAATGGCCAGTCCGTTGTTCTCACGAATCTGATTAAAGGCCCACACACTGGCCGCATACTGGAACCGATTCTCCTCATCCATATCCTGCAGCCCCCGGCAGATTTCCTCCACTTCCCTGTCATACTGCTCTCTGTGCTGCCTGTACAGGTCATTCACACTGATATCGGCTCCGAAATTAACCACATGCACCTTGTTTTCAGGGGTGTGAACCTCTTCCCCGGGCACGATCAGCAGATTCAATTTTACATCCTTATAGCTGTCAATGGCCTCATGGGAGGGATATTTCAGCCCATGATCCGAAACCGTCATAAAATCAAATCCTGCCTTACGGTAGTTTGCCGCAACGATTTCCGGCGCCTCCCTGCCATCCGAGCGGAAGCTGTGCACATGCAGATCCCCCATCAGCGGAACCAGGGAATACAGATCCTCCTTTACGCAGTACAGCCGCAGCTCCGCTTTGCAGTTTCCCGCACTGTCCCATATCACAAGATTGTATTCCTGTTCCTCCTCAAACCGATATGTAAAGCTAATCTCTTTGATCTCTGCCGTCACATCCAACTGCCATTTCTCCCGGCTGAAATCTTCATTGGATTGGTTCATGGGATAAATGCGGACGCGGTATGTCTCTCCCTGGTTAAAGTCCGCGTGCCTTCCCAGAGAACGGATCGTCACCCTGGTCTCCTCTCCCTCCAAGACGACCTTGGGGTAAATGTCATAATTATGCAATTCTGTTTTCATTGAAATTCTCCTCCCTGCTTCTTTTGATATCGTTGCATTGATTCCGTATTCATGGCTTCCCGCCAGATATTTCCTGCCTGTCGATGCGAGATTTATCTTCCAAGCTGACTTCTCTCTGCACTGCTGAAGCTTCCCCATTTCCGTATTCCGGACAGCAGGAAGATAGTGCCCCCCAGAGCCGCTGCCCCCCATAATACCACCACTGCCATCCATCCCGTATTTTCCGCCACTGCCCCGAAAACGTATGTACTCAGCGCGCTCCCCACATAGGTCGCCGCATTCAGGATTCCGGAAACCGTGGAAACGTTCCCCCTGCCTGCAAAATGCCCCGGCACCCGGCTGATCAGCATCAGATTTACACCAAACATACAGCCTGTGATCGCCATCATCATCACCACACATGCCGCCGGATGGCTGTCATAAACGGCAAGCATGGAAATCCCTGCAATGGCGCCGGTCCCGAATAACAGGGCGGCGGTAAGCATCTCGTTTTTCAGCCTGTACAAAAGTGCCGAGGATAATAAAGTGCTGATCACGCTGCATACGGGCAGCACGGCCGTGGACAGAATGGATTGGGAACTGCTCATACCGAACATTTCCGTCATATAGACGGGCATCCATGTGGTAATTCCGTCCTTTAAGGTGCCGTGCAGGATGATGGACATGAGGATTGCTATAATGGGTACGCCTGCAAACACTGCTCCTGCTTTCGCCTTTTTGGGTGCGGTTTCCGCGGGAGCGGCCGGTTCCTCCATGTCTGCCGCACTTGCCGCTATGCCTTCCCCATTTGCTGCACTGATTCCCGCTTTTGCCGCTTTGCCTTCCCCATCTGCCGACTTATTTCCCGCATCAACTGCCCTCGCTCCCTCCTTCACTTCCACATGCGCCCTGCCCCCGAACATCCTGCCCGTATTCCAAAACCACACAAAAGCCGCTGCAATTCCCGCCGCCACCGCAAGATAAAATACGGTTTTCCACCCCGATATCCGGATAAACAGCGGTGTCAGCAGATACAGCATAACCGTAGCGCCCGAAGAAGACAGCGATACCCACACACATCCCTTCCTGTACCAGTCCTCATCCAGACTCTCTGCCATAATCCTCACCAGAGGCGGCCAGAGCATGGACTGAAATAAGCCATTGATAAACCAGACCGGAATCATTATCTCCATCCGGGGCAGCGACACGGCCAGCAGGTTGCACAACGCAGAACCTGTCAGCCCTGTACAAATCATTTTCCGGGGTTCATGCCTGTCCCCCAGAAATCCGCATATGATCTGCCCCAGGCCGTAGCTTAGGAAACTGGCTGTAAGCGGAAGCCCCGCAGTATTTTTACCGATCCGCAGGGCAGCCTGGATTTCAACCATACAGACCGCATAATTCAGCCTTGTAAGATAGCTTACAAAATAGACCAGGCAGCACAGCAGGCATAAAGTTCCCATCTGCTTTCTGGATAACATCGCCTTGCCCATAAGAATATTACCCCCTCACCACGTCAACGGAAGCTTTTTTATACGCCTCCCATACTTCATCCGAAAGCCCGGAATCCGTTATACAGAGAAATTTCGGTTCAAGGCCGCTTATTCTCAGCGGAGCACAGGTTTCAAATTTAGAACTGTCCGCCAGGATATAAGCCTGGTCTGCTATTTCCAAAAAGGCCCTCTGCATGGCGATCAACTCCTGCATATGATCGCTGATACCGAAGTTCAGGGAGATCGCCGCAGGCGCAATAAAGCATTTTGCTACATGAATCTGGCGCACCATATCCAAAGCCAGATGCCCGCAAAAGCACTTTTCCTCCGGCAGATAGAATCCTCCTGCCAGAACCACGCGAATATTTTCTTTCTCTCCGAGGATTTTCATCACCTCCAGGGAATGGGTCAGCACGGTAAGCATATGAAAACGCTCTCCCAGCAACGCCGCCAGCTCGTAGACAGTGCTTCCCGCATCCAGCACAATAAAATCCCCTTCCTGAATATAAGAACAGGCTTTCAGAGCAAGGCTATGTTTCTCAGGCAGATGCTCCCTGCGCCTTCCTGACAGGCTGGTATAATTCTGCAGCTTCCCCACCGCAATGGCGCCGCCGTGAACCCGCCTAAGCTGCCCCTGGCTCTCCATGTATTCCAGATCCCTGCGTATCGTCTCCACGGAAACCCCAAATGTCTCCGTAAGCTCCGATGTTGTGACGGATGGGCGCTTTTTCAGCATATCTGCAATTTTCGTTTTTCTCTCATCTGCAAACATTAGTACCCCTTTCTGCGTTCGTCCTTCCGGGTAAGCTTTACGCTTTGCCCTTCTGCGTTCGCTTTTGTACATTCGTCCTTCTGCGCATGTTTTCCCGCATTGCCCATTCTACGTCTGCCTTTCCACATTGGCCATTATACGTCTGCTTTCCCGCATTGCCATTCTGTATCCGCTTTCCCGCACCGGCCATTCTGCGTTCATTTTATGCCTCCGCCTTTGTACACTCGTTTTTATAATGCATTTGTCGTCAGATTCGCAATTAATCACAATATATCCAACACATTTGCAACTATATGCTTATATATACAACACCAACGAACAAATGTCAATACGAAATTTGTATTTAAACAGCTTATTTTCCCCGCTTCCTGTTTCTTGACATTCTCGGCTGAATGGAATATACTGTAAACGATTTTAGAGCGGATGATCCGTTTTTCAATAAACATGGCGCAGCGAATGCGCTTTGTATTTAGAAGGGACTGAAAAAACTGGAATTCTTACTTTTATTTACAATCGTATTGGGCCTGATCGCAGGGATCAGCATATTGAATGAAAAATGGCTGAAAATCCCCAACGATATCGCCCTGCTGCTGTTTTCGTTTATCATATGCGCTGCCCTGCAGGGAGCCTCCCATCTGTTTTCAGCTCCGGAGCTGCACGGGATGCTGGCGGGTTTGGAGGGCTTTCAATTTGAATCCTATCTGTTGGACGGCGTTCTATGCTTCATGCTGTTTGCCGGAGCCGGCAAGGTGCGCTTCGGAAAATTCACCTCCAATCTGAAGGCCATCACACTGCTGTCGTTTCTGACTACAGCCGTGTCAGCCATTTTGTATGGGATTTTGTTTTTCGCCTTATCTTGTCTGCTGGAATGGCCTCTGGATATCTGGCTGTGTATCCTTTTAGGATGCATTGTATCCCCCACCGACCCGATTGCGGCTACAGGCATTATGAACAAGCTGGGCATGTCCAAAAATGTCACTACTGTCATTGAGAGCGAATCCCTGTTCAACGACGGGATGGGGGTGGTACTTTTTGCCTTTGTGAAAGGACTCGTAGCCCATGCGGGGAGAGAAAATTTTGTGCTGCTGATGCTTCGGGAGGTGGCAGGCGCAGCCGCAGTGGCTCTGTCGGTTTCTTTCCTGTTGTTTGAACTTTTCAAGCGATCCCGCAAACCCATGAACCACATCTTTATCAGCCTGTTTGCTGTTTCTTCCATTTATGTAATATGCGAAGGGTGGGGCTTTTCCGGCGTCATCGCCTCCGTGATCTGCGGTATGTATTTCTCCTATGCCACGGAAAAAATCAGCCGTTACCGTCAGGTGGTAGATCCCGGGGATACATATGCCCAATTCTGGGACAGCATTGACGGCATCCTCAACAGCGTGCTTTTCGTCCTGATCGGAATCTCGGTGGTCAGGCTTCCGCTGCTGCAGAACCTGTGGATTATAGCCGCGGCCGCTGTTGTAATCGGCCTGGTCTCCCGGGCGGCAGGTGTGGCACTGCCTGCGCTGCTAAGCCCCGACCGGGTAATCCCGGGCGGGTACAGCCTGTGGGAATTCGTAGCCCTGATGACCTGGAGCGCCTTAAAGGGCGGACTGTCCCTGGCACTGGTGCTCAGCACAAGGGCGTTTTTGAAGCCGGAGCTATACAATATCCTGTTGGACGCCGCTTATGTCACCATATTCTTTACGGTTGTGGTTCAAGGACTAACCACAAAACGAGTATACAGGCTGATTGAACGGCACAAAGCACGGCGAATTCAGAAGGAGGGTTTAACGCGATGAGAGTCGTTATTGTAGGGGCGGGAAGGGCCGGCTGTCTGCTGGCAAAAATGTTGGCGGACGGCGGGCATGACGTCATTGTAGTAGATAAAAGCCGGAGCGTAATCGAGGAGATCACCGACCGCCTGAGCGTAAACGGTGTCTGCGGCAGCGGCGCCTCAAGGGAGGTATTGCTGGCTGCCGGGGCAGACACGGCAGATGTCCTGGTCAGCATGACACCGGTAGACGAAACCAATCTGCTGGTCTGTTCCATGGCAAAAAACAGCGGCGCCCGGTATGTGGCCGCCAGCCTGGACCGGGATGAGCTGACCTGTGACGAAGCCTATCTCAGAGAACGTTTCCATATCGATTATATCCTCACACCCAAGAAACTGGTGGCACAGGAAATTGCGGAGCAGATCTTTTTCAATGCCGCCAATAAAGTGGAATCCCTTTTTGACTCCCGGATTCTGATGACGGAAATTACTGTGGGAAAAGACAGCCAGTTGATCGATTCCACCTTAAACGACCTGAAACCCCGGCTGGAGGTGGACTTTCTGGTTTTTGCCGTCAACCGCGGCGGACGGCTCCTGGTGCCTCACGGCGGCTTTGTCCTGCAAAAGGGGGACGTGATCGGCCTTGTGGCGGCAGAACAGGAAATGGTCCGGCTGTTCGCCAAAATAGGGCTTTCCAGAAAACCGGTAAAGCATGCCCTGCTGGTGGGCGGCGGCGACGTAGGGGAGCTTCTGGCCAGGGCGCTGATAGCGCACGGTGTCAGGGTGAAACTGGTAGAAAGCGACCGGGCGCATTGCCAGGAGCTGATGGAAAAACTGCCCGGCGCAAAAATCGTGTACGGCAGCGGCGTAGACGTGGAGCTGATGGAGGAAGAGCAGATCCAGAAGGCAGATGCCTGCGTGTGTCTCACCGGGCAGGATGAGACCAATCTGTTGGCCTCCCTGGTGGCCTGGTCCGGCGGCGTGGACAATATTATCACGAAAATCGAAACGGATTCCTACGAAAAAGTTCTGCGGCAGGTGACCATCAATATCACGGTATCGCCGGACCGGACCATCGCCGGGAAGCTGATGGAATTTATCCAGAATATACGTAAACAGGATCCGGCAGAGGAGAGCCGGTATTATTCATTGGGCACAGGCATGATCCGCGCCAAGTCCTTCCATATACCCGAAGGCTTTGAAAAAGCCGGAATCCCCCTGATGTCGAACCGGATCAAGCTGAAAAAGGGCATGATTGCCGCTGCCATCATCCGGAACGGCAGGCATATCATTCCCAAGGGCGCCGACTCCTTCCAGAGCGGGGACCGTGTCATTATCATATTGGAAAACGGCCAGAAAGCGGATGTACTTTCCGATGTTTTGGAATAAGGCGGGCGGCGGCATAGCCGCCGACGTCCTGCCTGGGAATGCTCACAGCAAACCGCCTGCCGCCCAGGTGCGGTCTGTCCGGTATCTATGCATCACCGGTACAATTTACCGTAAAAAAACTGTTCCTGAAAGGAAATATCCCCCAGAATTTTCTCTGTCGTAAGGTCTTCCCCATTCAGAGACACGATCCATTTGTCCTCCGTATCGTCAAAACGACGCCATACCGCTACCACCCTGCCCTCAAATGTCTCCAAAGGTTCCTCCGTCCCAAACAGGTACACGTCCTGCTCCGTTCCGTCTCCGCCACAAACGCCGTCCACATATCCGTAATTGACCGGATAAATCATCTCCGGATGCCTGGAATGGACGGAGCCCAAGGGTCTGTCCACGGTTCCCCTCACCGTTTTTCCGATAATATCCCCGTAATCCCGCTCCCCTGCTTCCACGGCGCAGAAGAAATAGTCCAGGGTGGGCACCAGTTTTTTCTCCTCATACAGTTCCCTGATTTCAGATCCGGTCATCCATCTGCAGTCTGCCACCTCGTCCGTTGTGGCAGCTTCCAGGTGCAATGCTCCACCGTATTCAAAAAGCCATACATCCATAATATCGTTGAACGCCTTATGCCCATACCTGACGTCACTGCCGCGTATTTTCGTAAAAAGCAGTCTGGCGGCTTTCGGATCCAGATCCAGGCCCACTTCCTCTTTTATCTCCCTGAGCGCGCCTTCCATGCTGCTTTCCCCCTTTAGAACCGAGCCGCCTACACATTCCCACATAAGCGGAAATGTGGGCCGAGAGGCAGAACGTTTGGAGATAAGGTATTCACCTTTGTGGTTGCGTATCCACACATGTACCACCAGATGATAGAAGCCTTCCGGAAGCTTCTCTCCCCGAATGTGCTCTTTTCCGGTCTTTTCCCGGTATTTTGTGTATAAATCCCATTTTTCCATATTTTCCATGGCTTCAGTTTCTCCTGTTTTCTAATCTCTAATGCTTTTTATCAGAAATGCCTACAGGTCAGATTTTTCCGTATTTTTCCAAACTGCTTCACCAACTGCTGTGTGGCGTAGTCATACGTGTCCATGGTCTCATACTTTCTGTATTCGCACTCCAACGCCACCAACAGCATCAGATACACATCATACCACAGAGCCCTGCGTTCCTGGCTTTCAGTGAGGCTTCCCATTCCATAGCCTCTCTGAAAGCAGATATTATCAGAATAAGTGCGAAATCCCACTTCCATAAGGGGGTCACCCCAAATGCTCCGCTCCCAGTCTATGATGCCTGTCACTCTCCCTGACCGGACAAAGATATTCCCGTCCCAGCAGTCCCAGTGCACCAGTTTCGGCTCTCTCACCTCATCGAAAACATGCCTGTCCCTGTCAAGGCAGCGCCGCATTTCATCCACTGGGATTTTCAGGTCCACGTTTCCCTGCTCCGCATCCTTTACCCCCGCCTCCATCATCCTGCGGAAAACCGGATACCATTCCTCTCCCTGAAACTCCCTCTGCCCGGGATAGCCAAAGGTCGGGCAGGATATGGCATTTATCTTTCTGTTGATTCTTCCCGTTTCCGCATAAATGCTTTCAATCTGCTCCGGCGTGAGTCCGTCTTTTACGGAATGAAGGCTTTTTCCCTCTAACTTTTCCATGAAGAAATAGGGCGAACCGCAGATGGTACAGCTGTCGTCGTAACCCAGGACTTCCGGTACAGGTATCCCGCCGGCATGGGCGGCCATTCCCATGGCTTCCACTTCGCTGAACATGATGTTTCTTTCGTAGGTCATAACGCGGGTTTCTTTGGGTGGCGCAATTTTCAGTATCAGCTCTTTCCCATCACTTAGATGGATTTCATATGCCATATTGAAATAGCCCTCTGTCAGCTCGTGAAAATGCTCCATTTTAAGCGGTGTAAAGTATTGTTCCACCATCTTTGCTATCGTTTCTCTGCTCTGTCTGTTTTTTGTCAGGCTTTCCATCTTTTTGCTCCTTCGGTGGTGTTTAAGATAATGATTCAATGTCATTAAGTTAATAACGAACTGTCTAAAATGGCTTTTTATGGGGTCGAGAAAGACCAGTACAATGTGATGCTCCTGCTGCAAAAAGAACTGATCCCCATACGGAATGAACGCCAGTTCCCAAGGCTGCGGACAGCCCATTTCCGTAAGCCGTAATACTTTATCTATAGGGCAGCCTGAGCATCTGTATCATCATACCATTTTTCAGGCAGATTGGCAATCTGTCTATTTGGCATTGAATAAACTATGGGGAGGAAATTTCTGGTCGTCGGGCTATTATGTAGCAACAGTAAAGCAGATAAAATCTATAAAGTCATACATATTGATTTTTGCAATCTGGCAATAGAAACAATCCAAATAGATTTAGTGTACCAGAAGATGAAATATTTCCTGTGGAAGAGTTTAGGGAGTTTCGGGTCAGGCTGATTAATGATGGTGGAGATAAAAAGTCTGATGTAAAATATTGAGAATATGCAGTTCAGCATGACAAAATAGAGATGTATGGATAAAAATCATATTTATATTGACAAACGGATATACTTTGTATATACTAACATTAAAGGTATATCCATTGTATATACTTCGGAGGTCGAGAAAATGGAATTAAAAAATTTGCGGGAAGATAATGTGTATACAATACAAACTAACATAAGGAGGTGGGGAAACAGTCAGGGGATTAGATTAACAAAAGAAATATTAGCACAGATGAATTTACAAGAGAATGATACTGTAGGGATAAATATTTACGATGGCAAGATGACTGTTGAGAAAATCAATAAGCCCAAATACCTTAATTTAGAAGAAAGGCTGGAAGCATTCTACAAAAGACCGATTGACGAAATTTATGTCGAAAGCACGCAAGAGGTTGATGTAGGTGCTCCAGTAGGGAATGAGCAGTGGTAACTTATAAACAAGGTGACATAATCGTTATGGACTTTAACCCTCAAAAGGGTCATGAACAGAGCGGAAGAAGACCGGCACTTGTCTTGAGTAATGATATTCTGAATCATCATAGTTCATTGGCATTTGTTTGTCCGATAACTAACACCAATAAAAAGCATCCGTTTCATATAGAACTGGATGAACGGACACAAACAACAGGCGTAATATTGTGTGATCAGACGAAAATGTTGGATGTTGGTGCTAGGAATGCTCAGTTTAAAGAAGAATGTCCGAAAGATTTATGGAACGAGGCAAAGGAACTGATAATCAGTTTCATGTAACTAATTACAAATAGTTTATTTAAAAAGCATCCCCGTTTTCTTCATTGACGACGGTGTATCAGGCGTGACGTGAGATATATCGCAATCATTGACGGTGTGGACAGCGAAAAGGGAGATAATGATTTTACCCCGTTCCGCAACTTATTTAACGATTTTTACGCCAAAGACACAAGCAAAAAGGTACGGGCAATCAAGCGAGCGCAAGGACAGGGGGGGAACATCTGACAAAGCCGCCTTACGGCTACATGGTAAGCCCTACTGACAAGAAGCAATGGATTGTGGACGAAGAAGCCGCCGCTGTGGTGAAACGGATTTTTGATTTATGTATCGGCGGGAAAGGCCCTATGCAGATAGCAAAAATCCTCAAGAAAGATAAAGTACCGACTGCCAAAGCCTACTATGCCGAGAAAAAGGGGAAAGCACT
>OFFY01001483.1_pt1 | contig 19333 bp, 19 predicted proteins | sample 1521481 | NCBI WGS metagenome assembly OFFY01 (sample SAMEA3504117, study PRJEB24116) | mouse gut metagenome | biome: mouse gut; feature: mouse-associated habitat; material: faeces | place: Denmark | collected 2011
TGCACCGTGGTGGAGGACACCCCCGCCCGCATCGCCCGGGCGGTCTCCCGGGCCACCCGCCAGCGGGAGATCCCCGCCCGCACCATGCTGTGCCTGGAGGTGCTGGAGGAGCGGGGGCTCATTAACATGAACCGGCGGGTGGACCGCATCCAGATCACCCTGTGCCAGGTGGAGCATAAGGTGGATTTGGAGGCCTCAGAGATCATCAAGCGCCTGCGGAGGGTACTGGAGGAGTTATGAACCGATCAGCACGGCCGGCGGAAATGATTTTGGAGGACCTGCTGTCTCAGGACCCCCAGAGGATATGGTATGCCTCCTGCGAGGTCATCCATCTGGGCCAGGAGCGGACGCGGATACTTCCCCTTGTACCCCACCTGGCAGAGATCAGGCAGGCAGCTGAGCATATTGTACTGGGAGGCGGATTGGCCCCCAACCGGCGGTTTGTCGATTTGGCCCTGCAAACGATTCAATTTCACAGGGACAGCGAGGCTTGTCCCTGCTGCCTGTACCCCCTCCCCCAAGGCGACTGCATCTTTGACCCCCGGGAGGAGGCGGAACGGGGCCGCGTGCGCATCCTGGACTGTACGGTGAACGAGCATTACACCGGAGACTATCCGGTGCAGTGCGCCAGGTGCGGCAGATTATTTCAGGTGACACAGGAGTGGGGGCACTTTGTCTGGTGGCGTTGGACTCCCCTCTCTTAAATCTCAACTCACACCGAGGTGATTTTATGGACCCCATTTTAGAACGCTACCACAGCCTGGAAAAAAAGGTGCTCACCTACATGCCCAACCTGGACACCCAGCGGCTGTTTGACGCCTTCACCTACGCGGACACCGCCCACCATGGCCAGCTGCGCAAAAGCGGCGAACCCTATATCATCCACCCCATCGCCGTGGCGGAGATTGTGGCCGACCTGGAGCTGGACATCGACAGCGTGGTGGCCGCCCTGCTCCACGACTGCATTGAGGACACCGCCTCCACCCACGAGGAGATCGCCAAAAAGTTCAACCCCACGGTGGCCGAGCTGGTGGAGGGGGTGACCAAACTGACCAAGATGCAGTTCGTCACCAAGGAAGAGGAGCAGATGGAGAATCTGCGGAAAATGCTCATGGCCATGAGCCGGGACATCCGGGTGATCCTCATCAAGGTGTGCGACCGGCTGCACAACATGCGCACCATGGAGTACCAGTCCCCCCGGAAGCAGCGGGAAAAATCCCTGGAGACCATGGAGATCTATGCCCCCATCGCCCACCGCTTGGGCATGCAGAAAATCAAGTGGGAGCTGGAGGACCTGTCCCTGCGCTATCTGGACCCGGTGGGCTACAAGGAGATCGAGGACGAGCTGATTGAGCGTTCCTCCGCCCACGAGGAGTTTTTGGCCGGCATCCAGCAGCGCATCGAGCAGCGCCTGGGCCAGGAGGGCCTCCACTGCACCATCTACGGCCGGGTGAAGCACATCTACTCCATCTACCGCAAAATGTTCGCCCAGAACAAGACCCTGGACGAAATCTTTGACCTGTACGCCTTCCGGGTAATCGTGAGCGACATCCCTGAGTGCTACAATGTACTGGGCTGCATCCACGACATGTTCAAGCCGGTGCTGGGCCGGTTCAAGGACTACATCGGCACCCCCAAGCCCAACATGTACCAGTCCCTCCACACCACCGTCATAGGCCGGGAGGGCATCCCCTTCGAGGTGCAGATCAGGACCTGGGAGATGCACCAGACGGCGGAGTACGGCATCGCCGCCCACTGGAAGTACAAGCAGGGCCTGGCCAACAAGAACCTGGGCACCGAGCAGGAGTTCGAGTGGGTGCGCAAGCTGCTGGAGGGCCAGCAGGACACCGACGCCGAGGAGTTCGTCTCCACCCTGAAGGTGGACCTCTTTGCCGACGAGGTCTTTGTATTCACCCCCAACGGGGACGTGAAGAGCCTGCCCAGCGGGGCCACCCCCATCGACTTCGCCTACAACATCCACTCCGCCGTGGGCAACACCATGGTGGGCGCCCGGGTGAACGGCCGGATGGTGCCCTACGACTACCAGCTGTCCAACGGCGACATCGTGGAGGTGCTCACCTCCAAGAGCGCCAAGGGGCCCAGCCGGGACTGGCTGGCCCTGTGCAAGTCCAACGAGGCCCGGAACAAGATACGCCAGTGGTTCAAGAAGGAGCGCCGGGAGGAGAACATCGTCACCGGCCGGGCGGCTTTCGAGTCGGAGCTGAAGCACGCCAAGATGACACTGGCCTCCATCACCGCCGACGAGGTGCTGCCCCACATCCTCCACAAGCTGCGCTGCGGCACCCTGGATGAGCTGTACGCCGCCATCGGCTACGGGGGGACCACCGCGGCCAAGTCGGTAGCCCGCATCCGGGACGAGATGCAGCGGCTGGGCCGGCTCCAGGCGGAGAAGGCGGCCGCCGCCGCCCGGACCACCGCCGAGAGCGTCATCATGCCGGGCAGTGCCAGCGGGGCCGTTCCCGGCGAGGCTCCCGGCCCGGTGAGGGCCAGGCACTCGGACACGGGCATCATCGTGGAGGGGCTGGGCAACTGTCTGGTGAAGTTCGCCAAGTGCTGCACCCCCGTCCCCGGCGACCCGGTGGTGGGCTTCATTACCCGGGGCTACGGGGTGTCGGTGCACCGCTCCGACTGCCCCAACGTCCAGCCCGAGAGACGCAGGCCCGAGGAGGAGGCCCGGTGGGTCAAGGTGTCCTGGGCGGAGAGCAAGCTGCCCAACTACAAGACCTCCCTGGAGCTGTCCGCCAAGGACCGGGACAATCTCACCCTGGACGTGGCCATGGCCTTGTCCACCGCCAAGGTGAAGGTGTCCGCCCTGTCCGCCCGCTCCATGCCCGACGGCCACGCCACCATCTCCATGGTGGTGGAGGTGAAGGACAAGGGCGAGCTGGAGGGGGTCATCAACAAGCTGAACAATATCCAGGGCGTGTACCATGTGGCGAGGGCCGCAGGAAAGTGAGGATAACATGAGAGCAGTCGTGACACGAGTCACCTCCGCCAGCGTAACCATCGGCGGCAAGTTGGAGGGGGCCATTGACAGGGGCTTCCTGGTCCTGCTGGGGGTGGGCCCCCGGGACGATGAGACCGTCTGCGACAAGCTGGCCGAAAAGGTCTGCAATCTGCGGATATTTGAGGACGAAAATGAGAAAATGAATTTGAATCTGGAGCAGGTGGGGGGCGCGCTGCTGGTGGTGTCCCAGTTTACCCTGTACGCCGACACCTCCTCCCGCCGCCCCGGCTTCTCCCACGCCGCCAAGCCCGACCTGGCCGTCCCACTGTACGAGCGCTTCATGGACCAGTGCCGCCGGCGGGGCTTCACTGTGGAGCACGGGCAGTTCGGCGCGGACATGCAGGTGGCGTCGGTGAACGACGGGCCGGTGACCATTTTGTTTGACACGGAACAGACGTAGTAAGGAGGGAACCTCATGAAAATCAAATCCATACAGGTGGGCGAGCTGGCCACCAACTGCTATATCCTCATTGACGACGCAGAGAAAAAGGCGGCGGTGATCGACCCCGGCGACGAGGCGGACCGCATCCTGGCCGAGCTGAGGGGGCTGGACGCCCAGGTGGAGTATATCCTGCTCACCCACGGCCACTACGACCACATCGGCGCGGTGGCCCAGCTCCATGAGGCCCTGCCCCAGACGAAGGTCTACCTCCACAAGGCGGACTCCAGGGGGACCGGCTTCCATGTGGTCCCCCTGGCCGACCAGGTGGCCGACCTTAAGTACTACGGCGACGGAGACACGCTGGCGCTGGGCTCTCTGGCCATCCATGTGATCCACACCCCCGGCCACACCCCCGGCGGTGTGACCTTGCGGGTGGGGGACGCGCTCTTCACCGGCGACACCCTGTTTGCCGGGTCCATGGGCCGCTCCGACTTCCCAGGGGGCAATACCCAACAGCTCTTCGCCTCCCTGAAAAAGCTGGCCCAGCTGGAGGGGGATTTCCAGGTGCTCCCCGGCCACGACAGGGCCACCACCCTGGACCGGGAGCGCCGGAGCAACGTGTTCATGCTGGAAGCGCTGAAATAATCGTATGAAGCTGTATTTTGCCGTCTCCAACTTCCCCTGGCAGCCTGAGCGCTACCGCTACGCCGCCGAGCAGATAATGCTTACCCTCTTCCCCGGCGAGCGGCCCGAGTACCCGGATGGAGACCCGCCCCAGGATATGAAAGGGGAGGACAACGCAGTCATTTTCACCCTCCACCGGGGGAAGAAGCTGACCAACGTCAGCGCGCTGGTGTTCCGCCCACAGGGCTGGTACAACGGGGTGACCCGCTTTCCCTCGGAAAAGCTGGACGAGGCCCCGGAGGCGGTCTACCACACCGTCCAGCACGCCCTGAAGATGGCCTTCTACAAGGCGGGCGCCGCCCTACTGGGATATGAGCCCCCCTGGGGGGCCCTCACCGGCGTGCGGCCAGTGAAGCTGCCCACCCGGTCCTTGCTTGCCGGCGCGACACCCCAACAGGCCCGGAAGGAGCTGGAAAAGGAGTACCATGTCTCCCCAGAGCGGGCCAAGCTGGCGGTGGACTGCGCCCAGGCCAGCGTGCGGACCCGGCAGTCCCTGAGGGACGGCGAGGTCTCCCTCTACATCGGCATCCCCTTCTGCCCCACCCGGTGCGCCTACTGCTCCTTTGTCTCTGCCGACGTGGGCCGGACTCTCAAGCTGGTGGAGCCCTATGTGGAGGGCCTGCTCCGGGAGGTGGCCGAGACCGGCCGGGTGCTGAAAAGGCTGGGGCTGAATGTGCGCTCCTTCTATATGGGGGGCGGCACCCCCACCACTCTGAGCGCGGACCAGATAGACCGGCTGCTGTCCGACTGTGAGCGGCGCCTGCCTCTGGAGCGCTGTGCCGAGTACACTGTGGAGGCCGGCCGGCCGGATACCATTACCCGGGAAAAGCTGGAGGTGCTGAAGACCCACCGGGTGGGCCGTATCTCCATCAACCCCCAGACCCTGGAGGGGCATGTGCTGGAGGCCATCGGCAGGAAGCACACCCCCGGAGATTTCCGGACGGCCTATGATCTGGCCCGGGCGGTGGGTTTCGACTGTATTAACATGGACCTGATCGCCGGCCTGCCCCGGGACAGCGTCACAGGCTTCGCCCGCTCCCTGGAGGGGGTGCTGGCCATGGACCCGGAGAACATCACTGTTCACACCCTGGCCCTAAAAAAGGGCTCCCGGCTTATGGAACAACAGGGCGGCCAGCTCCCCTCCGGGGACGAAGCGGCTCAAATGCTTGATTTTTCCAGAAAAATATTGACAACAAGGGGTTATATCCCATATTATCTGTACCGGCAGAAGTATATGTCCGGTTCGCTGGAGAACGTGGGCTGGACCAGGCCGGGGAGCGAGAGCCTTTATAACATTGTGATGATGGAGGAGCTGCACACCGTGATTTCCCTGGGGGCCGGGGGCGTGACCAAGCTCATCGGCGGGGGGAGGCTCTTCCGCCTCACCAACCCGAAATTCCCTCAGGACTACCTGTCCGGCCTGGATCAGGTGCTGGAACAGAAGCGGGAGATTGAGGCGTTCTGCCAGAAGTGAAAGGGGACCTATCTATGGCCTATCAACTGCAGGAGATCAACCGGCGCATCCGAACCGATGTGGCGGAATTTTTGGCCGAGTGCGACCAGGCCTACGCCCAGCGGGTGTCCCTGGCGGCGGACAAAATCCTGTCCGGCCTGGAACACAGCCCCATCGTGCTGTTGTCCGGACCCTCCGGCTCGGGCAAGACCACCACGGCCCTGAAGATTGCCGAGGAGCTGCGCCGCCGGGGGGTCAATTCCCACGCGGTGGCCATGGACAACTACTTTCTCACCCAGGACCCGGAGACCGTTCCCCGCACCCCGGACGGGAGCATCGACTACGAGTCCCCCCTGTGCCTGGACATGGAGCTGCTCAGCGAGCATTTTACCGCCCTGAGCCGGGGGGAGTGGGTGCTGGTCCCCAAGTTTGAGTTTGCCCGGCAGATGCGCAACGACAGCCAGGGCACCCCCCTGAAGCTGGAGAAGAACGAGATCGCCATTTTTGAGGGTATTCACGCCCTCAACGATGACATTACCGGCCGTCACCCGGAGGCTGCCAAGCTGTACATCTCCGCCCGGTCCAACATCAACGAGGGGGCCGTCCTGCGCTTCAAGGGCACCTGGATGCGGCTGACCCGCCGGGCCGTCCGGGACTACAGCTTCCGGGGCGCCGGGGTGGAGCAGACGCTGGCCATGTGGGCCAACGTTCGCCGGGGGGAAAAGCTGTACATATCCCCCTTTAAAAATAAGGCGGATATCGTGTTCGATTCCTCTTTGCCCTACGAGGTGCCGGTGATGAAAAATTTTGCCGTGCCCATCCTGAAGAGCGTGCCGGAGGACAACGAGCGCCACGATGAGCTGCTGCAGCTGGTGGAGGCCTTCGGGCACTTTGAGGCCATTGATCCGGCCCTGGTAGCCAAGGACTCTCTTTTGCGGGAGTTCATCGGCGGCGGGAGCTATCAATACCACTGAGAACCTTAACACGGAGTGATGCCAATTGCACTACAGACCCACATACGACTCCCGGGACCTCCGGTATAAGACGCCCTTCGGGGCGGCGGCTTCCGGGACGCAGGTGCGGTTTACCCTCCGCCCGCCCCGGGCGGAGGGCTATTCCCACGCCAGCCTGACCGCCCGATTTGAGGGCCGCCACGACGAGACCATCATCATGAAAATGCCCTGGCAGGGCCACGACCTGGGCCAGGACCTGTTCTCGGCGGAGCTGGACACCACAGGCTACGTGGGACTGGTCTGGTATTCCTTCCAGCTGAAAAAGCTGAACGGCGCCAAGCAGGACCTGGGCCCATATCAGCTCACCGTCTACGACGGAGAGGAAGAAGTCCCTACCTGGTTCGGAGAGGGCACCACCTATCAGATATTCCCCGACCGCTTCCGCCGCAGCCGGATTCCCGATCCGGAGGGTATGGTGGGGAGACGGTGGGTCCATCAGAGCTGGGAGGAATTTCCCGAGTTCCGCCCCGACGACCGGGGCGAGGTGCGCAACCGGGACTTCTTTGGCGGGGACTTTCAGGGCGTGATCGACGGGCTGGACTATTTGAAGGAGCTGGGTGTGGAGACCATCTACTTCAACCCCATCTTTGAGGCGGCGGAGAACCACCGCTACGGCACCGCCGATTACAGCCGTGTGGACCCCATGCTGGGCACCAACGAGGACTTCTCCCGCCTGTGCGCCGAGGCTCACCGGCGGGGTATGCGGGTGATGCTGGACGGGGTGTTCAACCACACCGGCTATGTGAGCCGCTACTTCAACGGCGACGGCTTCTACCCGGAGGCGGGGGCAAAGCAGAGCCAGGACTCCCCTTACCGCCCCTGGTTTAACTTCACCCAGTGGCCCGGCAGGTACGAGAGCTGGTGGGGGATTTACACCCTGCCCGCCGTCAACGAAAATGACCCCTCCTACCAGGAGTTTATTTTCGGCGGGGAGAACAGCGTGGTCCGCCGGTGGCTGCGGGCAGGGGCGGACGGCTGGCGGCTGGACGTGGCCGACGAGCTGCCGGACAGCTTTGTCCACGGCATTCACCAGGCCGCCCGGGCGGAGAAGCCCGACGCGGTGGTCATCGGCGAGGTATGGGAGGACGGGTCCACCAAGGTGGCCTACGGCGTGCGCCGCAAGCACATTCTGGGGGGCCACTGCGACGGATTGATGAACTACCCCCTCCGCGCCGCCATTCTCTCCTACTTCCAGGGAGGCGGGGGCGAGACCTTTGTGGAGAGCATGGAGACCATCCGGGAGAACTACCCTCCCTTCGCCTTCTACTCCGCCATGAACTCTTTGGACACCCATGACACCGCCCGTATTCTCACCTTGCTGGGGGCGGGCGGCGAGTACCGGGACCAGACCAAGGAGTGGCGGGCCCAGTTCAGGCTCTCCTCCAGGCAGCGCAGCCGGGGCCGGGAGCTGCTGAAAGCGGCCTCCTTGCTGCTGTTCTGCTTTCCCGGCTCCCCCACGGTGTATTACGGGGACGAGGCGGGCATGGAGGGCTTTGAGGACCCCTTCAACCGCCAGACCTTCCCCTGGGGCAAGGAGGACCAGGACCTGCTGAATTGGTACCGGGCCCTGGGCCGGCTGCGCAGCCGGCATCCCGCTCTGCGCCGGGGTTCCATCCGGTATGTCCTGGGCAAGGGTCCTTTGCTGGCCTTCCTGCGTGAGGCGGGAGACGAACGGCTGCTGTGCGCCTTTAACGCCGGAGACGAGGAGCGCGCCTTTTCCTTTGACGGCGGCCGGCTGTTCCCCCTGATGGGCCGGCCCCAGTTTTCTCAGCGGGACGGGCTGTACACCGTCGTCCTCCCTCCGCGATCCGGCGCGGTGTTCTCGGTGAAATAAAAAGAATGCGGGGGCGGCCCAGGCCGTCCCCGCCCTTGCGCCGGCGGATAAACCGTGATACAATACATCGAAAATTGGCCATACATGAGGAGCATTTCCATGAAAACCTATCGGGCAGGACAATTTGATATCGCCGTCATCGGGGCGGGCCACGCAGGCATCGAGGCCGCTCTGGCCGCCGCCCGGATGGGGATGCGGACCTTGTGCTTCACCGTCAATCTGGACGTGGTGGGCAACATGCCCTGCAACCCGGCCATCGGGGGAACGGGCAAGGGCCATCTGGTCCGGGAGCTGGACGCCCTGGGGGGCGAGATGGCCAAGGCGGCGGACAGGGCCTGCATCCAGTACCGGCTGCTCAACCGGAGCAAGGGTCCCGCCGTGTGGTCCCTCCGGGCCCAGGCCGACCGCCGGGAGTACCAGAAGGTGATGAAGCACACCCTGGAGAAGCAGGAAAACCTGTGGGTGAAGCAGGCGGAAATTGTGGACATCCTCACGGAAAACGGGGCGGTATCCGGGGTGGTCGCCCACACCGGGGCGATGTATCAGGTAAAGGCCGCCGTGGTGGCCACCGGCACCCACCTGGGGGGCCGCATCGTGGTGGGAGAGGTGATCCGGGACTCCGGTCCCGACGGCCTGTTGGCCGCCTTGCCCCTGACGGACAGCCTGAAGCGGCTGGGCCTGTCCATCCGCCGGTTCAAGACGGGCACGCCCCCCCGGGTTAACCGCCGGTCGGTGGATTTTTCCAAAATGGAGCTCCAGGAGGGGGACGGCGACGGTCTGGCCTTCTCCTTCCGCACGGAGACGCCTCCGGAAAACCGGGCGGTGTGCTACCTCACCTATACCAACGAGGAGACCCACAAAGTCATCCGGGCCAATATGGCCCGCTCTCCTCTCTACGACGGCACCATCGAGGGGGTCGGCCCCCGGTACTGCCCCTCCATTGAGACTAAGGTGGAGCGCTTCCCCGACAAGGAGCGCCACCAGCTTTTCATCGAACCCATGGGGCTGGACACCGAGGAGCTGTATATCCAGGGCTTCTCCTCCTCTCTGCCCGAGGAGGTGCAGATTGAGATGCTCCACACCGTCCCTGGACTGGAGCGCGCCGAGATGACCCGGTGCGCCTACGCCATCGAGTACGACTGCGTGGACCCCACCGGGCTGGAGGCCACCCTGGAGACCAAGGCCGTCCCCGGCCTGTATGGGGCGGGGCAGTTCAACGGCTCCTCCGGCTATGAGGAGGCCGCTGTCCAGGGCTTTGTGGCCGGGGTGAACGCCGCGCTGAAAATTCAAGGCAGGCCGCCCCTCGTTCTCCGCCGGGACCAGGGGTACATCGGGGTGCTCATCGACGATTTGGTCACCAAGGGCACCAACGAGCCCTACCGGATGATGACCTCCCGCACCGAGTACCGCCTGCTCCACCGCCAGGACAACGCCGACCGGCGGCTTGCCCCCGTCGGCTTTGAATTGGGGCTGGTCTCACGGGAACAATATGAGCGGGTGCAGCGGAAATACGAGGCCGTGGACCGGGAGGTCCGCCGCCTGGAGCACACCGGTACGCCCCCCTCGCCCGCCCTGACCGCGATGCTGGAGAAACGGGGAGAGCCGCCGGTGAAGGACGGGGCCCGGCTGGCCGACCTGCTCCGCCGTCCCCGGCTGTCCTACGCCGACCTGGCCTCCTTCGACCCGGACCGGCCCGACCTGCCGCCGGCGGTGGTCAGCGAGGCGGAGATCACCATCAAATACGCCGGGTACATCGACCGCCAGCTGCGCCAGGTGGAGGAGGTCCGCCGGCTGGAGGAGCGGCCCATGCCCGAGGACATTGACTACCTGTCTATCGAGGGCCTTCGCCTGGAGGCCCGGCAGAAGCTGGCCGCCATCCGCCCCAGGAACCTGGGCCAGGCCGGGCGGGTGTCCGGAGTGTCTCCGGCGGATGTGGCGGTGCTGATGGTGTATCTGAAACAAAATGAACGGTAGCCGCCAAGGCCGGCGGCCCCTACGGAGGAAGCCATGAACCTGACACAAATTAAAGGCAATACATGGGTGCTTGAGGGCATCGAGTATATTCCGCTGTATAAGCTGGACGAGAGCCGGTGCGTTCTGCTGGACACCGGCTTGCTCCAGGAGCGGGAGGAGCTGGAGCAGGCGCTGGGCGCCGCGGGACTGACCCCTGTGGGCGTGCTGTGCTCCCACGCCCATGTGGACCACTGCGCCAACAACGGCTATTTGCAGGAGAAATATGGCGCGAAGGTGGCCCTCACCTTTCCGGAGGCGGGGATGTGCTCCTCGCTGCTGACGCTGAAGTGCTACTTCCTTCTGCTCTCCCCCGGCACGGTGGAGCGGGAGTCGGCCTGCATGATCCACACGCCCGACGTGTTCATCCCGGCGGAGGACGGACCCTTCTCCTTCTGCGGGGCGGACTTCCGCATTGTCCACACTCCGGGGCACTCTTCGGGGCATGTGTGCACGATCACCCCGGACAACGTGTGCTACACCGCCGACGCCCTCCTCAGCCAGGAGCTGATGGGGGCCAAGCTGCCCTACAACCTGAGCCAAGCCATGGCTGCGGACAGCCGGGAGAAGCTGCGCCATCTGGGCTGCGACGCCTATATCATGGCCCACCGGGGGGTGTGCCCCGGCGGGGAGATTGGTGCGCTCATCGACGCCAACCAGGACCTGGTGCGCCGCCGGGCGGAGGAGATCTTAAATCTGGTGGACCGGCCCATGACGGCCAGCCAGATCGACGAGGCGGCCTGCGTTCTCTACCAGCTCTTTACCCGCAAGCCCCGCCGCTCTCTGCGCTTTGAGCGCAACGTCCGGTTTTTTATCGAGTATCTGGTGGACGCCGGCCGGCTGGACGAGGTGTGCCAAAACGGCGCAACCTACTACCGAAGGACGGAAAATTCCTGAAAATTGGAGAAAATACTTGCAATCCGCTTGAAACTGTGGTATGCTCTTCTGTACTTCCGGGTTTTCCCACAGTAAATTTTCGGCCCCAGGGCCTTGAAAGGAACGAGTAATATGAATACGCTGAATCTGATTCTTACCATCATCCAGGTCCTGTGCGGTCTGGCCGTCATCGCCGTGGTCATGCTCCAGTCCGGCAAGAGCGCCGGCCTGTCCGGAGCCATTGCCGGCGGCGCCGACACCTTCCTGTCCAAGAACAAGGCCAAGAGCCTGGACGCCAAGCTGGCCAAAATGACCAAGTGGGTGGCCATTCTGTGGATTGTCATTACCCTGGTGTTGAGCCTGATCTGATTTTTCCGTCATAAGAACCAAGCCCCTCCGGCCTTAAGCCGCGAGGGGCTTTTTCAGAAAAGAGGGGCGAGATGGACCACGAATACTTTATGGGCCAGGCCCTGGCCCTGGCGCGAGAGGCGGCGGCAGATGGGGACGTGCCGGTGGGCTGTGTGATTGTCCGGGACGGGGAGATTGTGGGCCGGGGGCGCAACCGCCGGGAGGCCAGAGGCGACGCCACCGCCCACGCCGAGGTGGAGGCCATCCGGGACGCCTGTGGCCGGCTGGGGAGCTGGCGGCTGCACCGCTGTGCCCTGTACGTCACCCTGGAGCCCTGTCCCATGTGCGCCGGGGCCATTGTCAATGCCCGGATCGAGGAGGTCCGCTACGGAGTCCGGGACGAGAAGGCCGGGTGCTGCGGGTCGGTGCTCAACCTGTTCGAGGAGCGGTTCAACCACCGTCCCCGAATATACCGGGGGCCGCTGGAGCGGGAGTGCGGGGAGGTCCTGCAAAAATTTTTTTTGAATCTACGCAATATTTAAATCTTTTGTAACAACTGGAGAGAACTTTTGTAAAATCTTTTGGCTATACTCATACTCGCAAGGCAAGAACATCTTTTCATTCTATCCTCCATTTTTTGAAAGGCTGACGGGTCGCTCCGTTAGCCTTTCCCCCTTTTTGGCTGGAGCGTTCTGGCGAAAAGAGCGAAAAAAGCCCGCCGGTCCTTTGAATTTATAGACGATTTAATCATTTTGTAACATCTGACGTTGGATTTGTTAATATCTTTTCGATATAATAAAATTCGCAAGAGACAGTTCGTTTCATTTTAATCCTCTTTTTCAACGGGAAACCCCGGATACCTTGGAGCAGGTGTCCGGGGCTTTTCGCTTCTGTCATAGTTTGATCCGGTCCAGCCGGCGGATCAGCGCCTGGGCGGCGATGCCGGTGAACAGTCCGGCCAGCACGGCGGCGATAATGAGGTAGGGCAGGTAGGCCATCACGGCCCAGGAGCGCAGGACGGCGGCGGCGGCGAGGAGCTGCCCGAGATTGTGGAAAATGGCGGCCACGGGGCTGGCCAGCCAGATGTGCTCCCGAGTGAGGACCTTGCGCAGCAGGCACAGGGCGCACCAGCTCACTCCTCCCCCAGCTGCGCTGTAAATGAGAGTCATCGGCTGCCCGGAAAACGCCGCCCCCAGGAATATCCGGGCGGACAGCACCAGCAGGGCGTCCCCCGGACCCAGGGCGAACATCACATATACCGTTACAATATTGGCCAGTCCCAGCTTAACTCCGGGGATGGGAGGGAGTGCGTGAATCTGGGCCTCCGCCATGAAGATGGTCAGGGCGATGGCGGTGAGCAGGGCCAGAAGCGTGATTCGCCTTACCCCTTTAACCGGCCCCGCCATCCAGCTCACCTCCGCCCCCCACGATTTCCACCATCAGCCTGTGGGGCAGGCAGACGACGGGTACGGCGCCGTCGGAGATCCAGCCCTGATTGACGCAGACCCGGTCGGGGCAGTCGGCCTCCGATACCCGGATGCGGCCCCGTTCTACGGAAACGGTGTTGGACCCGCTCTCGTCCTCAAAGGTGAGAGTGTAGGGCCGGCCGACCTCGTTCAGGTCAATCTCCTCCAGCAGGACGCCGTCCCGGGTAATCCGGGCCACGGGGCTGTCCTCTCCCCCTCCCCGGAGCAGGAGAACGGCGGCGGAGACGGCGGCGGCGGCCAGCAGCAGGAACAAGATCACTTTGGTTTTCATTCCAGCACGGTCACCTCCCGGTCCGTATACCCCTCCGCCAGGGAAAACCGGCCCTCCAGCCCGGCGGTGCGGAAGATTTCCCCGTCCTCGGTGACGAAAATGACGTCGAACTCCAGCTCTGGGTGGTCCCGCCAGAAGGCGGTTCCCTCCTCCAGTCCCATGACGAACAGGGCGGTGGACAGGCCGTCGCAGAGGAAGGCCGAGGGGGACACCACCGTCACCGAACTGAGCCCGGACCGGGCGGGGGCGGCGGTATTCGGGTCCAGAATGTGCCAGTAGGTGACGCCGTCCTGCTCAAAGTACCGCTGGTAGCCCCCGGAGGTGCCCATGGCCATGTCCTCCAGCTCCACCACGGCGAAGTAGTTCTCCGGCCGGGCGGGGTCCACCACCCCGATGCGCCAGGGCCTGCCCCCCGGCTTGCTCCCCACGGCGACGATGGTACTCTGGCCCAGGTCCAGCAAGGCGGAGGTAATGCCATTCCCTCGGGCATCCCTGGCCAGCCAGTCCCCGGCGTAGCCCTTGGCCACCGCCCCCAGGTCGATCTCCACTCCCTCCGGGAGGGTGACGGTATCCTCCTCCAGCTTGACGGCGGAGTAGTCGATCTTTGCCGCCAGTGCTTCCAACTCGGTGGGAGAGGGCACCCGGTGCCCCTCCTGGGTGAAGCCCCAGGCCTTCACGGCGGGGTAGGCGGTGATGTCCAGGGCTCCGTCCGTGACCTGACACAGCTCCAGGGCACGGGACAACACCTCGATGGTTCCACTGTCCACCGTGGTTCCCTGTTGGCCGGATTTCCGGTTGACGCGGGAGATGTCGCTGTCCTCTCGGGTCACTGACAGCGCCTTCTCTATGCTGCTGACAGCGCCGCTCATAATCGCCTGTTCCTTGCTCGCCGACTCCTGCTTCCCCGTATAGAGGGTGACATTGACCAGCGTATCCATGGCGAACAGGCTGAACTCCTTAGACGCCGTATAACGGGAGCAACCGGCGGACATAACCAGTGCCGCGGCCAGTAGGGCGCACAGCAGCCGTTTTCTCATAATATCTCCTTGTACATGGCGGCGGCGTCCGCTTTGCCCACGTTGTCGGCCACCACCAGCACCTCCACCTTCACGATGTTCTGTCCAAATTTCAGCTCCACCCGGTCGCCCACCTTCACGTCGTAGCTGGCCCGGACGGGCCGGCCGTTGACGGACACCCGCTCGTTATCGCAGGCCTCGTTGGCCACGGTGCGGCGCTTGATGAGCCGGGATACCTTTAACCATTTATCCAGTCGCATAGCGTCCTCCAAAAGAAAGAGGCGCCGCCTCGCGGCGGCGTCTCCTGATGAAACAGTCCCGTTCAGCGGGCGACCGCGTCCTTCAGGGCCTTGCCGGCTTTGAACACGGGGGCCTTGGAGGCGGGAATGGGAATGGGCTCCTTGGTCTGAGGGTTGCGGCCCATGCGCTCGGCGCGGGTCTTTACCTCAAAAGAGCCAAAGCCTACCAGCTGAACCTTCTCACCGCCGCGCAGAGCGTCGGTGATCACGTCGATGGCGGCGGAGATGGCGACCTCAGCGTCCTTCTTGGACAGCTCGGACTTCTCAGCCACTGCCGCAATCAGTTCGGTTTTATTCATATTTTCTCCTCCTGTGCAATTGTTTGACAGCTTTCAACCGGCTGCCTAAATATATACTTAAAACCCTTCTGGTCTACATTCACAGCCGTAAACCTCCGGCCCGGACGGGAATTCTCCGGCGCGTAATTTCCTGGCTGTCAATACAGATCCTTCCGGGTGTTAAGCCTCTTCCTCTTTTGCCCTGGCCCAGAGCTCCTCCAGGGCGGGGACATTCAGCTTGTCCAGCGGAGCGGCGGCAAGCTGCTCCACCCGCCGGAAGCGGCGGATAAATTTCTCGCAGGCCTTCTGCAAGGCGGTCTCGCCGTCCACGCCGGCAAACCGGCCGGCCTTGACGGCGGCGAAGAGCAGATCCCCCAGCTCCTCCTCTATATTGGAGCCCTCCCGCACGGCAGTCCGGAATTCCCCCAGCTCCTCGGACAGCTTGTCCATAGCAGGGGCGGCGTCTCTCCAGTCGAAGCCCGCCTTGGCGGCCTTGCTCTGGAGCTTGGCGGCGCGGGTCAAAGCGGGCAGCGCCCGGGCCACGCTGTCCAAGGTGTCGGCGGCGGTCCGCTGGCCCTTCTCCTCCCGCTTCTGGGCGTCCCAGGCGGACAGGGCCCCATCGGGGTCCCGGGCCTCCACCGTTCCAAAGACGTGGGGGTGGCGGTAGACCAGCTTTTTACAGATGCCGTCCACTACGTCGCCAAAGGTGAACTGCCCCGCCTCCTGAGCCATGGATGCGTGGAACACCACCTGGAGCAGTACGTCGCCCAGCTCCTCCCTGAGATTTTCCATGTCCATGCGGTCGATGGCGTCGGCGGCCTCATAGGCCTCCTCCAGCATGTTGTCCCGGATGGACTGATGGGTCTGGGTCCGGTCCCAGGGACAGCCCCCGGGGGCCCGAAGCAGCTCCATGATTTTGAGCAGATCTTCCATGCCGTAATTTTCCGCTATTTTAAAATCTACCACAATTTCGCTCCCTAATCAAGTCTTTTTTCCCTACTTTTAGGAAAAAGTGAAAAAATATTTACTGAATTTTCCAGAAAATCCCAAATATGCCCCTATAGCCGGAGCAGGCGAGCCAGCTTGTCGCCTTTTGGCATCAGGGACAGGTCGTCCCGGGAGATCGCCCGCAAGGCGGCGACCAGGACCAGATAGACGACCATGGCCACCCCGATGGCCCCCAGGACGCAGATGGCGTTGCCGGTGGTGCTGAGGACGGCCGGCCCCCCCCCTCCGGGGCGGAGCTGAGGAGCTTGGACCCCAGCCCGTACACCGCCCAGGCGGCTGCGCCCATAATGGCGGAGGCGGTAAAGGGCTTGAGAAAGACGGGCAGATACCGGGGCCGGCGGGGGACCACGCGGCTGATGAGAAGCAGGTCCAGCAGCAGGCACAGCCCGAAGCACAGGATGTTGCCCGCCGGCGCGCCATAGATGCCCATTTGGGGCATGGCCACCACGTTGTAGTTGGTAAAAATTTTCAATCCGCCCCCCAGTACCATCACCAGGATGGGCAGGTTGACAAAGCCATAGGCCTGGAGGATGGAGTTGCACACCAGCATCAGGCACACAAATACCGTGGCCAGACCCAGGGTAGACAGCAGAGGACCGGCCAGGGCGCTCTCCATTTTGGGAAAGAGAAGCTGGATGATGGGGGTGCCCAGCACGAACAGCCCCACGCCCATGGGGAAGGCCAGCAGGGCGGTAATCCGCAAGGCGGAGGCTGCCACCCGGGAGGCCCCCCGGCGGTCCCGCCGGGCCAGCGCCCCGGAGACGGTGGGAATCACCGAGATGGTGATGGCCGTCATCAGGGCGGTGGGCAGGTTGTAGATGGTCAGGGCGCTGCTGTAGTTGCCGTAGAGGGTGCGGCTGATGCTCTCCAGGGTGGTGTGCAGGGCCAGGGCCCCTTCCTGCGGAGCGGTGAGGGCGGTCCCCGCCGCCAGAGCGGCCTGGGCCGCCTCTGCCTGGGCGCTGAGGACTGCCATTGTGGCGGCCGTTCCCTCTGTAAGAAGTTCCTTCCAGGCGGAGATGGCGCTCTCCAGGGGGGCGAAGTCCACAAAGCTTTGGTACAGCTCCCAGCAGGCGGGGTTCTCCAGCAAGGCCTTCTGGACCTGCCCCTGGACCAGGGAGGAGTCGATCACCGTCACAATGCCCACCATGGAGGAGCTGAGGGTGATGGGGATGGCGATGCGCAGAATGTCCCGGATGATATCGCCGGAAGCGTCGGGCACGTCCCGGCTGCGGCCGGGTTCCCGGAGGCGGGCCAGGAAGAAGCTGATGACCATATAGACCAGAGCGACCACCGTGCCCACCGTCACGCCGGTAATGGCGCCGGCGGCGGCCATCTCCGGGGGCTGGCCCATTTTGATGAGGGCGTAGGCCAGAGACAGGCCGATAAACAGCTTGCACAGGGCCTCGATGATCTGGGAGACGGAGGTGGGAGTCATGTTAAGGTGCCCTTGGCTGTAGCCGCGCAGGGCGGCCAGACAGCCCACGCACACCACCGCCGGGGCCAGGGCCCGGATGCCGGGGGCGGCCTTGGTGTCGTTCATCAGGCCGGCCAGGGCGTCTGCCTTGAAGTACATGACCAGGAAGGAAAGCGTGCCCAAAATCAGGAACATGCCCAGAGCCAGCTGGAAGGTGCGGCGCACCTGATTGCGCCGGCCCTGAGCGTTGGCCTCGCTTACCAGCTTGGAGACAGCCACGGGCAGGCCGGCGGTGGAGATGGTGAGCAGGACGGCGTAGATGTTGTAGGCGTTGTTGAAGTCGGCGTTGCCCTGGGCCCCGATGATGTTGTTCAGGGGGATCTTGTAGAACATGCCGATCAGCTTGACCACCATGGCGCCTACCGCCAGAATGGCAGCCCCACCGAAGAAGGTGTTTTGTTTTTGTCCGCCGCTCCGGCGAGAGGGCACGTCATATCGGGCCATAGGCCGCCTCCTGATTAACCAAAGATATGGGGCAGGGCGTAGTTCTTCACCTGGTCGCGGATTTTATCCAGGTCCAGGGTAAGGAATTCTCCCTTTTCATATATGATGTTTCCCCGGGCCATATTCATCACCACATTGGAGCCGTTGGCCGAGTAGACCAGATTTTCCAGTACATCGTGACAGGGAAAGAGATTTTCAGCGGTGAAGTCCACCAAGATCAGGTCGGCGACCTTGCCGGGGGCGATGACCCCGGCGTCCCGGCCCAGGGTCCTGGCGCCGTTGACGGTGGCCATGGACAGGGCCTGGAAGGCGGAGACGGCTGTGGGGTCGCCGGTGGTCCCCTTGTGGAGGATGGCGGCCAGCTTAATCTCCTCAAAGAGGTCGTGGCTGTTGTTGGAGGCCACCCCGTCGGTGCCCAGAGCCACGTTTACCCCGGCTTTGAGAAGCTCTGGAACCCGGGCCACCCCGGAGGCCAGCTTGAGGTTGGACACCGGGTTGTGGACGGCGGTGATGTTCTTTTGGGCCATGAGCTCCATATCTTCGCCGCTCACCCAGACGCAGTGGGCGGCGTGGCCGCCGTTTTCCCATACGCCGTACTGATCCAGCAGAGAGATGGGGGTTTTGCCGTACTTCTCCAGGCACTTCTCATGCTCCGCTCGGGTTTCGGAGATGTGGACGTGCATCCCCAAGCCGTGCTTTTGGGCAAAACCGGCCACCCACTCCCAGGCTGGGGGGCAGGAGGTGTACTCTGCGTGGATGGAGGCGTCCACCAAAATCTGCCCGTCCCCGGCGTTGTGCCAGTTCTCATAGAGACGGACGTGGTTGGCGCAGTCGCCGCACTTTTCCGGGGAAAAATCCTGCGGAGCGCCGAAATATACCGCCCCGCAGGACAGGTTGGCGGAGATCCCCGCATCCAGCACGGTCTGGGCGATGGTCTCAGTGTTCATATACATGTCGGCGATGCAGGTGGTGCCCGAGGCGATCATCTCGGCCAGTCCCAGGGCGGTCCCGGCGGCCACACAGCGGTCGTCCAGTCTGGCCTCGGCGGGGAAGATGTAGTCGTTGAGCCAGTGCTGCAGGTCGCAGCCTCCGCCGTAGCCCCGCATGAGAGCCATGGGGACGTGGGTGTGGGCGTTGACCAGACCGGGCATGAGCACTTTGCCGGCGCAGTCAACTATCCGGTCAAAGGTTCCCTGGGGGCGCTCCATCCCCACCGAGGCGATTTTGGCGCCCTCCACCGCCACAAAGGCGTCCTTCAGTACCGGATTCGCCGGGTCCATCGTCACAACGGCGGCGTTCGTAAACAGAATTGACATGTTCAGCTTCTCCTTACATTTTCCTCAGGCAGGCCCGCACCAGTCCGGAGAACTTCTCACGGGCGGCGGCGGCGGCGTCCAGCGCCTCCTGCTCGGACAGGGGCTGGTCCAG
>OFFY01001488.1_pt1 | contig 19279 bp, 17 predicted proteins | sample 1521481 | NCBI WGS metagenome assembly OFFY01 (sample SAMEA3504117, study PRJEB24116) | mouse gut metagenome | biome: mouse gut; feature: mouse-associated habitat; material: faeces | place: Denmark | collected 2011
TAATATATTTTCTTCTATATATTGTTTTTAACACACTAAATTGAGTATATAATTTGGGAGAGGATAAAACTTTTTTGAAAATAATTTTATCCTCTCCCGCCAATGTAAATAACTATATGGAGAACTATATCTTTTCTTGTCTCCCCTTAATCCGTCATTTATAAATCTGACCTGTTTTTACCCGGACACTACACTAATGAAGAAATTTCTGGCATCAATACGGTCTTGAACTCATCAACCATCAGTTTCCTGAATTTGAATTTAGGCAGGGCATCTTTTATTTCTTCCTTATAAGCCGCGTAGTCTGCACTGTCCTTCAATTTATTCTCATTTGCAAGTTCACCGTCTCTGAAATGAAAGGCTTCATACTTAACATCCTCAAAATCCAGATACCATTTTTCAGCATATTTCCTGATTTCTGTATCAATAGCAGCATAACGCATCTGATTAATAATAACAGAAATATCCTGTCCCAGGAATCTTTCTTTGTCTTTTTCAATCTCATTCACAACCTGCGTAAGCAATACACCCAGCTTTGGATTATCACTTGCAAACTCTTTTATTATTTCTCTAATAGCCCTAATTCTGGTTTCAAATTCAGCCTCATCAAAATCATCTTGCGACTGGTCTAAAGACTCCACAACACCCCGCAGCAGTTCTACAATATACTCAAAATCAATCCTTAGTTTGCTATAGGCCACCAAATCATAATCATCCCATACAGGTTCTTCATCCGGGTTCGGGTTATCATCCGGCTTTTTTAACTCCTCCATCACATTCTTATACATTGCTGCATAATTTTCATATTCATCTTCGGAAAAGCCAAACTCGTCCAGTATATGCGGTTCATATACAGAAAATGATTTCAGGTGTGCGAAATCGTGATCCAGGGCCCTGAAAAGATTCACAAACGCATTTTTTTGTTTTCGTGACAGACCTGCTATATCTTCGGGTGTCTGCGCCAGATTGCGAATTGTTTTAAGAGATGTAGAGAAGGATGTTTTCACATCATCCCAATCCTCTGCAATGGGATTTCCCTCGCCTCCGCGCGAATATAACCTCAAAGCCTCGTTGATTGCATCTTTATACTCTTTCGGAGCCTGGAATGTTACAATCTGCCCATACTGCTTATTGGTATCAAACAATCGATTAGTTCGGGAAAATGCTTGAATAATATTTTGCGGAGCCATAGGCTGTCTATCCATAAACAAAATAGAAAGGCACGGCGCATCAAACCCTGTTAAAAGTCTGTCAACGACAATAACCAAATCAAGCTGCTGGCTCCGGTCCATATATTTCTTCTCTTTTCTGGCCAACCGCTCATTAAGATTACTGTTGTAAGCATTAATAGCATCAATCTTGTAACTACTTCCAAACATCTCATTATAATCTATTAACGATTTCTTCATTTTATCTTGATTGACAGTGGAGGCTTCATCGTTTTCCGACAATGAATAGGTTATGGCAAATTTCGGAAAATCAGGTAAAGCCTTATGTATGTCATCACTAATCTTCAGCTCGTCATTACCTTCTTTCACTTTTTTGAGTAAATCATAATACTTCTGTGCCATTGCGATGGAACTGGTCGTCAATATCGCCTCATAGGTTCTGCCCCTACCATTTTTCATGCCAAATTTGTCATAGGACTGATTCAGAATGACATGCAAGACTTTCCGCATATGCTCCTCGGTCTCATACAATTTTTTTGTATCCTCGGCACTTAAATCCTTAGCCCCAAGATTCTCAACCATGAATCCTAAGACCGCTTCATCATGGATAGCCTCTTTAATGGTATAGCTATGCAAACACTCTCCATATAACTGCTCCGTGGTCTGTGCCAGATCACCTTTCTGTTCATAACTGTTCTCATCAAAAATGGGTGTCCCCGTAAAACCATACCATAATGAATTGGTGAAAAACTTTTCAAGGTCTCTTTTGGTTTGTGGCGTTACAGCCCTGTGGCATTCATCAACAACAAAAGCGACCTTTAACGCCTTAATTTTATCATACCGCTTAGTCCCTTCCTTTAGACGCCGATTTACCATAATCTGCATTTTCTGACGAGTGGTTACTATCATCTGGCGGTTGTCATCCGACATCTTTTTGATAAGGGAATCGACATAGTCCGTATCATCCACGTCAATCGTATCATTATCCGCGTATGACTGAAACGCCATTTTAGTCTGCGTATCAAGATCTTTCCTATCAATGAGGAATACCGTTTTCTCAATTGCCGGAATGTCCATCAGCAGATTTCTTGTAGCTTTGTAGGAAGTCATTGTTTTCCCGGAACCTGTCGTATGCCAGATAAATCCAGACTTTCCCCGCTTCGATGCTGCCCGCATTGCTTCAATCGCATGAATCTGATATGGACGCAGTATCAAAAGTTTCCTTTTATCGTTATCAAGAACTGTATATCTGGTAATCATCTCATGCGCTTCGGGAATTTTAAGAACTGTCCTGGCAAACTCAATATAATCACAGACAGGATGATTTTCTTTATCAAGCCATCCTGTGATAAATTTTTTGTTCAGTTCCGTATCTCTCGCAGCAGAAAAATACTTTGTATCTACAGCATTACTTACAATAAACATCTGCACATTTGAAAAAATGCCGTGAAACTTACCCTCTGCAATATATTTCTTAATCTGGCGATAGGCATCCATATAGGAATGCTCTTTGTTCTTAAGCTCAATATGGATTAAAGGAATACCATTAATAAGGAGCGTTACGTCAAAACGCCTGTCCCTGTCATCCACCACATCCTCAGACTTAAAAGCCTGGTATTGATTGATAACCTCATACACGCTTGATCCGCCAGCCACATGCTCATTATTTATTACCACTAAATGCAATGTCTCATTCCCACGCTGGACGTGGACATATACTTTACCATTTTCTCCTACCAGCCATTTCCCAGCATCATAGAAGGAAGCATGAGATAAATCATTTTTGATCTTTGCAAACTCGGAATCACTGAGAGGAACATCATTGAGCTTCGCTTTGTTATTCTGCTCCAAGATGTATTTAAAGTTGCTCCATAGCTGTTCCTCTGTTCTGATATCAGGTCTGTAAGTCCATTGAGACTCATCGCAGCAAAGCTGGTCTATCAATCTTTGTTCCATTACGGATTCTAATTTTGCCATAAGCTATCCTTTCTGTGGAAACATATTCTGTAGCATAAACTTCTTTACTTCTTTTAATTCATCGCACTTACGCTGGTGAAGGGTGATAAGATGGGCGAGCTTGCGGAAATAATTACCAATTTTTACTTGTTCATCATATTCTGGACAGGCAACTGGAATTGTACGACATACCTCTTGGTTTAATTTAGGCATTGCCATGCCAGAATTGTATTGTTTATAATCTTTCCTTTCGAGAGTCGTACATAGGAAATTATTATCAATATTTTCATTGGTTCTTAAGACATGTGCGTGGTTATTAACCCAGTATTTGCCTGATGCCAAGAAGCAAACTGGATAATTTCTATCTGTGATGTTGGCACCGTCTTCGCTTAATAAAACAAGCTCTTCATCAAATAAATATCCATCTACATAATCCACAATTCCGGAAGCTCCATAATATGGATAGGGACCACTAATTCTTTTGGCTCCCTCCAATGGTTTTCTCATTGTATCCAAGAACTCAACCGTATCCTCTAACTTACGCTGTTCCCAATCGTCAGTAAAGCCTGCAAATCGAATCTCTGGTATTTTCTTGCCGTTCCGGGGGAACATTTTTTGCAACATATATTTCTTCAGTTCTTTTGTCTCATCGCACTTACGCTGGTGAAGGGTGATGAGAATATCCAGCTTAGAAAAGTATGTCGAAACCAGTTGTTGTTCTCCCTCTGAAGGCACTGGAATTATATATTCCGAAACACTCTTTGCTGACAGATTTGGTTGTGCAGCTCCTTCATCTCTAACAACTCTTTGTCTATACTCAATATCCGAATTTAAGATGAAGTACAGATACTTTCCGTCTATATTTTTAGGACGCAAGGCAACTAATGAAGACGCTACTGTTCCCTCATCAAAATTGTCGATAAATGCATTCTTTCCAAGGGTTCCACGGAGACAATAAACGATATCCCCACGCTGCAATTTTGCTCCACCAAGGTCATTATATTTTTCCTTGGAAATCCTGTTACATGTCGTCAAATTGACAGTGCCATTTTCCAAATCTCCTGCATTTATAAATGGTATTCCATCACTTACCATATCATCAGCATTAGGGTATTTAGAACTCCTGTCACCATTGTACATCTCACAGTAATCCCCCAGCTTCCGCTGTTCCCAAGCATCCGTAAATCCCTTAAATCTTATCTTCGGTGTATCTGCCACAATCATACCTCCTTAAGGACACTAATAAATTCTTCAACAGCATCCTTCGTTTCAGTATTTACAAAGGTCAATTCCCCAAGCATCTCCAACAAAGTTCCATTTCCCTCTTTGATGGCTATGTTTGTCTCCCTTATAGATGCGGAAAGCTGCTTGATATCCACTTCTGGTTCTTCCTCACTGGTATCTACATATCTTGGAATATTCAGATTAAAGTCATTTGCTTTGATATCTTCAAAAGATGCAAGATAAGCCACCTTATCAACTGGTTTTCTAGCAGTATATAATTCCAGCACTCTGTCAATGTGTTCCTCTCGCATGACATTTTGTTTCTTTTCCTTTTCATACAGCTTAGAAGCATCAATAAACAATACATCTCTTCCTTCCCTGTGCTTTTTCAACACCATAATACAGGTTGGAATAGAAGTATTATAAAACATATTTGACGGAAGCCCTATAACAGCATAGATCGACCCATTCATAAGGAGTGTCTCCCTGATTGCCCCTTCAGCCGCTCCCCTGAATAAAACACCGTGGGGAAGGACAATCGCCATCGTACCTGTCTGCTTTAGATGATAGAACCCATGTAATAAAAAAGCATAATCCGCTTTTGATTTAGGAGCCAGTTTACCCCCATAATCCATAAAACGCTCATCCTGTTTGAATCCCTCTGCGGCAGACCAATTCGCCGAATAGGGGGGATTCATCGTTACAACATCAAATTCTGTCTCTTCATCTGTCGGCCAATCAGCATCAAGGGTATCTCCGTTACGCAAGTGCTGGTTTTCAGGCAAAACTCCATGCAGGAACATATTCATGCGCGCCAGATTATAGGTTGATGGCATAAGTTCCTGTCCATAGTATTTAATATAATCAGGCTCTTTTGAATAATTCCTGCAACTAAGCATCAACGATCCGGACCCCATACATGGATCATATACCTGTAATCCCTTTTTCTCTTCCTGACCGGATATAGCAATCCTGCAAAGGATCTGCGCAGGACCGTGTGGCGTATAAAATTCTCCAGCCTTTTTACCTGTTTCAGACGCAAATTGACCTATCAGATACTCATATGCGTTACCAAGGACATCTCCTTCCGTATGGATAATGTCCACACCATCCAATACTTTGATGACTTCCGCAATTGTAGTACTCTGCTTTTGGTCACCAGTACCAAGCCGATTCGAATATAAATCTACATCCGCAAATAGGCCATTGAATAATTCATCAGATTCCTCTATACGGTTAAAAGCCGCCTGCAGTTTTTCTCTATTAAAAGAATTATTTTTAGCAGCATTTAACATACTTATATATGTCATGTCAGGATCAAGTGTATAATGCTTTGATTCTTTTATTTCACTCAGCAATTCTTCAGCATCATCTGATTTCATTGCATCCTCATACACACACTGTGCTTCTTCAAGACTTTCTGGATTTTTGTCCTTAATGAGGTCATAAACTTTTGCTAAATATGAGTCTGATAAATATTTATAGAAAACTAATCCTAAAAGATACGTTTTGTACTCATTTGCATCCATTTTCCCTCTAAGTACATCCGCACCGCTCCATAATACCTGTAATAAATCTTTCCCTTCAGCCATAACTAATCTTCCTCCATCCTGCGTATCAAGGTCATCGTAAATTTTCTTACATCCTCTGCCTGCTTTACCATTAAATCATTTTGTATAATTGACTGTCTGTATAAATTTCCTATTGTCCTTTGTTTTTCTATATCCGGTAAAATAATTTTTAGTTCTCCAATAGTTTTTATATTCAGTTTCTTGACACTCAAGGTTGTCCCCTGATGGTACATTGCTATCTGCTGCTCAAAACCTTTTCCCTCGTTAAACTGATAACAAAAATACCAAGGATAGATTTTTCCAGTATCAAAATCACATCTTAGAAAATTTGACGTAATACACTTCGCTCCTGTCTGTTCCGATATCGGAGAACATTTTGATTTTATCAAATTTATTATACAACCCATACCCTCTTTCGTTGAATGAATACAGTGCAGATCATTCTCAAAATCCTCTGGAGTATATAATTCATCAGCCTGCTCTCTTATTCGTGTAGGGTTTTTACCTAATGTAAATTGTATAATCTCATTTAAGAGTATTGATTCCATTGGACCTCCTTTATGTAATTGAGTTAAATTACATTATAACAATATCCCTTTTCACAGCATTTGTCAATATGTAATTTAATTAAATTACATATTTTCTTTCTGTGCTCATTATACGTTGGAGTACCCATACGCATTTTCTATAAGATTAATAATATCTCCCCGCCCCGTTGCCAAATAACCTGACCACTTATATCCAACACGATTAAAGGATTATCTCACATTTCAAACTAGCATGAGCGATAATCCTCTCTTCCTTTTTACTCCTATTATCAACTTCTTTATTCCTCAATCTTACTCTACCTTGGGACCATAGTTTACAAAGTCAATAATTCGAAAAGCCTTACGTACCGCAGTATGTGCCGGTAATAACTCAGGTTCCGTAACCACTGCATACAGCCCCCTAACATCCTCCAATTCTGTTGCGCACTCGCAAAGAGAGCGTGTCCAAAATTTTCGACTATCATCTGATCTAAAATCATATTTATTCTCTACAATCTTTACTAATATTTCTCCAATATGCATATTTTCATCTATTACTTTTTGGATATCAAATTTTGCTGTTTCACACAAATCTTTCTCTTTTCCAGAATATTTTTTCGATAAATCAAATAATTTTCCTCTTTTTGTATCTGCACCATCATAGTCGGAGAGCATTATTTCCACTTGCCTGTCACCTTTTGAAAGCGGAATGTCTTTCCTTAATTTCTCAATATATAGCTTAAATTCTCTGATTCCGTTTTTAAGTGTTTTTCCAGCATATTTTGAAGCTTTCGTTATATAACTCTCCAATTGTCCTAAGTCTGAAGTTCTTCGCACAAAATACCAATAAGGGCCCAGTGTTCCAGAATATGATAGACTTGCAGCAATCAGTGGCCACGTTTCAGCCGCTGATAATTGTTCATCCTCACTGTTCGTAATTCCTAACACATGATATGGAAATGCAAACATTTCATATACTGATTCAATTGGCGGAGGATCAAACTGTTTTTGTTCCAAACGCCCATTAGCCGTTCCAATATCTGCATATAACCGATCTTTAATATCTGAAAAAGATTTTTTCAAATATTGCGGTTCAATTGGAATTGCATATGGATTACCTTTTTGCACTGTAACCGGAATACCTTCTTTAGACTTTGACACTTTTATAAGCGATCCATAATGCGATTTTGCCAAAGTATCCACTAAAAATGAAATATCATTTGACTGAGGTGTCACCAATGCTCGTTCAAAAGCCGGAAACCACTCTGGCTGTTTATCTGGCAATTCCGGGATTACTAAATACATTGAAGCTAACGCATTGATTTTTTCTGCATCCGATGATGACTTATTAACTTTTTGTATCAACTCATCAACAATCAATTCATAGCTTTTAAACATCTTTATCGGCTTAGGTAATGTTTCAATGTAGGACTTAATCCTCGAAGATTCTCCTAATAACTCAATAAAATGAATTACGCTATTTACACAAGCAATACATACATCCGCTGACGGTCCTCGTCCCGCATGCAATCCGCTTGCCCGCAATTTAATAAGCAATTTTAGCTTAGATGTTGCATCCAACAGTTCATCAATATACTCCGCTGGTTTTTCAATTCCCTGCGTCAAAAATACCATTTTAGGAATCTTAGATATAACCAATTTTCTAAAATCATCAACAATGTTAGATCCTGTTTTATAAAACCCGCTAGGAAATTTCAATGCTTCTTCTCCCTGTGCCTGCACTATAACCGAACTCATAGAAAGTTCAGCAGCAACTCCGGCAAGTCCAATGGCAATGGCATACTCCGCCGATTCTTCTCTGAATTCATATCTTTGCGGTAATCCGACAGAAGTAACTGCCAAACTAATTGCAGAAACACTTGCTTCTAAAAAACGAATAGAATCTCTCTTTAAATACATTGGCATTGCAATTTCCTCCATCATTCAAATACTCTAATGAATTAATTCTGCCATTGTTCCCACTTTCCGGGAACAAACTGCCTGACCAATAAACCATATAAAAATTATACAGCAGGATGATAAGGCTTGCAATATAGATGCTTGGATTGCATTGCCATCATAAGCCATCGGACCTGCTCATCCCTGCACTCCTTCCTCGACATCCTGCCAAAGCACAAAATCCACCTTTTTTAAATCCGTAAACCCCGTTTTGGGAAAAGCCTCATCAAATGCCCGGATGATCGCCTTCCCATCATCAGATGCCACATAATTAAGGAAATCCCTCTTGTACCGCTTATAGCGGTCAAGTATCTTCTTTTCCCGGTCTTTTGTACCACAGGCTGGTATCTTATAACCAAAATGCCTGTCCGTGACATTCTTGTCCCATATCGGCTGCTCCGGATCAAGCGTATGTACCAGCTTGCTCGAAAATGAAACCTCCAGCGTTCCGTATTTCAGGAAATATGACAGTGCTTCTTCGAACGAAAGCTCCGCCTCCTTACACCGTTCCATATACACAAAATAATCCTGCCGGAACTTCTTCGGGTACCTGCCGAGCGTATAAAAGTTCTCATATGTCTTCTGGAACCCTTCATCCAGGGATACATCAACCCGCCGCACATTCTCCATGATGGATCGATACCGTTCTATGCCGGTAAGCATCTTAGGTTTTGCCAATATTGCCGGGAGCCTCCTTAAATCAAATATCTTATCGCTCGTGCCTATGACATCCCCGTCAATCTCTTTCAGGCGCTCAAGCCACCTCTGTATGCTCCCTTTCTGGAAGAAGCCAAGAAGCGCCCCATCGCAGAACCTCTCCGCCCTGACTGCCCCCAGCAGGAGCGCCATGACACATATTCCATCCTTGCCGGAAACATCCACGGCATCCATGGAGACACTCCCCCATTTGATTCCGTTTTGTTCCAGAATATCCCTATATCGGTTCAGGCCGTATTCCGGATGGTTCTTTTCAAATGTGTACACTGCATCCATAAATTTTCTCACAAGTCCCGAATACGACACAAAAGGCATCTGGATTGGGTGTTCCGGACTCCCATCATTTTCATGGTCAATAATCCAACTCCCATATTCCCCCTGCGGAAGTTCTCTTAAAATATCTGTAAGTCCCTCATACATCTTTACCGTCTCCTCTTTCTGTATCTTCCTATTACCGGCTCAGCCCTGCCCTTTTCCCATATAAATCTGCAAGATTGTTATGAGCAGTTGACGCTTATGCCTACTTCCCTGCCATAAGCCCCATCCCTCTTCTTTGCCGATTCATATATCTGGACAATTTCTTCCCGTGGAAACTTAGGGAAGACAGCAATAACCCCATCAATATCAAGCCCGCACCTGCACATGGATTCTACGGCACGTTTATCCTGTTCCTGCATCATTACCTCCATATTAACCAATCTTCTGTTTGAAAACCTCCCACGCCCATGGGATAAGCCTTAATTCTCTGTTAGCAGCAGGACAACTGTTTTATCCCTTCCTGCCTTTCTATCATCAGGAACAGGCTGTCCAGCCTTTTGGCGCTGCGTTTCTCCTCCCGCTTCTTCGCCGTCCTGTAATACAGTTTCTGCCGTTCCGTATTCTGCGGCAGTTTACGGTAATCCTTCGGCGCGTTCTGTTTGAATTCATCATGCTCCTTTATGTATTTCAGATACTTCATGATGCTTCCAGCCTCCGGCATATCGCCTTGGCGGTGGAATGGCACCTTTTCCACATCTTCCATACAAACCCTCCCGTTCACATAGTTCCTATGGAGAAGGATAAACCTTTGTTCCCTGATTTTATATACGATTTTCCAGCACCCGACATCCGTCCTCACATAGACTTTCTTATCCTTTAAATCCACATCCATGTTGGACTGCCCCGCATACCTCTCAATCCTGTCCTTTTCCAGCTTATAGAGGAATTCAATGCCATCACAACACTTACATGGACGGTACCCCTTCCATTCCGCATCCTCCCATTCCATCTTAATCCGGTTCTTCTTCTGGATTTTTCCCATATACCGGCACTCCGGCCTGTGGTACACCATATCAGATGAATTCCTGCTCATGATCCTCATACCCTTCCGCTCCTTTCTCCAGGTTGGTTTTCTTTATAAGATAAGGATATCAGAATATGTGTCCCAAAAAACGGACTCAATGCTATAGTTTTTCAAAGTCATCCTCTATGCACTCCAAATAAATATGCTCTTCATCATTCAAATTGAGCAGTTCCATATGACGCTCTACTGTCAGGGCATTCCGATTCGTAACCGGCACAATTTCGCTTTTTCCTGTCACCTTATCCACCCTCAAATACTTCCGTACATTAACCAGGTTAAAATAAATCTTCTGTTTCATATTCTCCCCTTTCCCTTCCGGGCCTTCTTTCGCCCATTCATCTGAAATTCATCATGCGACTTAATCCCGGACACTGCCGCCGTCAGATTACAAGCTGTCCCCTGGGTATGATATTCATCAGAGGCATTATGCTTATGATAAATTATGAAATGCCGGAACGTGGGATACTCCCTCTCAATCAGGTGCCAATAATGCCCTGTGTTTTTTGACCTCAATGTGACCGCAAATGCCCCTGTCTGCAATACCTCAAAATAGTTCCCTTCAACCTTTTTTAGTTCTTCTGTTGTTATCATAATAATCTCCTGTGTGAAAATACCGGCGCAAAAGCATCTTGCACCATATAGCAGACTTTCTCCAACCATTTAACGATTGCCTGCTATCGTTAAAAAGAGGTGCAAAATATCCAATGGGGCTGTCTCAATATTACCGCAATTTGCCCCAAAATCCAATAGGTCACTCTGCCCAAACCTTGAAATGCCTTGTTTTCCAGCAATTTTGTAGGTTTCCATTGTATCAATTTCGTTGTTGCGATGTTCATGGCGCCCACCAGCATAAAATCCGCCGGAAACGTATAGACGCCGCTGCTTCTGGCGATCTGCACCACTTTATCTTCCAGCGGCTGTCGCAGGATATCCAGCGTCTCCCGCTTGAACTCCGGAAGCTCATCCAGAAAAAGAATGCCGCGGTGAGCCAGACTGATCATCCCCGGTACGGGCACTCTCCCGCCGCCCGCAAGCGCCTGCCCCGTGATCGTATGATGAGGATTCAAAAAAGGCCGCCGGGTGATCAAAATCTCCTGCGCCCTCTGCAGCAGCCCCGACACACTGTAGATCGTCGATACCTCCAGGCTCTCCTGCAGGGACAAAGGCGGCAGGATCGAAGGGATCCTCCTGGCCATCATGGTCTTACCGGAGCCGGGCGGCCCGATCATCAACAGATGGTGGAAGCCTGCCGCCGCCACCTCGGCCGCCCGCTTCACGGCTTCCTGCCCGTTGATCTGCGCAAAGTCCAGCTGCCCCGCAGGACCTTCCTTCTCCCACAAGGCCATGACGTCGATCTGCGTCGGCTCGATCCTGGCCTCCTCCCCGCCCTGCAGGTAAGCCACCGTCTCTTTGATATCCGACACCCCGATAATCTCCACACCCTCTACCACGGCCCCCTCCCGCGCGTTATCGCTGGGCAGAATGCACCTTCTGAAGCCACTCTCCCTCGCCCGGGCGACAATGGGCAGCACGCCCCGCACCGGCTTGATCTCACCGTTTAACCCCAATTCGCCAAGCAGCACCGTTCCCACTGCCGCCTCCCGCTTAAGATGCCCCAGCGACATAAGAATCCCCACCGCCACCGGCAGGTCGAACATCGTCCCCTCTTTGCGCACATCCGCCGGCGACAGATTGACATTGATGCACACAGGTGGCAGGCTGATCCCTGCATTTTTCAAGGCTACCCTCACCCGCTCCCTCGCCTCTCTGACCTCCGAACTCAATAAGCCCACCATCTGAAAACAGGGCAGTCCCTTCGAAATGTCAACTTCCACCTGAACAAGATAACTGTTGATCCCGCAGACAGTCCCTGCCGTTATCGTACTGAACAAAAGCGCTCCTCCTTTGGATTCTCCGGCGATCTGCCGATAAGACTCTCTGTCCGGCCGGATGCAGCCTGATCTGCACCCTGTCTGCCGCAGAGAAATGATATCCCGATATCGTCTGACGGCGCCTGTCTGCCGCCCATTCAAACGATAATTGTAATTCTTCCTTATTATATAGCATATAGATTTACTCCGGACAAGCCCCTGTCTTCCTTCCGTGCGTAGAAAATTTTCCCTCCGTGGGAGATCTGCGCGTCCCTTTTACGCCATATTTTGTGCTTTACAAAAAGAATTGCAAAAAAATACACAATATCTTGTATTGTGCACATTGTCTCCGTTCCCTTTTCCTGTATGTCTGCCGCTTTCTGGAGCAAATTCCGGAAGAACCTCCGCTCAAATTTCCGCACTTACCGAGGTTCTTTCGAATTTATGTCCGCCCCTTTTTTTCATATTCTCTATGTTTTTTCCGCCATCTCGTAGGCTTCCCGCAGTTTTTCCAGCGCTCTTTTCTCTATTCTGGACACGTAGCTTCTTGAGATTCCCAGTTTTCTTCCGATCTCCCGCTGGGTTACTTCATATTCGCTTGTCAGCCCGTAGCGCAGTGTGATGATCTCTTTCTCCCGTTCGTTCAGCCTGTCATGGATCAGGCCGGGCAGCCTGCTCAATTTGTTCTCCGCCTCCAGCCTCTCGACCACATCCACCGGCTCCTGCTCTATGATGTCAAGCAGGCTGATCTCATTGCCCTCCCTGTCCGTCCCGATCGGCTCATAGAGCGAGACCTCTCTGGACGTCTTTTTTCTGGCCCGCAGAAACATCAGCAGTTCATTGTCGATACAGCGTGAGGCATAAGTACTCAGCTTCCCTTTTCCGGAATCAAAAGAGTCGATCGCCTTGATCAGCCCTATGGTGCCGATGGATATCATATCTTCCGTCTCTTCGTCCACATTCTGATACTTCTTGGCGATATGGGCGACCAGCCGCAGGTTGTGCTCGATCAGCGTTTCCTTGGCCTGCGCGCGCTCCGTCTCGCTGCCCGTCTCCATCATATTTAAGTATACGGCCTCTTCCTTCGCAGTTAATGGTTGCTTAAATGTTTTCAAAAGAAGCCCCCAAAGTCCATTTACTCTATTCTATGAACCGGTGACTTCTTAAGTGCCTTTCCACCCTAAAAAGAGTTTGAACTGCTCCGCTGTCAGAAAAGGAATTCCGCCATCACATAATTGCTGACATCAAGTCCTCTCTCCGTCAGCCGGATCCTGTCTTCCTCCCGCACCAGCAGCGCCTGCTTATACATCCGCTCCAGAACGGCCCCGTAGACTTCCTCCATCTGCCGTCCAAACTGCGCCGCGAATCTCTCCCTGCTCACCCCGCAGATCATCCGCAGGCCGAGAAACATGAATTCCTCCATCTGCTCCTGCACGGTCAGGACATGCCGCTCCCGCATCTGCACGGTCAGCACATGCTCCTCCTGTATCTGCCCTGCCAACACATGCTCTTCCCGTATCTGCCCTGCCAGCACATGCTCTTCCCGTATCTGTCCTGCCAGCACATCCCCCTCCTGCATCTGCACGGTCCCGGCAGCCTCATCCGCCCCTGTATCAGACGCAGGGATTCCGTACCTGACATACCTTTCATACCGCTCCGGCTCCGCGGGGTTCTGCCAGCGCACATTCTGTACCATGGAAGCGGCGCCCAGCCCGAATCCCGCATAATCGCCGCGCTGCCAGTACACCTTATTGTGCCGGCACTCGTATCCTTCTCTGGCATAATTCGAGATCTCATACCGGTGATAGCCGCAGGCTGACAGGTACGCATCCGTAAGCAGATACATCTCCCTGTCTTCCTCCTCCGTAGGGAAACGGCAGGCCTGCCTTTTCTCATACAGAGGGGTCCCTTCCTCCAGAATCAGGCTGTAGGCGGAGATATGCTCCGGCATAAGCGCTGCCGCCCTGCGCAGTGTCTCCCGGTAAGAATCCACGCTCTGTTCCGGCAGCGCCGCCATCAGGTCAATATTGATATTCCGAAATCCGGCCTCCCGCGCCAGCCGGTAAGTCTCAAGAAACGTCCGGTAATCGTGGATCCTGCCGATCCGCGCCAGTTCCCCGTCGTCCGCAGACTGCAGGCCGATGCTCAGACGATTCATACCGGCTGTTATGTACGTCTGTAATTTATCCGCCGTCACGGTTCCCGGATTGACCTCGATCGTGATCTCCGCATCTGCCGCCAGCCGGTAATACCGCCGCAGTGTCTCCATGATCTCCGACACTGCCTTTGCCGCAACAAGCGACGGCGTCCCGCCGCCCCAGAAGACAGAAATCACCTGATGATCTCTGTACTTTGGCGCTTCTTTGACGATCTCTTTTTTTAACAGGTTTACATAACTCTCAATCCGCTTATCATCCGCCCCCTCCCCAACAGGAAAAGACAGGAAATCGCAGTAAAGGCATTTCCTGACACAAAAGGGAATGTGAAGATAAATGCTCAGTTCTCTCATCTGCTGCTCCTGTCCTGTCTTATCTGTCTTATCTGTTCTGATCTGATCTGTCCTGTCAGATCTTATCCGTCTTATCCTGTCCCGTCATGACCGCGGCTGTTTATTTGTCGTCCAGCTTGAGTACACTCATAAACGCGCTCTGCGGTATCTCTACATTCCCCACCTGCCGCATACGCTTCTTGCCTTCCTTCTGCTTCTCCAGCAGCTTCTTCTTACGGGTGATATCACCGCCGTAGCACTTGGCCAGAACGTCCTTGCGCATGGCCTTCACGGTCTCTCTGGCGATGATCTTGCCGCCTACCGCCGCCTGTATGGGTATTTCAAACAAATGTCTGGGAATCTCTTCCTTCAGCTTCTCACACATCCTCCTGCCCCGCTCATAGGCGCTGTCTGCATGGACGATAAAGGACAGCGCGTCCACCTCGTCATGATTGATCAGGATGTCCAGCTTCACCAGCTTCGAGGTCTCATAGCCTTTTAACTCATAGTCAAAAGAGGCATACCCTCTGGAACGGGATTTGAGCGCGTCGAAGAAATCATAGATGATCTCATTCAGCGGCAGATCGTACTTTAACAGCGCTCTGGAAGCCTCGATGTATTCCGTGCTGATATAACGTCCCCGCCTCTCCTGACACAGCTGCATGATCGGTCCGATAAACTCCGTCGTCACCATGATCTCCGCGCTCACCACCGGTTCTTCCATATAATCGATCTGGGCCGGATCCGGCAGGTTTGAGGGGTTCGTCAGTTCGATCATCTCGCCGTCCGTCTTGTGCACCCTGTAGATAACACCCGGCGCCGTCGTCACCAGATCCAGATTGTATTCCCTCTCCAGCCGCTCCTGAATGATCTCCAGATGCAGAAGCCCCAGGAAACCGCAGCGGAAACCGAAGCCAAGTGCGATGGACGTCTCCGGCTCATAATGCAGGGAGGCGTCGTTTAACTGCAGCTTCTCAAGCGCATCCCGCAGATCCGGATATTTCGCTCCGTCCGCCGGATACATGCCGCAGTACACCATGGAATTAACCTTCTTGTAGCCCGGAAGCGGCTCGGCACAGGGATTGTTTACGTCCGTCACCGTGTCGCCCACCGCCGTATCCTTGACATTTTTGATCGAGGCGGTCAGATATCCTACCATGCCCGCGGAAAGCTCTTCACAGGGGATGAACTGTCCGGCGCCAAAATATCCTACTTCCACCACCTCCGCGGTGGCCCCCGTAGCCATCATCCTGATCGAAGTGCCCTTCGCCACTCTGCCCTCCATGATGCGGCAGAACACGATCACACCCTTATAGGAATCGTACACAGAATCGAAAATAAGCGCCTGCAGGGGGTTGTCCGCACTGCCGCCGGGGGCGGGAATCCTCTCCACCACCGCTTCGAGCACTTCCTCGATACCGATACCGTTCTTGGCGGAGATCAGCGGCGCATCCTGCGCCTCGATGCCGATCACGTCCTCTATCTCATTCTTCACCCGTTCAGGATCGGCGCTGGGCAGATCGATCTTATTGATAACCGGAAATACGTCCAGATCATGATCCAGCGCCAGATATACGTTCGCCAGCGTCTGGGCCTCGATGCCCTGCGCCGCATCCACCACAAGGACTGCGCCGTCACAGGCTGCCAGACTGCGGCTCACCTCATAGTTAAAATCCACATGCCCGGGCGTGTCGATCAGATTGAACACATACTCATTGCCATCCTTGGCATTGTAGATAATACGCACCGCCTGGGCCTTGATCGTGATACCGCGCTCCCGCTCCAGCTCCATGTTGTCCAGCACCTGAGACTGCATCTCCCTGCTGGTCAGCAGTCCCGTCTGTTCTATGATTCTGTCCGCCAACGTCGATTTACCGTGATCGATATGCGCTACGATACAAAAATTCCTGATCTTACTCTGGTCTATGGCTGCCATAATATCCTCCCGCACAACCTCTTTTATCCGCCTTCTGTCTTATCGCCTTCCTGACTGCACCTTTGCAGCAGCTTTGCCACAGCTTCCCGGCACCAAAATACGCAGGTAATAGGATGCACACATGCGGCGACACAGAAAACAGTATATCAAATCACCGAAACGCTGTCTACTCTTCAAGGCGTAAGTTTTCCCGAATTTTATAACAGGCTGGCGGGTACCGGAAATCAGCGCTTCGGTTCTTCTCCGCTCAGGACCAGATCCAGCACATGGGCCAGCGGTTCACAGGCGTTCTTCATCTCTTCCACCGTGTTGTTCTGTGCGCCCATCTCGATGAGCAGCGTCTTCGGGCACAGATGCATATTATAGCGATAGGCTTTCAGATAAATTCTTCTGGCCAGTCCCGGATAGTACTCGTTGCATGCAGCCTGCATCTGGAAGGAAAAGGCGAGATTATCCGCCAGATAAGGGTTCTCCAGATATTCGATCGGCCCTTTGGCCGTGCGGCTTAAACCGTTAAAAAACATGATCTGGGCAGTAGGCCGCCCCTGCAGATCCATGACCAGCCGCCGGTCTTCCGGCATGGCATCCCTGTGCAGGTCGATCACCACCTCGATCGTCGGATGCTCCGCAAGCAGCTGCTCGATCACCGGCAGAGAATTACCGTAGGCATAATCCCGGGATTCTTTGTCGAAGCTCTCCGTATAGTGCATCACATTGTAGCCGTAGCGCTCTTTTAGAAGCGCCGCCAGAAAGTCCCCCACGCCCACGATGCTGGTTGCTGCATCTCCCGGCACGGAATCCGCAAAAGCCTCCTGGGAATGGGTATGGTAGATCAAAATCTGCGGGCTGTCCGCGCTGCCCGTGATACGCATGTCCGCCGCCAGCAGCTTTTCCGCTTTCAGCAGTTCCTCTCCCGCCTTCGTGGTGCTGTCCACGGCATAGAATGCCTTTACCAGATCTTCATACCCTGCCAGATCCTCCCAACGGTAGCTGTAACTCTTATTTGACACCGGCACAAACCCCTGCGGCGTATTTCCGGACACCTGTTCCCCGATCCCGCTCTCCTGCCCGGTCTGGTTCTCAAGGTACATCCCGTTCTCCTCAAGCAGCGCATCCGCAAGTCCCTGCTCCAGATGCATCGCGTTCTCGTCATACTCCAGATCTTCCTGTGCGATCGCCTTGTTGTCCTCGTCGCTGCCTTCCAGCATGAGGAGCCTGGCATAATCGCTCTCACGGGCATAGGTATCTTCCCCTTCTTTTTCCATGTCATACAAAAAAACGGGAAGCTCCGCAAGCAGCCACCGGTTCCTCATATCACCCACGATCTGACTTTCCGTACCCCCGTTCATCCTATGTAACCCGGGGAGATATGGCTCCATCAACACGCTCTGCAGCCACCCCGGAAATGTTTTCCCTCCGTCTTCTTTTTTTTGTACCGTCTCTGCGATTTCTGTCAGGATAAAGAAAACAGACACTATAACAAGTGTTATTATAATTAGCCGCAATAATTTCTTTTTCATTTTCATACTAGATAATTATATGCGGCACAGACATGACTTCATGCCATATCTTCCTCGCAGTTCAGCGCCTTGTTGATGCCGTCACAGATAATATGGCTGATCTGCTGGATCTGCTGATCCACATCTTTTGTCGTGACATACATGTTATTCAACTCCTTGAGCGCCACCGGCCGCTCTCCCATGGCATCCCCCACGATCGTCGCCGCGTCCACCACCGTCGGCACCCCCAGCGCCAAAACCGGCACGCTCAGACTTTCCTGCGTGATCGCATTGCGGTGGTTTCCAACCCCGGAGCCGGGGTGAATGCCCGTGTTGGTGATCTGTATCGTGCGGTTCAGCCTTTTGGTAGAGCGCGCCGCCAGCGCGTCGATCACGATCACCATATCCGGCTTCGTCTCTCCGATCACGCCCCTTATGATCTCCGCAGATTCCATGCCGGTCTTGGCCATGACCCCCGGAACAAGACTGCTGATCTGGTGCATTTTGGAACGGTTGTAGGCCACCTTGCCGTACTCCCTGACAATATGCCTGTTGACCAGCAGATTATCCACCACATTCGGCCCCAGAGAGTCTGCCGTCACCTCCCGGTTGCCAAGCCCTACCACAAGGATCGACTGCTCCCTGTCCGGATCCGGCAGCACACCGTGCAGTTCCCTGGCCAGCACATCCGATATCTCCTGGTGATAATCCTCCTCCGGCTCCGTCATGGTCGGCGCCTCCAGCGTGATATAAGTTCCCATCGGCTTGCCGAGCATCTTCGCGCCGTTCTTCGTCTCTATCACCACCTTCGTGATATGCACATCGCCCGGCTCGTCGTATGCCTCTTCCACTGTGACTCCATGCAGTCCTTCCGCCTTTTCATCGACACACTCTCTGGCTTCCAACGCCAAGTCTGTCCTGACTGTTGACCAGCTATCCATAGCCCTCTCCTCATTTCCCGCATTTTATAGTTAACGACATTAGAAATTTCGTTTTCGGCCTTGCAGGAGCTACCGTATA
>OFFY01001511.1_pt1 | contig 19042 bp, 17 predicted proteins | sample 1521481 | NCBI WGS metagenome assembly OFFY01 (sample SAMEA3504117, study PRJEB24116) | mouse gut metagenome | biome: mouse gut; feature: mouse-associated habitat; material: faeces | place: Denmark | collected 2011
TGTTAAGCCTGCCGCTAGCGTTCATCCTGAGCCAGGATCAAACTCTCCATTGTATAAAAATAAAATGTATTGTTAGAGTCCTGACTGCTTAATCAATCCTTAAAAAGGAAATGACAGATAAATACTACAATTTTCTCTCAATAAAACCAGTAATTCAAAGAACCGTTTGGTATCACTTTTGCTTCATAATTTCGAAGCGGAAAGTGGTGCAAAGGTAAGTCATATTTTTGAAACCTCCAAATTTTCGGAAGATTTTTTTTCAAAAACTTTTTGAAGAACCTTTTGCTGCGCCTCTCGTATTCGATAGAAACGCGGATGCAAAGGTAAGTCATATTTTTGAAACTTCCAAATCTTTCGGAAAGTTTTTCAAATTTTTCTAAGAACCTTCGCGCTGACTGATCGTTTATCTCTGAAAGCGGTTGCAAAGGTAGCGCTTATTTTCTAATCTGCAAATTATATCGACACTTTTTTCGTTGCAATTTTGCACACCATTATACAACTATCTGTAAATACGAAGATTATGTATTACAGAATTTTTGTCGTATATTTGCTGCCGACCGAGTGCAACGAAGCCTTGATCACTATTATAAACATAGGTATGGAAAAACAGCTCTCTATAATCTTTTTTGCCACGGCAGCATTTCTTGCCGGATGCGGAAATCGAAACCCCGAATTTAACAACGGCGATCTGCTGTTCGAGGTCGGTCAAGGCTCTCGCATGGCCGATGCGATTGTCGATGCGACAGCCCGTCATGAGGCGTCGGGATTTTCGCATGTCGCGATTTTGGAGCGTGTCGGCGACGAAAATTTCGTTATCGAGGCGACATCGAAGGGCGGAGTAAGGCGCATTACCCTCGACGAATTTCTTAATGAAGCCGGCCATGACGACAAGGGGCGTCCGCTGGTCGCCGTATATCGTCTTCGCGACGGCTCGCCCGCGGCAGCTGCCGTCGAACGCGCTAAGCTGCATCTCGGTCGTCCCTACGACTTCGCGTTCCTGCCCGACAACGACGCATATTATTGCAGCGAGCTTGTATACGAATCCTATCTCGACGATAACGGCGAGCATATCTTTACGGCACGACCCATGACATTCAAGAGGCGCGACGGCAGCTACGCTCCGTTCTGGATCGAGCTGTTCGACTCACTGCGCATGGAGATCCCGGAGGGAGTGGCAGGCACGAATCCCGAGGATATGTCGAAAGAGAGCGCGATAGAAGAGATACACCGGTACTTCTGACCGAGAGCATGCCGAACATGGCGGCTGCTACGGCCACGACTCTACCCTATCGCAAATGCGGACGTCCGTGCAACGGGCTGCCTGCCGAGTAGGAGCGTATTACGAGCGCCACGCCGACGAAGATGAACAGTGCCGCCACGACAGTATCGCCGTGCAGGCGGTCCAGCCCCAGCGCCACAGACAGCAAGATCGCGATAATCGGTTGAAGATATGTATATATGCTCGATACGGTGGGCTGAACATATCGCAGCGAGTAGTTCAACATGAGGTTGGGCAGATATGTAGGTACCGTCAAGACGAACAGCGCGGCGAGTACGATATGCGTATCCATAGCGGCATAGTCGGTATGAACGATGTCGTAGCCTCCGAACGGAAACATTATCAATGCTGCAAAGCAGTATACCCAGCGCAGCACCGTAGTCACGCGATACTTCGAAATGAGCTTCTTGAACCACACCATATAAAACGCCGTTGCGAAGGCGCAGCAGAGGATCATCAGGTTGCCGCTCATGTCGGAGCGTTCGTGTCCGCCGTCTCCGCTCATCAGGATAACGGCCACGGCACCGGCCATACCGAGGATCAAGCCGGCAAGTTTGAGGCGCGTAAAACGATCGATGCCGATGACGACGGATATAGCGAGCACCAGCAGCGGCACCACCGTCTCGATGATCGAGCCGTCGATAGGCGATGTTCGCGACAGACCGTACATCAGCAGCAGCTTGCGCGCTATGCCCATGACCAGCGCCGCGAGGAACATGATCTTGATGTCGCTGCGCTCGATCTTTTCGCTTTTCTGCCACAGCAACGGTATCAACGAGAAGAGAGCAGTCACTATCAGCGAAGCCGACACCATAGCCACAGGCGAAATGTAACGGCCGAGTACCATATTATAGAAAGGATAATCGCATGCCCATATCAAATTGCAGAGGAGCAGCGCAAGGTGCGGGCGCAAACCGGCGCCCGAAGTCGGAGATGCTGTCATAGTCGGAATTTTTGAACATCCGCCAATAAGCAACTATCGAACCACCAGCGCAGGCCGGTAAGCAAAACCGCCAGCCATTACCCCCACCGCCCTTGCAGCGGGTTCACGCATCAATATTATTAAAAAATATTACGAATATATTAAAATAATTTGTCAAATAGCGAATTTAGCAATATATTTGCAGCGGTTAAAGGGTTAGTTATAAAACTGGACGCAACGAAAGCGCCCGTAAATTACAGGTTATGAGAAAGTTTTTTGTAATGGTAGCTAAGCGCTACGTGATTGCTATGACCAAGGCTTTGCCTTATCCCTACATCAACACGCCGCACAATATGTAGGGCGGCAATCGAAAATGTTTTAGAGTTAAATAGCAGAGGCCGGGCGCAGCGATGCGTCCGGTCTTTCGGTATACGGCAACGGAGGGCGTGAAGCGCAAAAAAAGCATTGCGCCCGAACACAGCCCGAGATTTTTCACTACCTTTGCGCCTATGGAAAATAGTTACCGATACGACGGCATAACGCTCCGATACGATGTCGAGGGCGAGGGCGAGACGCTGTTGCTGCTCCACGGCTGGGGCTGCGACCGCGAGATCTGGAAACAGATACGCCCGCTGCTCAGCCGGCACTATCGCGTCGTCTCGGTCGACTTCGCAGGATTCGGACGAAGCGACGAGCCGACTACGGTATGGGGTGTGGAGGAGTATACGCGCTCGATAGAGCAGCTCGCACGGGAGTTGGAGATCGACTCGCCGACACTGGTGGGTCACTCGTTCGGCGGCCGCGTCGCCATACTCTACTCGTCGCGCAACGCCGCACGCCGCGTCGTGCTGACCGACGCCGCAGGCATCAGGCCGCACCGCCCGATCTCCTATTATTATAAGGTATACTCCTACAAACTGCTCAAACGCCTGCTGCCCGTAATGGTCGGCGGCGGCCGGGCACGGCAGCTTATCGAGCAGCGACGCGCCAAAACCGGTTCGTCGGACTACAACAACGCATCGCCGATGATGCGGGCGATACTGTCGAAGTGCGTAGGCGAGGATCTTCGAGGCGTAATGCCGGCGATCGGTGCCCCCGTACTGTTGTTCTGGGGCGATCGCGATACCGCGACACCTCTGAGCGACGCACGAACTATGGAGCGCCTTATCCCCGACGCGCGTCTTGTCGTAGCGCAGGGCTGCGGCCACTTCGCGATGATCGAAAACGGGGAGTTGTTCCGCCGCACGATCGCACAGTTTCTCGACATAGAACAGCAACAGCCATGACGATGACACCTTCGCTTATTATTTTCGCTGCGGCATATCTGCTCTACTGGGCGGCCACGACACGTTACGATACCCAGATGTTTCAGCAGAACTCCTACCGCCCCGAGCGGTGGCGGCGCTGGTGGCTCTCCACCGGCGAATGGGCTTCGCGCAGCCAGCTGCTGTCGCTGTCGTCCGCAGCGATATTCGCCTTTACATGGCACCCCGTATTGCTGTATGCTTACGCAGCATGGGCGGCCGTTTTCGCATGGGCGGAGTTTTCGATGCGATACAAGATTCGACTTGTCTACACCATGCGCATCAAGCGTCTGCTTGCAACGCGCACGCTGCTCACGGCGGCAGCGATAGCCCTGACGGCATCATACGCACCGCGCTGGACCCTCAGCGTCGCCATGCTGCTGACCATGCAGGGCTGGGTCGTCGTATTCGACCTTATAAACCGTCCCGTCGAACGTGCCGTCACGCGCTGGTACTATAACGACGCACGCCGCATTCTGCGTTCGATGCCCGGGCTTACGATCATCGGCATTACGGGCAGCTTCGGCAAGACCTCGACCAAGCACTTCCTGCACCGCATACTCTCGGAGAAGTACAACGTCCTGATGACACCTGGCAACTACAACACCACCCTCGGCGTGGTGCGCACCGTACGCGAGCAGCTCAAACCCTACCACAACGTATTCATCGTCGAAATGGGCGCCAAGCAGCGCGGCGACATACGCGAGATATGCGAGCTGGTTCATCCCTCGATCGGCATCGTAACGTCGGTGGGCGAGATGCACCTCGAAACGTTCGGCTCGGTCGAGAACGTCGCACGCACAAAGTTCGAGCTGATAGAGTCGCTGCCAGCGGGCGGGCTCGGCGTAGTCAACATCGACTCCGAGGCTGCCGCACGATACGGCTGCCGGACTGCGGCCGACATGCTTACATATTCGGTCGACAACCCCGAGGCAGACTACCGAGCCGGCGATATCGGATACTCGGCCGGCGAGACGACATTCTCCGTCACGACACCCGATGAGCGCCGCGACGGCTTCATGACGCATATTCTCGGCAGCGGCAACATTCTCAACATAACGGCCGCTCTGGCCGTAGCCGACCGTCTCGGCATACCTGTGGCCAAGCAGCGCACCGCCGTGGCGCAGATCAGACAGATCGAGCACCGCCTGAGCATACGCCGCTCGGGTGGCATAACGATCCTCGACGACGCCTATAACTCCAACCCCGCAGGCGCGCGCATGGCGCTCGACGTCCTCTCACGCTTCGCTGCCGAGGGGCGCCGCATCGTCGTCACGCCCGGTTTCGTGGAGATGGGAGCACGTCAGTACGACAACAACCGCGAGCTGGGACGGCATATCGCCATGTCGGGTTGCGATATGGCATATATAGTCAACGAGGTCAACCGGCAGGCCATAACGGAGGGGCTGCGCGAGTGCAGCTACCCCGAGGAGCGCATACACGTGGTGGCGACATTCGCCGAAGCATCGGCGCGACTTGCCGCAACGATGCGCACGGGCGATGTAGTATTATACGAAAACGACCTGCCCGACTCGTTCAAATAAGAGCAATAAACTAAACAACGTTTTCATCAAGCCGAGGGCTGAGCCGCTTATGCGGACTATGCCGAGGCGCAGAAAAGGTCTAAAAAATTCAATGATACAATGAAGATCAACGTCGGAGTAATATTCGGTGGCCGTTCGGTCGAGAACGAAATCTCAGTCATAACGGCCGTACAGACGATGTCGGCTATGGATGCCGACAAGTACAACATCATACCTATATATATATCCAAGCAGGGACACTGGTACACTGGCGACAAACTGCGTTCGACGGACAACTACCGCGACATGAAGCGCCTGCTGAGCGAGGTCGAGGAGGTATACCTGCGCCCGATATACGGAGACAACCGTCTCTACCGCGTCCGAAAGCCGCTGCTGGGAAGCGACGTGGCTGCGACGATAGATGTCATCCTGCCCGCACTGCACGGCACGAGCGGCGAGGACGGCGCATTTCAGGGCACGATCGAATTTACGGGCATACCCTACGCCTGCCCCAATCCGCTGGCCTCGGCCAACGGCATGGACAAAATCACGATGAAGATGATTCTCAAAGAGTGCGGCATACCGGTGGTCGACTACTGCTGGTTCTCGGACAAGGAGTGGCTCTCGGAGCGCGACGCGACCGTCCGACGCATCGAGGCCAAGCTGCACTACCCCATGATCGTCAAGCCGGCCAACCTCGGATCGAGCGTCGGCATCAAGGCCGTGCACGACCGCTCGGAGCTCATCGAGGCGGTCGATAACGCCGTCACATACTCCAAGCGAATCATCGTCGAGACCCTTATCGAGCAGCTCAAAGAGATAAACTGCTCGGTGCTGGGCGACTACTACGACTGCCGCGCGTCGGTATGCGAAGCGCCGGTGCGCAGCGGCGAAATACTCAGCTACGAGGACAAGTATCTCGGCGGCGGCAAGAACAAGCAGTCGCAGGGCATGCGCTCGACCGTAAGAGAGATACCCGCCTCGCTGCCGCAGCAGACGACCGACTTCATCCGCCGCACGGCGTGCGAGACGTTCAAGGCCCTCGCCTGCGACGGCGTGTCGCGCATCGACTTCATGATCGACCAAGCCGACGGCAGCATATATGTCAACGAGATCAACACCATACCCGGCTCGCTGTCGTTCTATCTGTGGGAGGCTACGGGCGTGCCGTTCGGCGAACTGGTCGACACGTTGATCGACATAGCGTTCCGCCGCAAGCGCGACTCCGACTTCAAGATAACGAGCTACTCCGAAAACATATTCGCCTATCAGAACGTCCACGGCGCAAAGACCGGCGGCGCCAAGCGATAGCCGACACTGCATGTTCATGCAAGGACAAGGAGCGCACTCTATGGTGCGCTCCTTGTCGTTATAACCAGCCGGCTGCCGCCCGACAGCGGCGCCTTACAACGTATATGTCGTGCGATCCGTACGAAATGTCCGATTATACCACAGAATAAATGGCAACATGTTGCAGAAACCGAAAAAACTATTAATTTTGCGTATACAAAAACTTCGGTACAATGGACAGCGAGAAACATGCGTCTTCCGACATATCGGCCATAAAGACCTCCGACGGCGACTTCGCCCCCGTCGGCTTCATAGATATAGTGGGGCAACAGCCCACGTTCATGGACAATGTAGCCACGCCTCTGGTCATGCCCGTAGGCGGTATAGCCATATGCCTGCAAGGCAGCTGCGAGGTGGTGCTCGACGAGAAGCGGTTCCATATCGCCAAGAACGACATGTTCATCGTCTTTCCCAACTCGATATTGCAGGCCATAGCCAACCGCAGCGACGACTTCCACACCGAGATCATATCGATCAACCAATCGATGATCTACAACTTCCGCACGATCAACATTTCCTCGGCGACATCGCTGTTTCTCTACATCAAGGACAACCCCTGCATCTCGCTGACGAACGAGCAGGTGGAGGATATATTGCAGTACAGCCGCATATTGAACAAATACGACCGCATGGACGACATGCCGTTTCACAAACATATAATCGAACACTCGGTTATGTCGCTCAGCTACATCGTCGCCAGCATCTACGCACGTCATGCACCTATAAAGCAGATGCCCCTGACGCGCCAGAACACCATACTGCACAAGTTTCTATCGACGCTGGCCACCGATTTCACACGCTCGCGCGAAGTGGCATACTACGCCGACAAACTCTGCATCACGCCCAAGTACCTCACTATCGTCGTGAGAAACACCTCGGGCATGAGCGCCACGGAGTGGATATCGCGCATAGTCATAAACAACGCCAAGGCTCTGCTGACGGGCACGCAGATGACCGTGCAGCAGATTTCCAATAAACTCAATTTCCCGAATCCGTCATTCTTCGGGCAGTACTTCCTGCGCCACGTGGGCAAGACGCCGAAGGAGTATCGGCGCGATTCGATCAACATGCTATAAAACCGGATAAAGACATGACATCGCTCTACAACGACATAATCTTCGGCCCCGTCCGCTCACGGCGTCTGGGGCTTTCGCTCGGGGTCAACCTGCTGCCCGTCGAGTCGAAGCTGTGCAGCTTCGACTGCATCTACTGCGAATGCGGCTGGAACGACGAACATCCCGGCAAGCGCCGCTTCAACTCGCGGGACGACGTGCGCACCATGCTGCGGCAGACGCTGAGCCGCATGGTCGGCGACGGCACGCCGCCCGACGTGATAACCTTCGCCGGCAACGGCGAACCGACGCTTCATCCCGACTTCGAGCTTATAATAGACGACACGCTTGCGCTGCGCGACGAGCTGTGCCCCTCGGCCAAGGTGTCGGTGCTGAGCAACGCGACGCAGATAGGCCGCGAGGATGTCCGTCGGGCACTGCTGCGCGTGGATAACAACATACTCAAACTCGACTCGGCATTCGACGCCACCGTCGAGATCATGGACAAGCCGCAGGGCGGCTACACCGTAAGGCGCACGGTCGAGCTGCTGAAACTCTTCGAGGGGCGGCTCATCATACAGACGATGTTCCTGCGGGGCGAGTATCTCGGCCAGAAGATCGACAACACATCGCCGGAAGAGGTCGAGGCATGGCTGCGTCTTATCGACGAGATACGGCCGCGGCAGGTCATGGTCTATTCGCTCGACCGCGACACGCCGTGCCGTACGATCGAACGCATCGATGTCGCGGAGCTGCGCTCTATCGCCGCACGCGTCGAGCAGCTCGGCATAGCAGTTTCGGTCGCATAATCGGCGGGAAAGTTTGCAACGAGGCGAAATAATCGCTACTTTTGCGGAAAACAAACACATTATGGATTTCGAAGGAAAAGTATTGCAGATATTACAGCCGACCAAGGGTACTTCGTCGCGCGGTGAGTGGCAGCGTCAGGAGGTCATATTCGAGATGACGCAGGAGTTTTCGCGCAAGGTCGCCGTCACGTTCTTCAACAAGCCTGCCGACGTGGAGAAGCTGCGCGTAGGCGAGTCGTACATCGTTTCGGTCAACATCGAGTCGCGCGAGTACAACGGCCGCTGGTATACCGACGTGCGCGAATGGCGCATACAACCGCTGCAACAGCAGGCCGCAGCACCCGCTGCCGACCTTCCGCCCATAGGCGAGGAGCCGTCATACACGCGCTCGGACGCCCCCATAGACGACATGCCGTTCTGATCGGGATGCAAAATATCGACGACGCAATCCGCCGCGAGGCGGGTTGCGTTTTTTATCGCATATGCCGCCTTTCGGCGGCGGAGCCGTATCGTAAACGGAGACCGCGGCGCGACCTATCATAACCCGCCGCGCCCGGATTCGGGCATAGATATTGCCCTGAGGAGAGGGAGGAAAGTCAAAAAAATCGCAATACTAAATTTTTTTACTTTCTTATTTGCATCGTAAATATAAAATGTATAATTTTGCGATGCAAAAGAAAAAACGGAATTTTTACTAATATAAAATCAATTCTATTATGTCACAGATCAAAATTGGTATCAACGGTTTCGGACGTATCGGCCGTATGGTATTCCGTGCCGCATGCACGCAGACCGACAAGTATGACATCGTCGGCATCAACGATCTCGGCTCGGTAGACTACCTTGCCTACATGTTGAAGTACGACACTATGCACGGTCGTTTCGACGGTACGGTAGACTATGATGCCGAGAAGAACCTGTTGATCGTCAACGGCAAGGCAATCCGCGTAACGGCTGAGAAGGACCCCGCAAACCTCAAATGGAACGAGGTAGAGGCCGAGTACGTCGTCGAGTCGACCGGTCTGTTCCTTACCGAGGAGAAGGCTCAGGCCCACATCGCCGCCGGTGCCAAGTATGTCGTAATGTCGGCTCCTTCGAAGGATGCTACCCCGATGTTCGTATGCGGTGTCAACACCGATACTTATGCAGGCCAGAAGTTCGTCTCTAACGCATCTTGCACGACCAACTGCCTCGCTCCCATCGCCAAGGTGCTCAACGACAAGTTCGGCATCGTAGACGGTCTGATGACCACCGTTCACTCTGTAACCGCTACTCAGAAGACCGTAGACGGCCCCTCGATGAAGGACTGGCGCGGCGGTCGTGCTGCCGGCGGCAATATCATCCCCTCGTCGACGGGTGCAGCCAAGGCCGTAGGCAAGGTCATCCCCGAGCTCAACGGCAAGCTGACCGGCATGTCGATGCGCGTTCCTACGCTCGACGTTTCTGTTGTCGACCTTACGGTCAACCTCGCCAAGCCGGCCAAGTACTCTGAGATCTGCGCCGCCATGAAGGAGGCTTCGGAGAACGAGTTGAAGGGCATTCTGGGCTACACCGAGGACGCTGTCGTATCGTCGGATTTCCTCGGCGATCCCCGCACCTCGATCTTCGATGCCAACGCAGGTATCGCCCTGACCGACACTTTCGTCAAGGTCGTATCGTGGTATGACAACGAGTGGGGTTACTCGAACAAGGTTCTCGACCTGATCTCGGTCATGAAGGCCTACAACAAGTAATCATCTGCGATGATAAAAAAAGGCTGTCCTTGAAAAAGGACGGCCTTTTTTGTTATCCAGGCAGAGCAGAGGTGCCGGATGCGTCATGCCGCGTAGAATGTTTCGCAACAGCTAAAACTCGCGTTATCGGGCGGCCCCCATTGTCCGGGATTACGCCTTCGAGCATTCGCCGCAACCATATCGCTACCGGGGGCTGCGCTGCAAAACCGACCGGCATACGTTTCGCCGCCCGCTCCGCCATATCCGGCAGCACGCCCGCGGAACGGTCGGCTCAGGTTGGAATGGATAAAGGAACAAAAAAATCGGACAGCCTTGTCTAGCTGTCCCTATATCGAACGGTATACAGTATCTCGGTTAGAAATCGTCGCCGCTGCCATCGTCCTCGGCCGGCGTCTCGTCGGAGAGCTCGTCGGCTCCCTTGATGTCGTCCGAGTCGTAGAAACCGTCGTCGGTCTCCTCCGTTGCATCGTCTATTTTGACATCTATCTTTACGAGATAATATGTGTCCGCGGTCTCGAACGGCACCACATAAAAGAACGTTCCGTCGGGTTTGTCGATACGCATCATCACATCGGCAAAACCTTGTGGATAAAGGGTTTTGACCTCGTTCTGCTGTTCGGGCGAGAGGTTATGGAAACTTGTTACCAAACGTTTCTTCTTAGATTCTGTTACCATATAGTTTTAGAAATTTTCCGCAAATATAAACACTTTTGAAATAAGTGGTAGAACTCGTGTAAAAAAATTTCATTTTTTTGGTTTTTCTATGACATTACAAACAATTTACGTACCTTTACCGATATATTCCGACACTCGAAAACCAGTATGAATACAGTCAACGACAAGCAGCGGATAGACGAGTTGCGAGCCAAACTCGATTACTACAATCACAAGTATTATGTCGAAAATTCGCCGGAGATCGAAGACTACCGCTTCGACATGCTTCTGCGCGAATTGCAGGATCTCGAAGCGCTCCACCCCGAGTTGTTCGACCCCAACTCGCCCACCCAGCGCGTGGGCAGCGACATCACATCTGAGTTCCGCAGCGTCGAACACAGTTTCCCGATGCTCTCGCTCGCCAACACCTACTCGCTCGACGAGCTGCACGAATGGGTCGAACGCATCGAGCGCGAGATAGGAGAGGTCGAGTATGTCTGCGAATTGAAGTTCGACGGTACGGCCATATCGCTCGCCTACCGCGACGGAGCGCTGCTGCGCGCAGTCACGCGCGGCGACGGCGAGAAGGGCGACGATGTGACGGCCAACGTCCGCACGATACGCTCAGTGCCGCTGCATCTGCGGGGCGACGACTACCCGTCGTATTTCGAGATACGGGGCGAGATATTCATGCCCTACGCCTCGTTCGACAGACTCAACGCCGAGCGCGAGGCCGCCGGCGAACCGCTTCTGGCCAACCCGCGCAACGCCGCAGCCGGCACGCTCAAACAGCTATCGTCGCAGGTGGTCGCACGACGCGGGCTCGACTGCACGCTCTACCAGCTCGCGGGCGACGCACTGCCCTCGGCCTCGCACTGGGGCAACATGGCAAAGGCTCGCGAGTGGGGATTCAAGATATCGGACAATATGCGCGTCTGCCGCAACATAGCCCAGATCGACGAGTACATAGCCCATTGGGATACCGAGCGCAAGCGGCTGCCTTTCCCCACCGACGGCGTGGTGGTCAAGGTCAACCGATACGACGACCGCCGCAAGTTGGGCTCGACAGCCAAAGCCCCGCGCTGGGCGGTAGCCTATAAGTTCAAGGCCGAGCGTGCCGCCACCCGGCTGCTCAGCATCGACTTTCAGGTCGGCCGCACGGGTGCCGTGACCCCCGTAGCCAACCTTGCGCCAGTGCTGCTGGCCGGCACGACCGTCAAGCGTGCCACGCTCCACAACGCCGAGCAGATAGCGCAGCTGGACATCCGCATAGGCGACACGGTTTATGTAGAGAAGGGCGGCGAGATAATACCCAAGATCACGGAGGTCGACCTTGCGGAGCGTCCCGCCGACAGCCGGTCTTTCGAGTATATAGACCGATGCCCCGAATGCGGTACGCCGCTGGTCAGATTCGAGGGCGAGGCCAAACACTACTGCCCCAACCAGAGCGGCTGCCGTCCCCAGATACTCGGACGCATAGAGCACTTCGTCTCGCGCAAGGCGATGAACATCGAGGGCTTGGGCGACGAGACGGTCGAGCTGCTGTGGCAGAACGACATGCTGCACGACATAGCCGACATATACACGCTGCACGCCGAGCGTCTGGCCGCACTGCCGCGCCTGGGCGAAAAGTCGGCCGCCAACATCCTGCGCAGCATATCCTCGTCGCGCGAGGTGCCCTTCGCACGCGTGCTGTTCGCTCTGGGCATACGCTTCGTCGGAGAGACTACGGCCAAGTATCTCGCAGCCCATTTCCGATCGCTCGACGCCATAATGGCGGCCGACCCTCTGGCCGAAGCCGACGAGGTGGGCGAACGCATCGCCGAGGCTATCGTCGAGTACTTCGCCGATACGACCAACCGCGACATCGTCGAGCGTCTGCGCAGCGCAGGATTGCAGTTCGAATCAGAAGCCGCCGAGCTCGCCTCGGATGTACTCGCGGGCAGGAGCTTCGTCATCTCGGGCAAGTTCGCGTCGCACTCGCGCGAGGAGATGAAGGCTCTGGTCGAGTCGCACGGCGGACGCAACCTGGCTGCGGTCTCGGCCAATGTCGACTACCTCGTGGCAGGCGAGAAGATGGGACCGGCCAAGCTGCAAAAGGCACAGAAGTTAGGCGTAGCCATTATCTCCGAGGAGGAGTTCATGGAGATGATCGGCGGCGCCGACAGCCCCGCGCCGCACCTCTCGCACGAGCTCGTGCCGCAGCAAGACGAGACGGAGACGCCGCAGCAGGGCACACTCTTTTAACGACCGAATAAAATAATACGTACGATATGGAAGATTTGAAATTTACAGGCGTCGGCGTCGCACTCGTCACGCCGTTCACACCTACCGCCGAGGTCGACTACATGGCATTGGAGCGGATGATCGGGCGCGTCATCGCCGGCGGCGTCGACTATATAGTCGCACTGGGCTCGACGGCCGAGACGGCGACGCTCAACGAGGGCGAACGCGACCGTGTGCTGCGCTTCGTCGTCGAACGCACGGGCGGCAGGGTGCCTGTCGTCGCAGGCATAGGCGGCAACTGCACGCAGGCTGTGGTCGAGCGTCTGCGCTCGCTCGATACCGAGGGCCTCGACGGCATACTGAGCGTAGTGCCGTTCTACAACAAACCCTCGCAGGAGGGTATCTACCGCCACTTCAAGGCCATAGCCGACTCCTCGCCGCTGCCCGTGATACTCTACAACGTGCCGGGGCGCACGGGAGTCAACATGACCGCCGATACCACACTGCGCATAGCACGCGCCTCGGACAACGTCGTCGGCATCAAGGAGGCCTCGGGAGACATCGAACAGATGCAGCGCATACTGGACGGACGTCCCGAGGGATTCGCCGTCATCTCGGGCGACGACGCGCTGACCGTCGAGCTGATACGCCGCGGCGGCCACGGCGTGATCTCGGTCGCGGCCAACGCATTTCCCGAGCGCTTCAACGCCTGCATCGGAGCCGCTTCGCAGAGGCGCTTCGACGAGGCCGAACGGCTCTTCGCATCGCTCGACCAGGCCGTCGCTGCACTATTCGCCGAGGGCAACCCCACAGGCGTGAAGTGCGCGTTGTCGGTCATGGGCATCACGGGCGATACGGTGCGACTGCCTCTTACAGAGGGCAGCGCCGCACTGCGCGAGCGCTTCGAAAAGCTCGTCGCCGAATACGATTTGCGATGATATTTGCGTTATTCGAGAAAAAAGTTAGGAAAATGAAACGACTGCTCCTGCTCCTCGCACTTCTGCTGCCGGCGACGCTCTTCGCACAGGACGAACAGCGCGAGCTGCGCATACCCGACGAAGACGACATAGCCCTCAGAACTATGGACGCCTCGTCGCCGTATTACTATACCAACCTGATGCTCAAATACCGCCACGGCACAGCACCGCTCACGCCCGAGGAGTATTACTACCTCTACTACGGCTACGCCTACCAGCAGGACTATCGCCCGTTCGCCTCCAATACGGCACTCGAACGGATGCTGTCGATAATGTCGGGCATCGACCCCGACCGGCCGCAGGTGGGGCAGTTGGAGGCTCTGATCGAATACGGCACCGAAGCAATGGAACACGATCCGTTCAGCCCCAAGACGCTCAATATGATGGCATACGCCTACGGCGCCTTGGGCGACAAGGAGCGCGAGCAGCTCTACTTCAACCACCTCAACGGCATACTCGGCGCCATAGAGTCGACCGGCACGGGGCTTACCGAGAAGTCGCCGTGGCACGTGCTGCTATTCTCGCACGCATACGATCTGCTGGCATCCAAGAGCAGGCTCTACAACGAGGGACGCATCATAAGCCGCAACGTACAGTACGTACCGCTCAAAAAGAAGACGCACGACGGCATCAAAGGCTACTACTTCGATTACAGCCGCGTCTACCGCAACAAGCCCGACGACGTAGAGATACGCCGCGACCGCACATGGCAGTTCAACAACCTCAAACCCAGAACATACAAATAAGCGCCGGCATAGACGCCCGACGGCAACCACCACAAACGAATGAAACACCTCTATAAGATTCTGTTAGCAGCCCTCGCAGCCCTGCTCGCATCGGCCTGCGGCAAAGATACCGAAACCGACAAAACCGAAATCGCGGTCGAGAGCCTGCGCACGACCGTCACGAGCGACAGCCACCAGGCCGAGATAAGATACGAGATCCGCAACGCAGCCCCCGATCTGAGAGTCGCGGCCACGGCCGACGACGGGTGGCTGCACTCGATCGACTGCTCGCAGCAGGGGATCGTGCGTTTCGCCGTCGAGCGCAACGAGCAACGGACCATGCGCTCGACCGCGCTGCATCTCGCCTGCCCCGGCGCGACACCCGTCGACATTACCGTCGACCAGCTGCCCGAGCCGGTCGAGACAGCCGAGCAGACATTGATATACTACTTCGTCGGCACCAGCCTCGGGCGTTATTTCGACTACAATATCGAGGATACGATGACTGCTATCTCGGAGGACATACTCGGCACCAGCCGCGTGATATATCTAAGACAGCGTTCGGCCACCGAAGCCGACATCTGCGAGCTGCGCTACGACCCCGCAGGCAAGAGCTGCATCCGGCAGCACTTGGAGAGCATCGAGCTGCCCGAGGAGCAGATCACGGCCGATGATATGGCGCGCAACCTGCAACGCATAGCGGCTATGGCTCCGGCGAAACGATACGGCCTTATCATGGCCGGCCACTCGACAGGCTGGGTCACGCGCGAAGCCGAGCAGAGCCAGACCTCCATGTTGTCGGTCGGCGGCGGCGACATCTGGCAGCCGGCAGAGGGCGCCGAGACCGTCAGAACATTCGGCGAGCGAAAGGTCAAGGTCGACATCGAAGAGATAGCACGCGCGCTGACCATAGCACAGCTGCATCCCGACTACATCCTCTTCGACGCATGCTTCATGTCCAACATCGAGGCTCTGTACGACCTGCGCGACGTCACGGACCATATCATCGCCTCGCCGTGCGAGATCATGGGACGCGGATTCCCCTACCACCGCACGCTGCCCTACCTTATGGCCGACGGAGGCAGCCGCAGCGACTTGGCGGCAGCGGCCGAGAGCTACTATCTCTACTATCGCGACGAATACAAGGGGGCAGCCCGATGCGGCTCGATAGCGGTCATAGACTGCCGCGAGATAGAGGCGCTGGCTGAGGCGACACGCACGCTGCTGGCAACGGCCAAGAGCGATTACGACGCATCCCAGTTACAGACATACGAGGGACAGAGAGTGCACACCTACTACGACTTCGGGCAGTTCATAAATACGGTGGCCACCGATGCCGAGGCACTGGCAGATTTCGAGCGGCAGCTGAGCCGCACCGTTACGGCCAAATATACGCTGCCGACGGCATATTCGGCTCTGGGTTCATACGGCACGTTCGAGATAGACACCGAGATATATTCGGGCGTGACGACATCCGAGCCGAGCGCCAACCACCGCACGGCATTGGAGAAGACCGCATGGCGGCAGTTTATCCGTTAGCGGCCGAATAGATCTCGCGCAGGCGGTGCGACATGATCCACTGCAACACGCCGCGCAGAAGCATATACATCGTAAAGGCGCACCACAGGGCGTTGTTGCCTATGAGCGAGTGCAGCCCGAAGTATATGGCGAAGTAACCCAGCGTCGAGAGCAGCATCGAATCGCGCATTATGCGGCTGCGCGTGGCGCCCACCATGATGCCGTCCATGACGAAAGGCATCGAGGCCGCGATCGGGATGGCTATGATCCAGCCTATATAGCTCTCGGCCAGAGTCAGGATCTGCTCTATGTCGCCGCTCTCGGGGTTGACGATCATGGAGAGTATGTCGCGCCACCAGCCTATGTATACACCGACGAAGACGATCGACACCACGGCGCACCACACGATGCAGAGACGTATGCAGCGTCGCAGCGACAAGCCGTCGCGCGCACCTATGAAGCGCCCCGTGAGCGCTTCGGCCGCATAGGCGAATCCGTCGTTCATATAGGAGAACAGCGTAAAGAGCTGCAACAGCAGAGTATTTACCGCCAGCAGAGTATTGTCGCCCGTGCGAGCCGAAGCGGCCGTAAAGAATGTGTATACGGCCACGATGCACAACGTGCGGATCATGATGTCGACATTGATGCGGAAAAAACGCGTCATCTGCGCCATATCCATGACCTCCGACAGCGGCACGCGCACCAGACGGCTGCTAAACCGCCATGCTATTATCACGGCCATGACCGCCACGCCCGTCCACTGCGCCACCACCGATGCCAGCGCGATGCCCGTGAGCCCCATGGATCCGACGATCGAAAAGATGTAGCTACCCGCGATATGTATCGTATTGACGGTTATGGCGACCGCCATAGGCACCACGGCATTCTGCATACCCGTCAGCCAGCCGTTCATAGCGAAGAGCATGATGCCTGCCGGTACTGCCCAGATGCGCATGTAGAAGTATTCGCGTATCATGTTCTGCTGCTGTGCCGAGCTGCCGCCCATTGCCGCCACCGACATCTCCCCTATGGGGTATTGGAGCAACAGAGCGAGCAGTCCCACTCCCGCGGCCACGACCACCGCCCGCCACAGCATCAGCGAGCAGAGACGGTTGTCGCCCGCACCGTATGCCTGCGCCGTCAGTCCGCTGGTGCCCATGCGTATGAACGAGCAGTTCCAATATATGAAGTTGAATATGGTAACTCCGATCTGCAACGCGCCTATCGTGAGTGCCGAATCGCTCCCGACGCGGCCGGCCACGGCCGTCGATACGAGCCCCATTAACGGAACCGTAATGTTGGATACGATGTTCGGCAGGGCTATGCGAAGTATCTGTCTGTTCATCTCCGTAAATTTGTCGGGGCAAAGTTAATCATTATCGTCACAGTACATAATTTCCGACCGTAGAATTATCGGCCGCCGGCTCTGCCCGAACCCTTCTCTTATGGCATACATATTGAGGAAAAGTGTTGCATATCAAAAAATTTAGTTTACCTTTGTCGCACTTTATAACTTAAATCGCAAGATGAAAAATTACAACACGGACTCAACGGCCAACGTTTCGCGCTTCGCGCGCGACAAACGTCAGCGCATAAGCTCTTCGGAGCGTGTTGAGCGCAGTCCTCGTCCTCAGCGCGACGCCGACGACGCGGGCTATCGACAGAATTTCGAACGCAAGGGCGCACCCAAGCGCGCCTCGTTCAACCCCAACTTCACGGGCGACAACCGCCTGCGCGGCGAGGGCAAGCCCTATCGCAGCGACAGAGCCGAAGGCGAACGCGACGACCGCGGCCGCCGATTCGACGAGCGCCGCGAATACGGCTCTTACGGCGAGCGCAACGTCCGCCGCGAGCGTGATAACAGAGGCGACCGGGACAACAGAGGCGACCGCCGCGCGTCATACGGACGCTACGACGAGAATCGTCAGAACGACCGTCGCCGCGACTTCCGCCCGACATCGAAGCCCTACGCACCTCGCACCGAGAACAACGACGGCGAGACGGAGAACGGCCGTCCGCAGCGCGACGGATTCGACCGTCGTCAGGGATACGGATCGCAGCACAAGAGCTACGGCAAACCATACAGACAAGGTGGCGCGGGACGCGGTTTCTCGTCTCAGAAGCCCGGATTCAAGGGCGGCAAACGCAACGCTCCGCGTCGCGACGACGACAAGCCCCGTACATATCCCAAGTACAACCCCAATGCCCAGACGGGCGAGATGCGTCTCAACCGCTTCATCGCACAGTCGGGCGTATGCTCGCGCCGCGAGGCCGACGACTTCATCGCCGCAGGCGTGGTATCGGTCAACGGCGTGGTCGTGACCGAGCTGGGCACGAAGATCATGCCTACCGACGAGGTGCGCTTCAACGACGAGCGTCTGCAAGGCGAGAAGAACGTCTACCTCGTCCTCAACAAGCCCAAGGGATATGTCACATCGCTCGAAGACCCCCATGCCGACAAGACGGTAATGGATCTGGTCAAGGAGGCCTGCACCGAGCGCATATACCCTGTCGGACGTCTCGACAAGAACTCGCTCGGCCTGCTGCTGTTTACCAACGACGGCGACCTGACGCGTCAGCTGACGCACCCTTCGTACAAGAAGAAGAAGGTGTATCAGGTATCGCTCGACAAGCCTCTGACGCGTGCCGACATGGATACGCTTACCACCGGCATCGCCCTCGAAGACGGCGAGATATATGCCGACGAGGTGGCCTACGTCAAGGAGAACAAGAAGGAGATCGGCGTGGAGATACACTCGGGACGCAACCGTATCGTACGACGCATGTTCGAGCATCTGGGTTACACCGTACAGAAACTCGACCGCGTATACTATGCCGGTCTTACCAAAAAGAATCTTAAACGCGGCGCATGGCGCTTCCTTACGCGCGAAGAGGTTATGCGACTCAAAACGGGACAGTACGAGTAATCGTCCGTCCGATGTAACAGGGCGTGCGCCGAAATAGTATTTC
>OFFY01001539.1_pt1 | contig 18793 bp, 20 predicted proteins | sample 1521481 | NCBI WGS metagenome assembly OFFY01 (sample SAMEA3504117, study PRJEB24116) | mouse gut metagenome | biome: mouse gut; feature: mouse-associated habitat; material: faeces | place: Denmark | collected 2011
GATTTTTGGTCTAACTTTTGGGGGTCGGTTCATTTACAAATCTATTTTGGAATCATCTAATTGTCCCCTAATGTAACTCATCGTTTCTTTTTTCATATATTTTTGAAAACCTTATTTAAGATAATCGAATTTATACATACCAGCAATGGAAGTCCGATATTAAATCTTGATACAGGAAGTTTATATTCTTTCCTTTTTGAGTTCTTCATATGCAATACGTTCTCTGGTAAATCCCTGACCATTCACCTCGTTAATCTGATTAATGGTAAGAAACGCAAACGGATCTGTTTCACAGACCATCTCTTTCAAAGCAAACAGTTTGTGTCTTGGAATCACACACATAACTCCTTTCTGTTCTTCACCGCTATATCCCGTCTGTATGTGAAAAAGCGTCACTCCGGCTTCTATGTCCTGCAATATTTTTCCCTGAATCTTTTTATACTCTCTTGAAATAATCATCACCTGCATAGAGACCTTTCCATTCGGAACAACTTTATCAATCACAACCGTTGCCAAAAGAGTCAGTATAATCCCATAAAGTATTTGCTCCATATCAGAGAAAGAAGCCTGTATGCCTAAAACCACAAAATCTACCATATACACCGTGACGCCGACTGAAAGGGAAGTTTTTTTGTTTGCTATCAGGGCAATAATATCCGTTCCCCCCGTCGATCCTCCGACCCTTACCACAATCCCCATGCTAACGCCTACAAGAAGTCCTCCAAAAATGGCAGACAACAGTATATTGTCTGTCATAGTTGTGATTCCTGGAATTTTCTGTAACAGTTCAAGAAATAAGGGATAGATAAATGTACTCAATAGAGTTTTCTTAACGAATCCTTTTCCCAGAATAAACCATGCTATGATAAGCAATATACTGTTCAAGCTAAAGACGATGATTGAAGTCCGAATTCCCCAAAAATGATTCCCGGCAATTCCCAAGCCGGTAGCTCCTCCCATCGGAATCCCTGCCGGAACAATAAAAGCAACCACGGCAAGCGCCAATATTGCATTCCCGGCTGCAACGCCCAATAAATTCATTAATTTTTCGCTGGTGCTCTTTTTCATTTTATCATCATCTCTATAATCTTCTTATTCGTTTCTTTCATTCCTTCCTTGCCGAGTATTCCTATATTTTCAATCGTCCGATCGATTCCTTCCGCCACAATTCCTTCCCCCGCGCAGAATTCCTGTTCATTCAGATACATATAATAACCGACAATTCCTGCTTCTACAGATGATGCGATTTTCGCTGCGCAAGACGCTTTAGCGCCGTCACAGACAATGCCGGATACAATTGCAAGCGCATTCACGACCGTATGCTTGATTTCCTCATACCCGCCTCCATGCAGATAAGCGATTCCCGCTCCTGCGGCGGCGCCTGCGCTGACTGCCCCGCAATATGCAGATAATGTCCCGATTCCTGCTTTTATATAAATAGCCGTAAGATTAGACAACAATAATGCCCGATAGATCTTCTCGATATCACAGTTCAGACTTTCTCCATAAACCAATACCGGAACAGAACAGGTAATGCCTTGATTGCCGCTTCCTGAATTAATCACGACCGGCAGTCCGCAGCCGTTCATCCTTGCATCAGAACCGGCTGCTGCCATCGCTTTTGCGCGTACCTGCACAGCATCGCCTTCCATTTTAAGCAGTATACTTCCGATATTTGCCCCATAATTTCCGCGTATACCTTCCCTGGCAATCTTCATATTGCATTCTATCTGTTTATCCAGGGTTTCTTTCACATCCTCAATATCTGCACATCGGACAAATTCCCATATATTCTCCATGGAAAGAACGTCCCTGTTCGCTTTTTCTATTTTCTCGTCTTTCAAATCGTCACGGATGAATTCCCAGTTCTTTTCTATCTGAACAATATTGGTATGATAATCCGTAATCCTGACGCTTGCCTGGGAATGTTCTTTATAAACACATACGGACAAATCAAATGTACGCCCTGTCTCCTGATATTCAACTTTGATATCTGCCTGTCCCAAATAACCTTTAATACGCTCTATGTCCTCCGACTCTATCTCCGAAAGAACTTCCAGTTTTTTGTTCTCATTTCCACAGACAACGCCGGCTGCGGCTGCGGCCTCTATTCCTCTTAAACCGCCGGTATTCGGAACAACAACGCTTTTTACGTTTTTAATAATGCTTCCGCTTGCCTTTACTACAATCTTTTCCGGCAATTCCCCTAATACCGCCCTTGCTCTTGCAGCCGCATAAGAAATCGCGATGGGTTCCGTGCATCCCATGGCTGTAACCAGTTCTTCTTTCAGAATCTGCACATATATCTGATAAATATTATCCTCTCTTTTCATTCTCACATCTCCGTATATTTACTCCATCAGTACCGTTACATTGTCGAATTGGCCGGCCGCCTCTTCGATCTTCGCTCTGTTTCCAAGAACGCAGACGGTTCCCTCTTTGGCAAAGCTCTCCATCGCCTGACGCCTGTTTTTCAAGTCTTCTTCCGACGCATTTAACAACCCTTCTCTGACCTTTGCCCTGACCTGCGGTCCTTCCTGCCTCAGATACCAGGAATCCATTCGTTTTGCCTGTACATATGTTTTGGGAGTCCGGTCATATCCGGCAACTGCGCCAATCTTATAATTCAGAAGCTCCTGCTCTCCTAATTCAAGATCTTTCAGCCAACTTGAAGCGCTGCGGAAGGCTTCTATCGTCCTTTTTACGTTCGGATCTCGATAGGAGCTCATGGCCCAGCTTTGATTTGGGAGTACAGACATCTGGCAGCCGTAAGCCCCTCCTTCAGCGCGGATCTTTGCCCACAGATAATCGAAGCTCACCATTCTGCCAAGAAGATAATCCTCACCGGTATATTCCCCGATTCCTCCAAGCGCAACATAGGATACCTCCGACGGAATGATAAATGCCTCTGATTTCCCGGGAAGCAATTTATCCTGATACCATCCGGGTTCCCTTTCCCTTGCACTGCCGCAGAACCCGGAAGCTGCGATCAACTGGCGGAAATCGCCGTAAGCTTTCTCTGTGCCTGTAAAACTCATCACCAGATTAGATTTACGGCAAAGCTTCTCCTGAATTTCCTTAAGTTCCCGGATCATCTGCCCCTGGTCCGCGTCAAAGTTCTTCAGAAGCTTTCCTAAGAACTGATAATAGTGAATTCCGTTATAGCGTTCCCTTGCCGCTCCTTCCGGCATATAGTGTGCGGCCGCACGTCCGGACGCATAACTGTTTCCGCTGGTAACAAATCCCCTCTCCAGTTCCATCCGGCTCTGCCTGATCCTTTTCAGAATAATCTCCGGATGCTCCAGAATGGTATCATACAGCAGCTCTTCCCCCAGTTTTACCGCTCTTGGAAGATTCTGTTCCAGACAGCTGATATCCATCACAAATTTAAGCCTGACATGCCGGATATCATCTGTATTGGTGTACGCTTCCAGATAAGCCCTTACATTTCCAAGCCACATATTCTTCTCAATCACTAATTCTTCCAGACTATGCTTTCTCGTAGGAAGGTCTCCCAGAAGTTCCGAAAGCAGCTTCGCATAAGGAACTTTCTCCGGCTCCAGATCACTGATATCAAAATAGCAGCTTTGATATGCCACTCCTTTTGAAGGGATCTCTTGTTTCAAATATGTAATACCGGATTCTTCCTCTGCCCTTGTGAGCGGCTCCTCCTTCTTATGAAGCAGATCATCCGCAGACAGACCCGGCAGGTCTTCTGTCTCTTCTTCCTGCCCCTTCTCTTCGGCCTTTTCAAGAGGTTCCAGGGAAACCTCTGCCTCATAATCATTTTCCAGAAGGATTTCCTTTAAAAGTGATTCAAAATATCCTTCCTTTACAAGAGTCCGCATCTTCACATAGGTTTCTTCAAATTCTATCATCTCGCAAGGTCCGGTTCCCTGCGCCCATCCGCCGGCAATATCCAGTACATATTCAATTCCCTCCGGCTGGCTCCCGCCTTTTTCCCTCATCCAAAATTCCAGACGGTTGATCGCCGAAACCAATAGCTCTTCTCCTATTCCTTCTCTGCAAAGTCTGTCCGCCTGTTCTGTGATAACCGTTTTCAACCGGCCGGCAGTTTCTTTGTCTGTATTCTTTATTTTAATGGCAAGATAGGGCTGTCTGATACCATCCATGATAAAATACTGAATCTCCGGGATTCCCAGGCTCTGAATAAGCCCTTTCTTCATCGGCGCCTCGTCTTCCCCCATAATCGCCTGCATAAGGATATAGACTGCATTCATACGTTCCCGGTTGTCAAAATCACCCAGACTATAGGTGCATGACGCAAACACACCCTGATCGCCGAACTTCTCCTTATCATACAGCTTATTTCGGATTCCCTTTACGGGTTTCTGCAGCATAACCGGCTTCGCAGGTTCTGAGCGTTTCATTTTTCCCAGATAAACTTTGTCAATATACTCAAACAGTTGTTCCGTATTCATTTTCCCATATAGGACAATACAGCAGTTGGAAGCATTATAAAATGTCCTGTAATATTCCAGAAATTCCTCATAAGATAGCGCGGGAATCGTATCCGGAAATCCTCCGGGAACAAAACGATAAGCCGTTTCCGGAAACATTGCCTTAGACATTTCATCCTCTAATATGCTGTCCAGGGACGAGAAGACACCCTTCATCTCATTATAGACAACGCCGTTAATCTCCGGAGCTTTTCCGTCTTCACACTGAAAATGCCAGCCCTCCTGTTCGAAGATCTCTTTATCCGTAAGAACATTCGGACAAAATACCGCGTTTAGGTAAACGTCCGTCAGATTCATAAAATCCTTCTCATTCTCTGTACAAAAGGGATATACCGTATGATCCGGATATGTAATTGCATTGACAAATTCTGCCATGGAATGTTTCATCAGATTGACGAACATCGTTTTATCCGGATATCTGCGGGAACCGTTCAGCACAGAATGCTCCAGAATATGGAAAACTCCCGTGCTGTCCTTTGGTATGGTCCGAAATCCAACCAGAAAGCTCTTTTTAACGTCCTGATTGTCTATGACGACGACCTGCGCTCCGGTTGACAAGTGCTCCATCTGAATAATATCTCCTTCGACCTCCCGCACATACTTCTTTTCTTTAACTTCAAATCCATAGATTTTTTCCCCGATTTCCATATCCGTTCCCTCTTAATACATGAATTCTGTAATCTTCTCTTTTATTTCCTCAACTTCCATCACGCCTACGTTCTCAAACTTCTTTTCACCGTCTTTGTAGAATTGAACGGTTGGAACCGCAAAAATACGATTCTCTTTGCCAAGCTTCGGATAATCTGTGGTGTTCACTTTCACGATATTGATAAACGGAAGCTCCGCGTCTAACTCTTCCAAAATACGGGAAAAGGCTTTACACGGTACGCATGTTGCGGAAAAGAAATCCACGATCACAAACCCTTCCTTAATCTGCTCCTTAAAACTCTCATCATCCGCATATTGAATTGCCATCTACTTTTCCTCCTTAAAAAAATTCTCTGTCACGTATTCTTTTACTTTATTGTAATAATAATTTACATAAAACATAATTTCCGAATATTCATAAGTATTGATCTTTTCTGCATTTTCTTTCGTTTCATGCCAGAATTTCACGTACTCTTCCATATCGTCCCGGTATTGCTCCATCGTATATCCGACGCCGTCTTTTTCTGCGTATTCCCGCCCCAGAAGATAGCCGCAGAGCCTGTCCCATGAATCGTTCTGCACGCTTGCGAATAATTCATGATAGCTTGAGAACGGCATCTTCCCTTCAAAGTCCTCTGGCGTCATGGTTTCCAGATTCAACCCCTGTTCTCTGGAGATTTCCTTCAATCTCTTAATTTCATGATCTGTCATTTCTTTCCAGTCAGCCTTCTTAAGATCGAACGTACTGGCCTCAAATACTTTGTCCATCACATATTGAACGGCTTCGTATCCCTCGTTTTCCGCAATCTTTTTTTTCTGTTCCCGGATCAGACGAGCCTCATATTGTTCTACATTGCTCACTCCTTCAATTCCAAGAGCTTCTATCATCCCGTCCGTGATCACAGGAATCTTTTTTTGCTGAATGGAACGAACCGTTACGGTCACTTTCTCCCCGTCGACGTCCAGCACACCGGCCGTCCCTTTTTTCAGCCCGACGCACATCGCTTCCAGCTTCTTGTGAAAGAACCCCTGTCCTACCATGATTTTCAGGTTCTCTCTGCTAAAAAACGGATTTGCCGATTCCATGTCGCATACAATAAGCGCTCCGTCCGTAACTTCCCCCGCTTCTTCCCATGTGCTGTTCTTGTTCTTTATAAAATCTATTTCTTTCTTGTACGCCTTCTCGTCAAGCTTGAATACTTTCTTGTACATACTGATATCCACCTGATCATATTCGGCAAACGATAAAACTTTTGACTTCATCTTTCTCCTCCTAAAGCGTAAGCTTCGCATATTTACTTTTCAGAAGCTGCAGTACTTCCGTATATTTATCGCGGCTCACCATAACTTCCCCCGCATATCCGTCGAAAATCAGAGCAAAATTTTTCGCTTCGTTGTCCGCCCGGACATAAGATACTTTGGAAAGATTCACGATAAAAGACTGGTAGCACCGGTAAAAATTATAACCTTCCAGAATCTGTTCCAATTCATTCATAGAATATCCGGAAAGAATCATCTCCTTTCCGTCCACCATTACCATCTTGTTCTTGCGGTCCGTCCGTTCGATAAAGAGAACCTTATCAATATCCACAAGCTGATATCCGTTTCTCGTCTTGATCATCATAGAACGGTTCACGGATAACCGTTTGTATTGGAGCAGCTCAAACAAATACTGCAGCCGCTTAACCACCCGCTGAAGCACACGGTTATCAAACGGAAGCCGAAAGTATTCATCGCAGCAGCAGTCAAATACCAGCCCCGCCTCTAACTTTTCTTCCGAATACAGCGCCACCAAGACGTCCGGCTTTATCTGGGACAGATTGTATGCCAGAAAAGAGCCGTCCCCGCTGTATCTTGGATTCCCTGTTTTGATATTGATAAATACCGCGTCCACCTCGTTCAGGCAGATATATTTATTGGCTTCATTGATTCCGTCAAAGGTATGCACAATGTCAAATACATTATAAAACGCCAGTAATTCTTTCAGCTCTGTACACAATGTTTCATCATTTTCTACCAGAACAAGCTTCATTTTCATCAATCAATTCTCCTGACCAAATTCTCCAAACGCTTTTTCTAACGCCTGCACATCGCCTTCATAATAGGTTAATAAAAGTGCAAAAGGACCGTTTTTCTTCGGCATAATAATCGTACCGGCTCCATATAAATCTATCTCGCCTTTTGTCCTGAGACTCTCATATGCCTGATACTCGTCAGATTCCGGGGCCAGATTTTCAAGATCCCACCAGTATATTTCGGCTCCGTCATACTTTAGCGCAAGCGTACACAGACCTTCCGCACTGAGCGTCACTTTACTGTCTGCATGGATCAGCCCCTTCTCCTCCAGAAATGAGACGAGTTCATCCACCGTCTTATTCCAGACAGGCGCTTCCCTGTCTTCTTCTTCAGGCACGGCCGCTTCTTCCTCCTCCTTTGGAGGCGTAAAGTCTTCGGACGACGCCACATATCCCACCATCCCACAAAACAGTAACACGAAAAGCAGGGAAGACACAATCGTAAATTTCTTCATAATCATTCCTTCTTTCTTTTAAGATGCCTCAGTGGACTGCAGATATTCCTGATAAGTCCTGCTTACGGCAAATACTTCTTCATGGGTTCCGCAGGCTTCAAGACGTCCGTGATGCATAACGACCAGATAGTCTGCTTCTGCAATCTCGCGCATATCATGGGCGATGAAAACAATAGTATTGCCTTCCATCTTCTTCCTGATACCATGATAGATCTTCATATATGTGTCATGGTCCAGACTCGCCCCCGCCTCGTCGAGTATCAGATAATCCGGCTTCGCAATCAATGCCCTGGCAATGGCTATCCTCTGTTTCTGACCGCTTGACAAACGGTTCCCCGCCTCTCCAAGAGTCGTATCATATCCGTTGGGAAGCGCATCTATAAAAGAATCCGCCCTGGCTTCTCCTGCCGCTTTTTTCATCTCTTCCTCCGGTGTCTCTCCTTCTGTGCCATACAGAATATTATCCCGGATCGTACCTGACATCAGCGGATTGTTCTGAAGTACATAGCCAAATTTTTTATGACATTCCCGGGGACTCGTTTCGCTTATCCTGTTTCCTCCAACCCATATTTCTCCCGAATCAGGCTGGTAGAATCCCTGTATCAGTTTCATGACCGTAGATTTTCCGGAACCGTTATCACCGATCACCGCCGTCGTCTTTCCTCCCGGAATGCAAACGGAAAAGTCATGAAGGATTTCTTTTTCGCTCCCATATCCAAAGTTCACGTTTTTGAACACAATATCTCTGTTCTCGGATTCTGTCCAGGAATTGCCTTTTTCCGTATGCTCCTCTTCCATATCAAGAATATCCCCGACATGGACAAGCGCGCCTTTCGAGCCCATCACGTTCTGCCACACCGTCAAAAGCTCCGCCATATAGAGATTTACCTGCGTCATATAGGTGCTGAACATATTAATCCCTGTCGCTTCCATTTTCCCGGCGTTAATCAATCTGGAACCGCCCACTGCCATTACGACAGTCGTAAGAAGGGAGTAGAGGGAATTGGTCAGAACCTGAATCTGCTCCATGAAAGCATAGTATATATCTGCCTTATACCGTGAATCAATTGCCGCATATCCGCTTTCCAGCTCTTTCTCTTCCATTACCTGCGCTTTTACGTATTTTCCGGCCGACAGGTGTTCGGAGAAAAAGGTGGTCATTTCATTCAACGCCGCATAGCGCTTTTTCATTATGGTAAACTGCAGCTTGCCGACGATGACAAACATTGCCACCGCAACCGGTATGCAGAGCAAAAGGTATGCTGCGAGAGGCGAATTGTATTGATACAAGATCATACAGGCGCGTACAAATCCGAACAGCGACGCAGCTCCTGAGAATATTCCGCTGATCACCAGAGTCGCCTGAGTTACGTCGTTCGTAACGGCCGACACCAGCGAAGACGGCTGTTCCTTTCCGAACTGATCCATCGGAAGATGCAGGATCTTCCTCCACATCGAAAACCTTACCCGCAGGATCACTTTTTGATTGGCATACTCTTCCACAAGCGGCCGCAAAAATCCCAGCAATGCATTAAAAATCGTAAAAAAGACATAACCTAAAATAACAGAATTATATAGTTCCCCCTTGTTCACACGGACCAGATACTCCGATACTCTCATTCCGACCTCGGCATAAACCACGCCGCTTCCGAATGCGATCAGGTAGAGCCACCAGGGAATTGAAAGCCTTCTGTAAAAGCTCAGAAAAAACGATATTACATGTTTGTTGTTTTTCATCTGCCCTGTCCCTCACTTCCTATTAATTCTCGGTAATATGTATTCTCGGCATATACTTCCGCCGGTTCTCCCTGACAGATAATCTTTCCGTTATGCATTACTATGATATAATCTGCTTTCTGTACGGTCTGTCTGTCGTGGGCAACCATAAGCACGGTTTTACCTTCCATATGCCGTTTCACACTCTTCCATACCTGATCTTTTCCCCGGATGTCCATAGCCGCGGTCGCCTCATCCATAAACAGATAATCCGATTGTTTTAGAAGCGCCCTCGCAAAAGCAATCCGCTGTTTCTGTCCGCCGGAAAGCTTCTCTCCCTGTTCGCCTACATCCGCCAGGAATCCCTCCGGCTGTTCCCTGATAAAATCCATAATTTCCGCGTCCGTACATGCTTTTTCCAGTTCTTCATCCGTGACTTCTCTCTTAATTCCGAACAGGATATTGTCGCGGATCGTTCCTGCAAACAATGTACTTTCCTGCGTTACGTATGAGATCTCGCTTCGGAAGCTCTTGAGCGAATACCGCGCGGTATCTTCGCCCCCAAATAAAATCTTACCTCCCGAAACCGGATACATACGCTCCACCAGGTTCAGAAGCGTCGTCTTTCCGCTCCCTGACGGTCCGATAAGCGCCGTCACGCGTCCTGCCGGAATCTTCAGATTGAGTTTGTCGAACAGAAGTTTATCCTCATAAGAGAAATCAACCTCTCTTAATTCAATATCGCCGCAAAGATGCTCCACATGCTCGCCGTTCTCTATATCTTCTTCCATTTCTTCCATAATCTGGGCTACCCTTCTGGTTGCTCCCTGGGAGCCCTTGAAGGTTGTCCAATATACACAGTACGCGCTGAGCTGATTAACGATGTTCACCGCGAATCCATAATAGGCAATCCATTGGGTAAGAGTCAATGCGCCGGATGAATAAAAGCTTCGGCCTACCATCACGATCACAATAAACTGCATAGCGCCCACCAATGCATACATCGGAGTTGCGAATCCCAGCCACGCATTCAGAATCGAACTCTTATAGAACCCTTTCATCTTCTCCTGCCCTGTCTGAAGCTCCTTTTCTTCTTTTCCGTAAGATTTGATGAGAAGAAGATTATTGGTTTTTTCTGCAATCGTCTGTGTCAGCTCTGCATTTTTTTGATTTACCAGATCAAGCACTCCGAACTTCATCTTTCCCATAACAAATGCAATGACTAAATTCAGCGGAAGTACCGCGATCAGAGCAATCATCAGCTTCTGGTCGTAGGAGCCGATTTTTCCAAGCGTAATGACCAGCGTGTACGCGGAAGTGAGAATAGCAACAAATACTTGCATGATAAGCTGACTGATCGCCGTGATATCCGTTGTAATACGGGAAATCATTTCTTTGGGCTTATTTTTTTCGTAATATCGAAGCGGCAGCCTGACGGTCTTACTCCAGATCATTTTCCTGATATTACGGTCAATTCGCGCAACACACAAGTTACTCATAATCTTACTGACCGAACTGATCAGCTGGGATAGTAATGTAAAAGCCAAAAACGGAAGAACCACGGTGCCAAAATTCACATTTCCGGCAAATAGTTCGGCCGTGTATTCCGTTACGCTGATTCCTACGTTGGTAAGAAGAGCTGTAATGGCAATATATGCAAGAATCCACAGATAAGGAAGTCTTGCCTTCTGCAGCATGCGGAAGAAGCTTCCCATGCTACCCCTGTCTTTTCCAAAAACCCGTTCCATATTGTTTCCCTGCCTTTTCTTAATTTCAGAGCATCTGCTTTTGTACTTTCACAGTTATATTGGAGCTGCTATTCGTTTTCCAGCGTTTCAAACGCTTTGGCCGCGTCCTGTTTCTTTTCATAGTCCTCTGAAAATGCAATCGCATAAGCTCCGTTTGCCGCTTCCGTCTCAAGAACCGCGGCGCCTCCGGCAAGGACTATCGTTCCCTGGTTAGTAGCCATAGACTCATAGTTTCCATATAAATCCGTCTTGTTTTCCTGATCCCACCAGAACAGCCAGAGTCCATCATAATCATATGCTTTATCCGCCACTTTCGTCTCAGTAAACTCTCCGTTTGTATTGTCCGTGAGATATCCTGTTGTTTCATTGATATCAACCGGTTCGCAGTCCTCCAAAATGAATCCTTCCTGCTCAAAATAATCCACCATATCTTCGTATGGAGAAGTGGAGGCATTCACTTCAATTTTTTCTTCTTTCGGCGTACATCCCGCCGTCATTCCACATACGGTTGCTGTTGCAATGATAACTGCCGCAGTCTTCTTCATCTTTTTTGTTCCCATCTCATCAATCTCCTTTTATAAAAATTTTACAATTAGGTTACTTTATTTTTACAACAAAATCAGCAGTTTAACAAGAAGGTTATCCTATTCTGTCCCCGATTTCGTTCATAGTGTCTTTTATCTCTCATCCCACTACTCCAATTGTTTAAAGCGCTGTATACATTTTAATGTTTCTATCGCAAGCTCTTGATATAGATCTTCATCAAATACTCCCTGTATTAAAGAATTTCTGATTAACATTGGCCGAAACATCTCCAATATCTGTTCTATAGCCTTCTCATCTCCTTGCTTGGCTCTAAATAAAACCCTTTCAAATTCCATCATCAGTCACCTCCCATCCATTTACGGATTTTATGAATAGCATAATAGTAAATACTTTTTACTTTATCTTCTTTGACTCCGTTTAGGCAGCTTATCTCTTTAAAAGTTCTTTCCTCAAAAACATGTTGATAAATGAAACACCTTTCATCCTCCCGAAGCATCAGTAGGGCTTCTGTAAGCCTTTGATCTGATAATTCATTCCATCCTGGATATCGTCCTTCTTGTTCTCTTGAAAGAATGGCTTCTTTATAACGCAATTCCAGCATTTCGTCTATTGAAGAACTAAAATCCTCTAAAGATTCTTCTAAAGGTCTTTCCATTCTGCCAATCTTTTCTTTTTTCTTCAGATAATTCCACCTCTTCCACCGGATACATTTCTGCAGATATGCAGTAAAGTAATTCTTTGTTTTATTTCCTATATAATCATATTCATTCATATTTTTCCCTCCAAAAATCTTCAAAATCAATCTGTTCTAAAGATTTCTAAGGGTGGAGATCGGCAATGGAGCTCCATGGAAGACTCTATTTCTACATAAAAAATACTGCCAAACCGGCATATTACCAGTCTGACAGCATTAAAAAACAACCGGATCTCATGTGCTATATGAAATATCGGCACAGCATATACTGCATGTGTACGAGTCTCATGCATCCACCATGCGGTTACGATTTTTTTAACGAACTACTTACTACACATTTTCCTTTCCTGCCATATATAAACCTACATTCCTTGTTTTCCTGCCTGTTACACATCGAACACGCAATATAATACGCGAAAACAGGTATCTTAACGCATTTCATATAGTGCATATCTCATGTAAAATATAAGAACTAAGTGAGGTGATACAAATGATGGCTAAGAAATTATTAGGAGATGCAGTTAAAGAAGAACGATTAAGAAGAAATCTGTCCCAAAATGCTCTTGCAGAAATGGTGCATGTATCTCTCCGCACCATCTCTGATATTGAAAATTACAATGGTAATCCCCGGTTTGAAAATCTGTACTTATTGGCATCTTATTTGAATTTATCCATAGATGCAGTCTTTAATGGTGAAAACGAGCCCATGGATTCTGCCATGAAACAGATTATCGCAGAACTTAATCAGTGTTCCAATGAAACAAAGCGCCTGGCACTGGGGACATTGCGCGGTCTCTTATCCGCAGTATCCCAGAACCAATAGTCTTTATTTTTGCATCCCATATTGACTTAACCATTGTTTTTGAGTATAAAAAACGAATCTGTGAGTAATCTGTGGTAAATCTGTGAGTTTAGATGGAAAATAAAAAAATGTCCGAATATGATAAAAGCAGCCCCACCTATGATGGGACTGCTTTTTCTTTGTTACGTTTTATAACAGCTATGTTTAATAGTTATAAACCTGATTAGTTCTTGCGGAAGGTGTCCATTGCCTCCATGATGTTCTGGGTTATGCTTTCATCCATTTCCTTTTCTTCAGGTGAAAGATCCAAAACTGAATCTGAAGACTGATCTTCCTTACCAGCAGAGATTGCCAGGCACCCGCTCATGGCTTTTTCCAGTTCCTTCTGTATCAGTTTTTCCAAAAGAGGCTGAAATGATTCCACATGAAAATCAGGGATTCTTTCTGAATCAACACCATCTACATAGCTTAAAATAGCAGCAGCAATCAACTGGGCCTTCTTCTTCGTTCCGTTCAGAATCTCGGCAGCCCGTACATGGCCTGGATCTGTTTCATCAAATCCAATGGTAAATACATACGGATTTTTCTTCGCCATATCCATCACTTCCCATTCTCATATGCGCGGTATAACAGGTCATATCCCCTGGCATTAGCCTTCAGATCTTCAATAAACAGATATTTTCCAAGACGATCCGATCTTTCAAGGAATTGCTTCAGCAGGACAGCACCGCCGCCGATAAAAACCGTATAGGATGTCTTCGTATCTATTCCGCGCTCTCTTATGCTATTCAGCAGATCTGTCACAAAATCCTGCACCATGCTCTCTGTCATACGTACCACGCTGTCATCATAATACTGTGTATTCCCGGCAAGGATACTGTCAATATCCGTATCCTCCAGCAGCATGTCATACTCGCTGTTGACACTGGAGATAATCTGGTTATACATGGTAATCACTCCCTTTTCCAGAGAATCGCAATATCCCATATCCGGTTTTCCTTTCCTCATCAGAAGATAGTCGGTTGTAAAGCCTCCGATATCAATACCGACTGCTTTCGGGACTTGCATAATATCCTGTCCTATGGTCATCATGGCCGCAAAGTCCTGTACAAAGGCCCGTACCTCCTGAATACAGATATGATAAATCTTTCCGTTAAAATTCAGATCCAATACTTTGCCTTCCGCCCGGAAAAAAGCCTCATACTTTTCATAAAGCTCTGCAAAATGCTTCGGCGGCAGTCCGATAGGAAGCTGGATCTGAACCACATCCTCCGGCTGAATCGGATCCTTCCCTTCCAACTCCATTGCAAGCGCAAACAGTGTGAGAATAAAGAACCGGAAGTCTAAAGTTTTATCTCTTTGGTAAGGAATCCGCTGCTCACTGAGGGTATAATACTTTCCCTCATACTGAAGATACTGCTCGCCCCTGGCAGGCTTCTTATCCAGCACATTCAGTCCGCTTGTGAAAATAAAATGACAGGTCTTCATATTCCGGTTGCCATGGTCTACCGCAACTCTTAATTTCTTAATCATATATCATCCACTCCTTTGTCATTGATACATACTCTGTACGTGTGAGACATGTAAAGTGCAACCGATTCTTATTAATTCATGCTCAGATAAGTTTTTATTCCAAATCATATCCTGTTAGTATTATTCTGAATATAGCATGGAAAAAGGCACCGGCCAAATGCCGATGCCCAATAGCTCCGTGATATAACGGCTGGATTCCAAATCTATCATCTCTTGGTTCTCCTCTTAATTCTGAATTTTCTGTACCAGCTTCCCATGTACAAGATAGCGATAATTCCTGTCTGTATTCACGCAGGTCGAGAGTGTCACGATATGGTCTGAACCCGTTACCGTTGCTCCCGTATCATACCCGGAGTAGGAGAGTAGCGTATCTACAAACTTCCGGAAATCCGCTGGATCCGGAAAGGCGTAGGTATATCCAATGCTTCCGTTCCGACCAGCATAGCAGGATATGATCTGATATTCCAGTACAGCTCCCGGAACATAGATATAAAAATACGGATACTGCTGGTATAGATCTTGGTCCTTGTAACGGTCAAGTGTACCGAACCGTTTTTCATATTATGGCCATAGACAATGGTATTGCTGTCTGAAAAATCCGGCTGATTATGATAATCCACAAAGATACTCCCGTTTTTATTTTCCTGACCGTCAAACATATGGTGCAAGTAATAGTAATTATCCTTCCCTTGTACCACCGGATAACTGATATCCAAAGCCGGAATCTGAATCCATGCGATAACATCCGGGTTCACTTTCTTAAGCCCTGCAAAATCAACCTGCAGATAAATATTTTCGGTATCCTCCGGTGATTCCTTTGAAGTTCCATCCTCTGATGATGGCTCGTCCTTTTCTTTCGGCTCCTGCACATAATCCTGCAGTTCCTCATAGGTTTCCGTTCCCTTGTGATATTCTGAATAAATACCAAACAGCTTCCACGCTGCAAATGCAAAAACTGCAAGAGAAGCAAGCAGTAAAATCAAATATGCATAATCTCTCTTTTTTCTCATGTATCGTTTCCTCCTGATAAATAAATGTATCTTCTGAAAGCGCGCTTTCATATGCCTTCTACAGAAAAGCCAGAGTGCTGTATCCTCTGGCTTATGTAATTTATGTTTCAAATACTCCCGTTTGATTGTTTCACTGTATCTCTTCTGGTGGCATAGTAAAAATCATCTATCCCTTTTATCCTGCCACACCATTCACCCCTTTCATCCATGTCCCAGATCATCCTCTGGACCGGCAGTGAAAGATTCCGGCAGCCTTCATAAAGCTTCTTGCAGCCGTTCTGTAGGATCTCCCTCTTTTTCGCTTTAAAAGGGCAGTAGTCATGTACACCGGCATCCAGACATTCCCCGCATTTTTTGTGGTTTCCGTCACACTTCACCCGCATTTTCTTGTCCATGTCGTAAGCCTCAAAAACCAGCTTCAGATTTCTTTTTGAAAGACCTTCCAATACAGGATGAAGGCTCCGGTACTGATTGACGCCTGGCGCACATAGAAATGTATCTCCGGACAGATAATGGGCAATCGTTCCTTTTAGTGCCCCTTCTGTCACATACATTGTTTCAGCATCCAAATTCCCGATTACATGCACCGGGCTGCCAGAAGAGACACCCATCTGATAGTTAGCGCTGGAAAGCCAGATGTATTTTCTGGAGTCTGTCGCAAAATCAAGCCGTATCTGGAATCCTTGTATTTGTCCTTCCATAGAGAGAATCGGAATCAGGATACCAGAGTTTTTGGCTGTAAAATGGATACTCCAAGCTCCATCTTCACATTGATAGAACCCAGGTACTCCTTTTATAGTACATCCCTTGTCTTCCAACCGTTCCACCAGTTTTTTGATTCCAAATAACGGAACACTCCGGTATCTCTGTACAGCAATCTGCTCCGGCGTTAATCCGCGTTTCTGCAAGTCTTCCTGATGCTTCCGTGATAGTGTAAGCATGGAAAGCATCTGGGAATAGGTCTGGTCGATTTCCACATCTGAAGCCCGTTCGCTGTTTACCGGTGCTGGTGGTTCCAAATCTCTTTCCTGTTTTACCAGCCTTTGGTAATCATCCCGATACTGTCCGAGATTCAATGCCTCACGGATCTGCTGGTTTGCCTCCGTCTTTGTGATGTTATACAACTTGGAATACAGATCCAGCATCCCGCCGCGCGCATCGCAATAATTACAACGGAAAACATTTTTTTCAATATTGATGTTCAGCTTCCCCGTCTTGTGGTTGCAAAATGGACAGTCCACATCATAAGACCGTCCATTTTTGCGACGGACGGTAAGATTCAGCACCCGCACCACATCCCGGATGTCATAGCCAAACCCAGACATATCATACATGCATAAACACGCCTCCTCTCGTTACCAGAGCTTTCCGGAAGTTCTAAACTCAGCTTCAACAGATAAAGTTACCCTAATAGAACAAGCTGTCATTAAATAGAACTTTTCGGAATCACTCTGATAACTGTTTTTCAATTTAGAAAGGTATCGTTTTTCTGGCTAACCAGCCATTTGCATAGCCGCATTTAAAAGGACTCTGGCCGCAGCTGGAATCAGATGGTTTTTCCCGGAATAACTCTGTGCGAACCATTCCAGATTCTTCGGACTTTCCACCGCAACCTGTCCCATCGTCTTACCGCCAAACTTCCCGTTCCCGTTAATCACTACCTGTGCAGCCTGTTCATACGTCATGCGCTGCACCAGTTCATCTACCGGAAGTGATTCATCCAAGGAAGCAGCGGGAGAATACTGACTGGGATTCTGAGGACTGCCCTGTGTTTGCGGCATCTGGTTTGCCTGTTGGTTCTGGCTTACAAAACCATTCTGCATCTGAGGTGTCCCGGCAGGATTCTGCCCTATGGTCGCTCCTTTTTCCTGTGCCTGCTGGTAAAACTGGTTCATCATATTGTTTGATTGTGCAGGCACCCTGGACTGTGGATTGCCATTTCCCTGCGGCATAGGCTGTGACTGTACGCCCTGATTCTGTGCGTTTGCACTTGGCCCTTGATTTCCTGTCATAACACGCGGCATATTCGGACTTCCTGTCATAGCAGACAGAGGATTCTGTCCTCCCTGCATATCAGACTGCATCTGTGGGGTCCACGGCATTTCTCCCTGCGGAGTATCATTTCCCTGTCCCTGAGATTGTGCCGTCGTTCCCGGAATCTGAATCCCCGCATCTACCTGCATGGGATCATCGGCTTCCCCAACATCGGCAAACTGAAGACCAAATCCGGCATCAGAGAGCGCACGCCCTACAGCAGCCGTCTCCGCCATCTCCAGAAATTTATCTCCGAAATTCGGATCATTGGTCCGGAACTTCTGGGAAAAGGCATTGGCGATATAATTCTCCTCTGCGTCACATTTATCCAGATAGATCCTGGCTTCCACGATTGCCATATTCTCCGTAAAGCTTCGGATACTGCTGACAATCTTTCCCAATGGATGCACAAGGCGGAACCACAGCTTCCGATATTTCACATCCAGATATAACTGATCCTCCTGTCCCTCTTTTGTGAGTGTCCTCGCAAGCTCCATCGGGTTAAAACCTTCCACACGGTTCAATGCCGCAACTGCCTCTGAGCGGTCATATAACTTTTCTTTCATTCGTTTGCTCCTTTCATTTCCCTTGTTGAAACGAAATGCAGACAATACCCTTTCATAAGAGTAATAGTCTGCATTTCTGTGAGATTGGAAAATTCTTTTGTTTTTTATACTTTTTTAATAATTACCGGAATATCATACCTAAGATCAGGAATATGCCTAACGATACCAAGATCATCTCCACAATCCCGTGTTTCCTCATAAGATATATCCCTAAAATGAGAGAAATCATCAGTTTCATTCGTACCTCCTATGGATGTAAATTACAGCTTTTCATGTAACATTCCTTAAGGCTGCAATACTGATTTAGTTCATCACATACAATACAAGGATCGCACACAGGATACCCTTTTTCCCGCAACAGCTCGACGGTTAAATCCCGTATCTCTCCTAGTATGGATATATCCCATGGGAATTTTACATCTAAATTTTCATCATCTTCAAATTGCAAAAATGTTAGACACATTTTATATACTGCGTTGTCTAAT
>OFFY01001543.1_pt1 | contig 18740 bp, 22 predicted proteins | sample 1521481 | NCBI WGS metagenome assembly OFFY01 (sample SAMEA3504117, study PRJEB24116) | mouse gut metagenome | biome: mouse gut; feature: mouse-associated habitat; material: faeces | place: Denmark | collected 2011
CCCGACCGGACTGTCACAGGTGGAAAAACCGCTATTGATATTTGCATCGCGACAGGCTCGATACATCTCTTGACGAAGCTGGCTGCGTGTGTCGCTCCCGCCCAATCCTGCCACATATTGATCCAGTGCGACAAGTCGTTTTTCCGCCTGAAGGGAGGGCAGTACTTCCTTCTCCGGCGTCTGCCTATAGGCGGCTGCTGTATCTGTATGGTCGGCATCCGCCAGACAGGATAGCACCATACGAAAAAATACCGGCCAATCTCCCAAATAACTGGATTCCGAATCGTCAAATTCTTCCCTCAAAAGCTCCCTATGCCGGCGAAGAAGCTCTGAAAGTTCTCTGTCAACATCTCTCCTCGTATTAGGGTGTTCATCTCGTAAAAAAGCATCTTCTGCTCTGATACCCTCTGTAGCCATATCCGGAAGTCCTTTGTGATGAGAGTAGACAAGTAGCGCGGCGTATAAACTCCCGGCTTCTTTCAAGGCGGCGCTGCCTGCGTCTACATGGTTGACCGGAAGGTGCAGGTGCATTCCAACCGGTTCATGCAAGACAGCCTGGTTTTGATCGGAGAGCTTTCCCAAATCATGAAACAGGGCACTCCTCCTCAAGATTGCCTCCATCTGTCCCGTGTCTCTGGACGCATACACCTTCACCTCGCTGGCATACCGGGCGGCTCGACTGCAAACGCCCTGGATGTGTTCGATATAAGTCTGTGGCGGATACTCCCCCTTCCCGCTGTGGGCCAAATATTCCGCCATTACAGAGTTACCAGGTCTACGCAGCTTTCCACCCGGGCGCGGATTTCATCGGGTAAGGCAGTTTTATCCTCATAGTCGCTCCAGGATGTAGATGGGTCATTTGTGCCGCCCAACTTTCGAGGGGTCAACGCCTCAATCAGCAGATACTCCGGGCAGCTCCCCAGCAGATGCTTATGCTCTATGTACCACGCATGGCGCAGGCGGACATCCGGACGGATTGCGGAACGGTTCATATCATAGGCATAGGGAATGAGTACTTTCAAAAGCTCAATGTCCTCTACCGTGCAGCCGCTCTTGTGGGCATAATTGGGATTAACGAAGAAAGGCATACAGTACACCCCGTGTGCCACAACGCGATAGGCCAAAGGAGCCATTCCAGCATTTTTGCCCTCTTGAACACCGGCCTTGTTGGTATTTGTCTGACGTAAAATGTCGATTGGTGCAATCGAGACCCCCATACCAAACTGCACAACACCAGTCTTGATGAATCCCTTATCCCCGCCATCCTCCAGAAACGTATTGCCAAATACTCTGGCATCCCAGTATTTACGCACGAATTCACTTTCCATAAAATGGGCAACTTCTCCCATTTCTTTTTTGATTTCCTTCCGATCACGACCACGATGCTCCAAGATGAAACAACGCTCCGCATAGGTGCGGAATTTCTCGGGAAGAGCCTGAAAAAACGGCGCGTCATGGTCATCCAACAAATCCCGAAGTTTGCGCTTGAAAGAAACCGGGGAGATTTCTCCGCAGCCATCTGGCCGCTGACGGGGGTCGCTTTCACGGTCGGGATCGCCATTGGGGTTGGAATTAACAACTTCAATCACTAAAAGCCCTGTCGCTCGTTTGATGGTGTCACTCATACTCTCTGTACCTCCTCAACCCGATTTGAGTTATCTGCATCTTTACCTCTATTTTGTTCCCGCTTCGGAAGAGCGGCAAGGTAGCCGATAAACAACTGCGCCTTTTCTTCATCATTAAAGCGCACATCTGCCGTCCATACCTCTTTCAGCTTACCGGCAATTTCTTCATACATCTGAAGGCACCACTTTGCCCGCCATGTTTCGCTGCCCTTTGGAGGATTGCCACTGGTGTGATACGTTTTAGCCCAGGCAATATAGGGATTCATCCGCTGTGCCAGCACGCTCATAGTACGCAGCGGGGTTTCTGCCGCCGCTTGGAATAAACTGCTCCCAACCAGCTGAGGCGGTAAATCTCCATTCCGCACAACCCTGCAATACATGGCATGGAGTTCATCTGACACCTTGAGGAGTTGTCCGTATTGATAGGGAAAAGCCTCCATATAATTCTCCTTTCTGATGCCCTTCCGATAGAGCATTAACCCAATCAGTGCCAGCATCTCCGTAATTCGTTCCCAAATGGAATGACGTGAATCGTTCTTCGCCAGCAGGCCACCGAGGAATGCCCCCATTGTCCTTGATTTTTCGGACAGAATGTGAAGATCAGCGGTTACCGGGAAATCAGGGTTCATAAGTAATTCCAAGCCGTGATATTGGGAAATAGGTTTGTATTGATCTGTGGACCGCTCTCCGTTTTGCTTCCAAAAACAGTTCAACACATTTGCAACATCAAGAGGAAAGGGAGCTTTCACTTTCCCAAATGCAAATACGGGCAAATTAGAACATCCGAGCGTCCACGCCTCGCTGCATTTCTCCAGCTCATAGGCGTCCGTTTGCCTGGTATAGACCACTTTTGTGCGGGCCTTATCGATTTTTTTCAAGATAAACAGCTGAATCCGGTCTGCTTTTGTATCTACACCGGCTTCCCGTCCATTCCGCAATTCAATAAGAAATTGTTTTACCTCTTCTCCAAAGGTTACATTACCCTTTCTGGGACGCCCAAACATCCTTGTATAGGAAATGGCTTGCTCCGCCAGCCGATACGGATAGGCCAAAAGGACCTCGCCCTTGTCAATGTTCATCCATGTAATATTTTCATGTTCTTTGCTGCCGCCCAGCCAATTCAGGGAGGTGTGCAGTTTTCCACGCATTTCCGGGGAGATGGGATAACTTGCATCCTCTATCCGCCCGTACCGCGTTTGACATGGCTGTCCACTAAACATGGTGCGAAGCGTCACATCAAATCCACCGGCGAGCTTCACGGTTGGCATAGGAGTTGATTTTTCTGTCGGCACAAAGAGAAGCCCAAAGGCATCTGTCTCCGATGCTGTATCCAATTCCCCTGCCTTTTCTGCATCCATCAAGGCATTGTTCAGCTCCGAAACAAACTTTTTGCTAATGGCGGGGATTTTTAAATCAATCAACCGCGGGGAGTCAAGTGCAACAGAAAGAGATCCACAATCATCCTCTGGCTTTTTCTTCGGATCGCCTTGATAAAAAAGAATTTGAAGTGCTAAATCGATATGTTCTTTCCTGCGTAGCATTTTGAAAGCTGCAGTTTCTATCTCTCGGTGCAGTTTCATCGGATTGCGGAAAAATTCGTTCTCTTCCATCAATATTTGTACTGGAGTAAATCCGGGAATCAATTTGCACAGTTCTGTTGACCTATCCATACAAATTTTGTACTTTTTCCAAAACTTTTCCTTCCAGTTATTGCAATTGTCTTGACACCAACTCTCTATTTCCTCAATTTTTGCGGAATCAATATCTTCGGGCTTGAGTGCTTTTAGGGACTTTTTTATCAACTCATCTGTGATTCGGTAAAGTGGTGTGAGATTCATGCAGGGATACGATCCCTGATTATCTCCAAATTTACGCAATTCTAGTCCTTCCAGAACACCAGAAAGTTCTACAACCTGTCCTCCAAGCATGGAAATCCTAACGCATGGCGCATTGGGTCTTATATTTGGAATCGGTTTGTATTTGCTGTGCCATCTCTGCGCTTTTACCCCCGCCTTGTCCATGGCCTCGGATAATTGATAAAGTTCGTTGATCACAGACAATCCCTCCTCTCCGGATATTCGAGGACGCCATGATGTATACACAAATTTGTATCGTAAATTGCCTGATAATCAGAGCAGTATCCGTTCTGAAAAACGCCCCGCAACATGGATGGGATTTGGATATCCGGGAGATCAGTGCAAACCCGTGTCGTATCCCGGAACGGACCAAAATAAGAGGGTGTAAACTCACTCCAGCCTAAAAACAGTGTTGCGTGAGACTGTCCCCGCCGCAACCGGCGGTTGAAGATGTCTTGATAGGCGTGTCCCGGTGAAGTAGTACCGCGGTCCCATGCTATTGCACTTTCCGGCAACTTATCTTTCTTTGGGTTCGGGATCACATCCGCATACATCCGGTAACAGACATCCACCAATACCGTGGCAAATAGTTGATACTGGGTGCCTTTCTTCATAGACGTACTCGACCGCAGGGGGCCGCCGTAATTTGTCGCATAGGAGTGAAACTGAGGTTCAGCGCAAAGTTCTACTTTTCTTGGAATTACAAGAACTGCTGGCCCCCAAAGGATGCTCTCGAAAAGTCCCCGAACAGCCGAATAGGTTGGCGCAGGATAGCTTGTCGGAGAATCGCCGCAGTCAGGCCGCGTCCAAAGGGCGGTATTTCCTGCGATTTCCATGGAAACCTGGTATATCTTATTAAGCAAAGATGATTCACTCCCTTTCCATTAGAATCAGAACTATCCCTGTTACTCTATCATTATAGCATACTCAGTGCAGAAAAAATAGAGGAAGTTTCCATTCCCGTTTGGATGTTCTTTTTTGGATGCATATTCCCATAATGTTTCTAACAATAGACAGTTGCGACTCTCGACCTATACGTCAGTTGAGGCCAATTTCTTACGTGATCGTAGCTTGCCGATGGTTTCAGTAGCCGCTTCCGATAATATGGTATTTAAAATGGAACGGCTTTGTCGGAGGTAACAGGGATGCTATGTCCTGCGTTATGATGTCATTCTTTATGAGAGGGTGGCATTAAAAACATTCTTGAAAACTGCGCAATCTGTACCCGCTCCCGTCGCGCTGTCGTAGCCGTCATTGATAGCAATTAGCCGGGTCCCCAGCTCCGGGAACACGATTTCTTGATACCGTCCGCTCTCGATGTAGTCACGGCCCAGCCGGGAAAGGTCCTTCACAATCACCGTATCGACCCGGCCTTGCTGGATGTCGGAAAGCATCTGCATGAATTGCGGACGGGCAAACGTGGTCCCGGAAATGTTATCGTCGTAATATTCCCGGCAGTTGGTGAATCCCTGACTGTCTGCGTATTGCTGCAACATAAGGATCTGCGTCTCGATGCTATCGGAAACGCCGTCTCCACGGAATTGATTCTGACGGTTGGCCCGGTCCTCGGGGCTTCTCCTGGCATAAATGGCAGCTTTGGCGGTGTTGTTCTGCAAGTTCATTTTTACGCTCCTTTCATCGTCCTTGCAGAATCACAGCACTTTTTGAGATGCTTCTATTATACCAGAAAAAGACTTGATTTGCAAGCGTTTTGCTCTATTTACTACCGTTCTCCGCAACTTTTTCGTCGATAAATTCGTTGTAGATTTTTTCAACGTCTCCCGTATCTGCGAAAGAATGACGGACCAGAACGACCGATTTTCCGACTACTACAACGTTCGCGTATCTGTGCGGCTCTGGCGGCTGGTCCCAGGAAAGACCGCTATGATCTGCGGGTTCTGCGTTCAGTGATTCCATATGTTCACCCCCTTTCGTATGAGAAAAGCCCCCCGGTTGGAGGGCTTTTTTCCTCTTTTTCAAAGGTGGCGCTGCGGCGCTTATTGTGTAGGGGTTAGCGGTGGCCGCTGCGCGGCGGATTTTATTTTTCGCCCCCTGGCACCTCATTACGCTGCTTGTTGCTGATTCGCCCGCCGTAGGTACAGCCAATTGTCTGCACTGGGATGATCTACCCCGTACATTATCCCGTTGTGGTATACTATCAATTTCGTGTTGCTTCCCCAACTTCCCGGCATCCAAGCACTGTAAAGGTGCTCGTAATCCTTGTCTTTCAACGGTTTTTGTCCCGCTGGACGTATGGCCAGCAAACTCCATTGACCAAATTCGTCCAATCCGTACTTGACCCCCCATCCCCGACTTCGTATGCGCTGTAGTCCGATGTCACTTTGAAAACACAATAAAATGTCTCCAAAGATTCCTTTAATCAGACGAACATTCTCGCCTATATCAATATAACCAGACTGAATATCATTCGCAATTTTGCACTCAAGTGTTTTGTTCTCGTCGGGGGTCCCAATAAATTTACTGTACTCAGCTTCCATATTCTGGGTCATTGTTTTTCCTCCTTTTTTGTGGCCCCCCGGAGGGGGCCGGTGCCCGTTACTCCTGGTAGTCGCCCAGGTACACCCCCACGGCAGTCAGGTGTTTGACGGCGGCCTTATAGTCTGCATCGCTCTCGACCGCTGCCCGGTTGCGTTCCAGTATGTCAACCAGTAAACCGGGAGCGCGGTGGCGCTGCTGCAACTGCTTCGCCGTGACGATTGCACCAGACAGTGCGCCTTGCTTGGCATCTAGTGGGAGCGTCTTTTTGTCAGCACGCTTCAACTCCCGCAAAATGGAGTTTGTTGCTGTTTGCTTCATCCCACCTGTTGCAAGGTCTTGCGCAAGTCGCTGCGCCGTTTCACCCACCAGATCAGGGTCGATGTAGCGGGCCGCTCCCTCCCCCTTGTAGTAGCCCTCTGACAAATAATCTGCCGGGAGGCTACTGCTGGCCTCGGGGGCCTTAGTTGCCTCGGTAGCCTCTGCCGTCTCGCTGGGGGTAGCAACCTCGGGGGCCTCCATGCCCTGGGGTGCCTCTGGGGTCTTGGTGCCGCTCTCTGCGGCTGTCTTGATCTTCTGCTTTTTGTCCATAACTGGACCTCGCTTTCTGGGGCTGCGCCCCAATTTATGTAAATTCAGCGACGGTTTTCCGTCCTGTGTCTACACCTTAACACGTAACTTTTTTGATGTCAAATGCAGATGAATTGTGAATTTTATATACTTTTTTGGCAACTTTTTGTTTTTCATAGTCTGCCTGTTTTTAAAGACACGTTTATCTCTTTTTGGGTAGACGTTCTTTCCAATATGAAATTTTTGTTTTTTCCATTTTTTCTGATTTTTTTTACACTATTTCTTTTCCCATCAAATAACTTTAAAAAAATTTTCGTTCATTTGCACAACACAATTTCGTAGTGTATCGAGGTTGTAACGGCGGCGGTTACGCTTCTAACCCTTGTGCCCCTTGAGTTGTATCGTTGTATCGAAGTGGGGGGTAATACTTTCCCCCACCTAATCAAAACGGGAGTTCGTCAGCTTTGCAGGCATCCAGTTCCGCAAACTCCGCGATCTCTGGTGCGTCTGCTCCGATTTTCTCCGCCGCTCTTGCTTTCAACTCCGCATAGTCGATGTATTCCCTCATGGGAACCGTGTACCGCTGATACTTCCCGGCAGCATCCACAAAACAATAAGTTATATCCGTTATCCGCCGTAGCAGTTGCTGTTGTTTGTCCAATCCGCGCGCCGATTCTTCTACCATTTTTTTATACAATTCCTCCGGGGGGAATACCGACGTTATATAAACCTCGGTCCAAAGCGCGTATATATTTGAGTACCGCGCATGGACCTGGATTTTATACCCGTCTAATATTTGCAGGAAAAAACCGTGGGAAAATTGCCCTTTCATCTCGTCTATGAACAAAATCGCCTCTCCCTGGTAGGCATCAAAACCGCCGCCATCATAGTCACTGAAAAAGTATACCGATTCTTCCCCGTGTTCCTCGCATAGCGCCACATATGTATGGCTTTTTCCGCTACCGGATTCGCCCACCAAGTAATGTACCTCAATCTCCCGCTTCGGGGGCGTGTCCCGTTTTCGTCTGTCAAAATATGCGCTCCGTATCATCCGCTCATAGCGGCGATACGCAAAATCCACGCTCATGATCTCCGCCGGGGTTTTCCCCTCCTCCAGCATGGCGGCGATCTCCTCTATGTCTGAGCGTTTGCCCTGGGCCGCTTTGATCTCCCCCGCGCGGCAGATGTATAAAACCTGCTCGCCTTTTTCCTCGAATTTTCCGCGCTTGTTGATATAATCCTCCGCCTGCTCCTTGTTTCCCCGTGTCGCTTCAAAGTGCATCCCCACAGCATAACTTTTCTTGATCTTGGAAAACCGCATGGAAATTTTGTCCTCCAAAACCATATGAACATGATGCAGGCCCTCCGCGCTGATGCAGTAGGCCCATGCGCCCGTGCGGCTGCTGCTGTTCGCTGTCCACTCGTCGCGCAGGCGGTTGCAGACTTCCTCCGGGGTCCCCGTGTAGCCGTGATTCGCTGGGTTGTTCAGCACCGCAAACCATGATCGGGATATTCCTGCTCCCATCTTCACCACCACCTTATATATTCTTTTCGGCCCCCTTGACGGGGGCCGGGGATGCGGTTGCCCGCTGGCTTGGTGGCCCGGGCGGGCCGTCCTCCGCGCTCCGCTGCTCCGTCCTGGCCCTGGGTCCCCCACGCCGGGAGGCCGGGACAGGCCCGGCCCTCCCTGGGCTGGGCAACTGGTTATATGGTCGTAACCGTCAGATAAAGCGTTGAGTAATTTTTCAGAGTACCGGAGTACTCGGTCAGGTCGTAAAAATCGATCTTGATGTTGCTGACTTCGTTATACGCTTTCAACTGTTCTCCAAAGTCTTTCACAAATTTATCCCGTCTCATATCGTCACGAACGAGTATAGCAAACTCGTATAGGCGAAATGGCCCAATGTTTTTGCAACAATGTTGTGGGTCAAAATCTTCGATAAGGGAAATGGGGCTGTGAAGCCCCATCTCCGCTAGGATTGACATGACCCGGTGATGAATCACCCTGTCCACTTTTTAACCTCCCACCGTCAGCGTCAGGCCGACGTATCCGCCCGGTAGCTGATCGACACGGACCAGCACCAGGCGAGGGAGGCAATTTTCATATACTGTCAGATCAAGCGCCTCCTGAACGGCTTGACCGAAAGCCATTGGGGAACGGAACTGCTCGTTACGACGTTTCACTGCTACATAGTAGAGCGGTACGCCGCTGTCAGTTATAGCCACGCCGTTAGGAACCGCCAGCTGTTCAGGCAGTCCAGGGGTCATCAGGCCCAGGGCGGCGGCGTACTTGCGCAGCATCTCCACGAGGACGGCGAGAACGTCAGGATAACCCGCTGCTGCCATCATCAAAAGTTGATTCAAATATTGTTTGTTCATAAGTATTCTCCTTTTTTTCATCAATAAAAATCACTACGTTTTCCAGTGAATTTCGGACAGCAACGCACCGGAAAGGGGTGGGTAGGAACAGCGTGAACACAGCTTCAAGCTGCTTCACGTCAACCTCGGGCGGGATGGCCCGATTCTTTGGGGCGCGGCGTTTGTAGGTGCCATAGCCCCGCTTGGGAACTCGTAGCTTGATGTAGTAGCCGTCTTCCCCCTTGACCACCTCTGGGACCAGTTCCCGGAGGTATCTAGGGCAGTAGAGGGAACGGAGCGGTGGCACATCACTAAGGACCAGCACCGACATTACCGCCGCATGCGCTTGACAAATCAGCCGCTGGGCTGTCTCATGCTCCTGCATCATTCGATCATCAGATCATCGGTGCCGGGAGCGGGGACCACACGAACGCTGTCGGCCTTGGCGCTGACGACAAGGTTCTTCTCTCCAGTGATCTTATCGCGTATTAAATATATGCGACCGACAAAACCCGGAAACTCGACAAAAACCGGGTTACTGAAAGAAGCCTCCTTTAGTAAAGGGGTCAAAGCGTCGGTTGGGTCGCTCACCTTGATTTCCTGGGTTTCGTAACCGTTATCAGGGAAAACGACCGTGATCTTGCGACCCACCACTTCCTCCGTTACAGAGTGACCGTCGCGGAATGGGTTAATGGGAGAGATACTGGTGGCGATTACTGGTCCACCGTTCGCAAACTGGGACAGGGTCAGCGAAATTTTTGAAATATCGATCATGTTAACCTCCTTGTTCTTACTTTGATTTTTAGGGACATATTTAGGCAACAAAAAAACGCCAGATTTTTTGAGTTATGCCCAAATATAGGCATAACTTTTCAAAAAAACTGAACGTATCTATGGGCAAGCCCAGAGGGGCCGCCGATCTTGATAATTATTTCATTTCCCGGCGTTTATCAAAGTCCGGGAAACTAGCATTTTTGCGATTCTAATAATCTAACTGGGCCAGATCGGCCCTATCCTGTCTATGGGGGTGTCCGAGGTCCCCACCGACATATTCATTATAATGCATCGCAGACTGGTTGTCAAGTGATTTTTTAACTTTTTTCTTGAGAATCCATAAAAATCACCTTGAAAATTAAAAATATCGCAACTTTTTTGACTGTATTTTTGCGGTAAAAAATAGGGTTGCTAATTTTCCGGTTTTTTTGCCAGCTTGTCCATCCCAGTCCCCAGAGCCACAGAAATTTTGTAAAATGTTTCAACCGAAAAATTATAGTGAGCTTTTTCGCTTTCAATCTGACGGATAAAATCATGGGACAAATCGACCAACTCCGCCAGCTGCGCCGAAGTTAGCCCCTTTTCTTTCCGGTATTTTTTGATATTCTTGCGGATAGTGTCATAAATCGCGCTATCAAACTGCAATTTTTTCATCTTCTATTATCACCCAACAAAAATATAGCTGAATAATATATGTTTGTATGTTAGGCGATAACTAACATTTTGTTCTTGCATAGTGCTTTTTTATATGGTACAATACCTTTGCTAAAATAATACATGTTTTTGCATGGAGGGACATAATATGAAAAAAGTTTTGATTTTTTGCTTGTCTGCGGCATTACTCCTGGTAAGCCTGACCGCTTGTCACAAGCCCCAGGCAGACCAGCCTACGGAGCCAGACCCGCCCCAGACAGTAACGACAACGCAAGCGGACGTATCCACTCCGGAGCCGTTAGCAGACCCCAAACCAGAGCCGCCGGAGCAGGCCCCAGCGTCCCCGGACCAGCTTTCCGACACTATCCCAGCGGCACCGGATGAAGTTGAGGACACCCAGCCCCCGGAAGAAACAGAACCCCAAGAGGACGAGGTGCAATTATTCACTGACGTTAACGAGACAGTCTATGCCACAGGAACGGTGAATTTACGCAGTGGTCCGAGTACAGCGCATGACAAAGTGGGGTCCCTCAACAAAAGTGACAGCGTAACCCGTGTAGGCATTGGAACAGCAGAAGCAGAAGGTTGGAGCCGCATACAATTAAGTGATGGCAGTTTAGTTTATGTGTCGAACAAATATTTAAGCACCACCAAGCCAGCCCCTCAGCAACAGCAGACCAGCAAACCCAGTGGCGGACAGCAGTCAAAACCAAGCGGCGGACAGCAGTCAAAACCGAGTGAGAGTACACAACAGCAGCAAACACAGCAAACCGAAACACCACCATCTACTACTGGAAAGCCCAGCATTAAACAACAATTAGAGGACCTGGAATCTCAAGGATACTTAAGACCAAATGTTGATGGTACTGATTATTCAGATGCAGACAAAGAAATACTAGGACAAATGTTAAACGGTGGTTGATAATATCACAAACAACACGATTCAATTATATTTAGCACCATGACAAGGAGGTTTATAAGATATGGCGAGCAGATTTATGAAAATAAAAAGAGTAATCATTCCATTCATGACCCTTGTAGTCATGACATCCCAGTTAGCAGGATGTGCAACCATGACCAGTGATGAAATGCTAAAAAGCATGAACGAGTCCCCGGATGTTTCGATAGAATACGCCATCCCCGACCCAGGCAAGCAGAGTTTAGATGCAACTCAAGTACTAGACACAGATGGACAGCAGATTGTGAGCGATAGCCATTCAGACATAGGTTTGATTGAAGATCAGAATAATCAAAAATTAGAAGAAATTAGTCACGATGAATTGTTAGTGGTGTTTGAGCAGCAGTACGAAATATCTAAGGAGATTAACAATTCAGATTCAGAGGAAACAATTCAAAATGAATTAGAAATGATTAGGATAACGGTAGAGTGTATGGAGAAGTCACTCCCGTCTGACTATGAAGTGCAGTACAGAGAATGGCGTCCCTCAGCTAGTTCACAGAATTCAGAAGTTACATTAACATTTACTGATTGTAATGAGACGGTTTGGGCAACAGGAACGGTGAATATCCGTAGTGGCCCAAGTACAGATGATGATAAAGTAGGTAGTTTAAACAAAAACCAAAGTGTAACACGCATAGGTATAGGGACAGGTGACTATGCAAACTGGAGCAAGGTAAGGCTATCAGATGGATCAGAGGTTTATGTAGCATCCAAATATTTAACCACAACAAAGCCAGTGAGTCAATCAAGCAGTAAACCATCAGGTGGTACTAGCAGTACAGGCGGAAGTAAGCAAACTACAGGTAGTAGTCAGGGAAGTAATCATACACATAGCGCAGAAGATGATGATCCAATTCTTTCTCAAATAGAGGGAGGCAATAGCGAAGCCTGGAGACCGTATGAAGGCATGACCCCAGAAGAAAGAGAAGCAGCTATCAAGGCAGACCAAGAAGCAACTCAAAAAATAGTAGACGGAATCACCGGCAGTTTCGGATAATCACTTAATAACATCAGTATTTAGAGCTAAACCAGTTATCAATTAAAGTAATTCATTCAATAGAGGCAGTTGGTATTATCCAACTGCCTCTATTTGTTATATAAATATATAGTGTAGTATACCTTTAATTTCTTTGAATTTACTAATCAGAAATAATGATTTAGCTAGAAAGCAATAACAAAAATGTGCGAATCAGAAGAAAAAGAAGCATTAATCTCCTCCAAATGCTTGTTCTAAAAGAGTTGTAAATTTTAAAAAAAATATAAGACTAAGGAACAATACATGGTATCAAGAGAAAATCAAGTCGCATCAACTAAAACGCAGTTTATTAAGGGGGAAGTCAAATGAACAAAAAGACAGTAGGAATTGTATTAGTCATAACAGTTGTTGAACAAGTGAGTGAGTAGGGGCCTCGGTGGCTGGGTGGCCCGCCACGGCTGGCAGCTGGGCAGTTGTCGGAGGGCAGGAGCAAGGCGGGGTTAGCGGTTGGTTCCGCTCCCTAGCAATTCCCCGCCGTTAGGCTGGCGGTATAGGGGAAGCTGGCACCCGTGGGAATTGCCGTCGCTTTGATGGCCTGCGGGCCATAGGATTTTTTGAGCGGTCAGCGGTGGGCCGCTTGGAGGTATGAAAAAACAGGGGGCCGGGGTTCGGCCTCCTGTCTTTTCGGTTTTAGGGTTCGGCTGTAGGTGGGTGGGGTGCTTCCTTATCTGTACCCACCTAACCGGGCGGCCGCTGTTTCGCGTTTATTTGGCATCAGGATCGTAGCAGGAGGTATCCGCATGAGTGGCGGAGCGCTGCTCCTCCTTGGGCAGCTTCCCGGGCAGCTCCTCCACGTAGTAGGGCTCCACAGCGGTGAGGTCCTCGTCATCGGGAACCGTGACCCCGCCGGGCATCACGTGTCGGACCGCCGGGTCCTCAGTCCGTGAGCTGTCTGTGTGGAGATCTTCAAAGCCCACGTCCGCAACGGCCCGCTGGCCCGCCTGAACGAAGATGGCATCGTCGTCGGGGTCCAGCTGGGCCAGGAGGATCAAAGCCCTATCGGTGACAGAAGTGAGGGTCAGGTCCAGCCGGTTGGACTCCTCGTCAGCGCCGCAGGAGCTGAACAGGTCCAACTCCTGCATGGCGTCCACAACCTTGTCCTGGAGGTCGTGGAGATAGGCCAGGGAGTATTTGCAGGAGGAGAACATCACATGGCCGTTGTCCGTCCAGTCCAGGACCTGCAGCTCCAGACTTTTGTCCGCCGGGTCCTTGTCCTCCACCAGCTGGACCACCAGCCAGCCGGAGCTGTCGATATAGGCCCCGCCGTACCAGTCGGGGTAGACGCCGTCGAAGCGGTCCATCAGCTTCTGGTAGGCGTTTACTGCCTCCTCCTGGGAGGGGGCGTCACCGATATAGGCCCCGCCGGGCAGGTCGCCGGTGTTGGGAGCGGGGAGGGCTCCAGTGCTGACGTACAGCTCTTTCTGGGAGAACACCTTCAGGGAGTCCAAGTTGAAGGGGTCATCCCCCTCGCTGTTCTGCTGTTCGCCGACAAATTTCCACCAGTTGGCCCAGGTCATCTGGTAGCCGATGGCCTGATACTCGTCAATTTCCTCCTGGGTGTAGCCCACATCCAGCATGGCCTGCTCCAGGTCCTGGGGGGTCATGCCCATGTCCGTGTCCCGGACGGCCCCTTCGCTTCCACCGGTGGCGGTGGTGGCGTTTTCAGGGATGTATCCAGTCATGTTCTCCACCGTCACATAGCTGTGGAGTTTGCGCTCCAGAATACTGGGACGGAAGTTTTGAAGGATGTGCTCCCAGCTTGGGTATTGGGAGGCGCCCAATACCCCGACGACCAGCGCCGCGCAGGCGGCGAGGGCTCCGTACTTTTTCCAGGGGACGGGCCGTTTCTTCACCGGCTGGGCCAGTTTTTCACTGAGTTCCGCCCGGACCTGGGGGGAGGGGGTCATCTGCTTCCGCATGGAATCAAACAATTCCTTATTCATCGAAAAATTCTCCTTTCAGCTTCTCCCTGAGCTGTTCCCGTCCCCGGGTGAGCCGCATCCGGACGGCTCCGGGGCGTATCGCCAGAATTTTGGCGATCTCCCGTGTGGACAGCTCATGGAAGTAGAACAGATAGATGGGCAGGCGGTAGTCCTCACTGAGGCTCTGCAAGGCCTCCCACACCCGGTTTTCTTCCGGCTCTTTGAACTGCACGGGCACGTCCTCCCGCTCCGACAAGGGAACGGTCTTTTTCCTCCAGCTGGAGGCAGTCACCCGCCGGGACTGGTTGACGGTGGTGCGCAGCAGCCAGGCCTTCCGGTGCTCCTCGTCCTGAAATGTCTTGCCGCACTGGCAGTAGGCCAGAAAAACCTCCTGAAATACGTCGTCGGCGTCGGCCCGATTGCCCGTCCGGGCCAGGGCCAGGCCGTACACCGTGTTTTGATAGCGGTCTATGATTGAATCCATCTCACCGCCCGCGCGCAGCGGCAGAGTCTCCATACGCAAGACCTCCTTTCACCTATAACTCAAAGCTGGAGGGGGAAATGTCACAGAGATAAAAAACTTTCTTCCCATTCTACCACACTTGTGCTATACTTATTATGTATTATTGTGAGTAGGGGTCGGCCCCTGGGCGACCCGCACACGGGCAAAGTAGGCCGCCGAGGGCGGCGATCCCTACGGGTATATGTGGAAGCGGGCAGGGGGGAGTATATGATTATCCTGGGCATCGATCCCGGGGTGGCCACCATCGGCTTCGGGGTCATCCGGGCGGACCGGCAGAAAAATACCCTCTTGCGCTACGGAGTGATTACCACCCCGGCGGGTATCCCCCTGTCCCGCCGTCTCCTCCAGATTTCCGGCGATATGGAGGAGCTGATCCACACCTTCCACCCCGACGAGATGGCGGTGGAGGAGCTGTTCTTCACCAAAAACATCACCACCGGCATCGCTGTGGCCCACGGCCGGGGGGTGATCCTCCTGGCGGCGGAGAAGCTGGGTGTGCCCATTTTCGAGTATACCCCCATGCAGGTAAAGCAGGCGGTGGCCGGCTACGGCGGGGCGGACAAGCGGCAGGTCATGCTCATGACCCAGCGGCTTCTGAACATGAAAGGAATCCCCCGGCCCGACGACGCCGCCGACGCCCTGGCCATCGCCATCTGCCACGCCCGGTCGGCCACCAGTCTACTGAACACCGAGCGGGTCTTTGACCCGGAGAAATACGATACGAGGTAACGCATATGTTTTACTATCTGAATGGGACCGTGGCCCACATCGAGCCCTATCTGGCCGTCATCGACTGCGGGGGGGTGGGCTACGCCTGCCGCACCACCACATACACCCTGTCCGCCCTGAAGCAGGGGGAGAAGGGGAAGCTGTATACACACCTGAACGTCCGGGAGGACGCTATGGAACTCTACGGCTTTGCCACGGCGGAGGAGCTGCGGCTGTTCCAGCAGCTCATCTCCGTCTCAGGGGTGGGCCCCAAGGCGGCGCTGTCCATCCTGTCGGCCAGCGCCCCGGCCAATCTGGCGCTGTCCATCATCACCGGGAATGAGAAAGCCCTCACCTGCGCCCCGGGCATCGGCAAAAAAATTGCCCAGCGGGTGATTCTGGAGCTGAAAGACAAGCTGGCCAAGGGTCAGACGGTCAGCGCCGCCGGGGAGAGCTACGGCGGCGCCGGGGTGACGGTCATCCCGGAGAACAAGCTGTCAGAGGCCACCGCCGCCCTGGCCGTGCTGGGCTACTCCCAGGGGGAGATCAACCTGGCCCTCAAGGGGATCGACCTGGACAGCCTCACCCTGGAGCAGGTTATCAAACAGGCGCTGAAAAAGATGGTGAAGGGGTAACGGTATGGCAAAATTTGAGTGTACCCTGCAGGGCGACTACGATCAGGCCCTGAGCTATTTCCATAACGGCATCCTCAACGGCAGCATGTCGGCCAGCTTTGAGGAGGAGAGCTATTTTCAAAGCGCCGGAGTGCGGGTGACCGTCCGGGTCTACGAGCGCTACAGCTGGAGCGGCGGCAACCGGCTGTCCATGACCCTCACCCTGGTGGGGGACGGGGAAAGGCTGTTTCTGTCCGGCATCACCGCCGGAGGCAGTCAGGCTCTGGTCTTTAAGATCAACACCTGGGGCGAGGAGGCGTTTTTGGACACCCTCCGGGAGCTGGCCCAGCAGTGGTAAAGCCTCATCCGTCACGGCTTCGCCGTGCCACCTTCCCCTAAAGGGGAAGGCTTTGCCTTGCGGGGGACGAAGGATAAGGGGAGTGATAGTTTGAGCATTGATTTTTCCGGGCTGGACGCTGAGGAGCTGGAGCCGCTGGTGACCACCTCGCTGACGAAGGAGGACGAGGGGGAGTTTTCTCTGCGTCCCAAGACCCTCCGGGAGTATATCGGGCAGGAGAAGGCCAAGGGCAATCTGGAGGTATTCATCCAGGCGGCCAAAATGCGCAATGAGCCGCTGGACCACGTCCTGCTCCACGGCCCCCCGGGGCTGGGCAAGACCACCCTATCCGGCATCATCGCCAATGAGATGGGGGTCAACGTGCGCATCACCTCCGGCCCCGCCATCGAGAAGGCGGGGGACCTGGCCGCCTTGCTCACCAACCTGAACGAGAACGACATCCTTTTCGTGGACGAGATACACCGCTTAAACCGGGCGGTGGAGGAGATTCTCTATCCCGCCATGGAGGACTACGCCATCGACATTATCATCGGCAAGGGGCCGTCGGCCAACTCCATCCGGCTGGACCTGCCCAAGTTCACCTTGATCGGGGCCACCACCCGGGCGGGCCAGCTCTCCGCCCCTCTCCGAGACCGCTTTGGCGTCACCTTGCGGCTGGAGCTGTATACCCCCGAGGAGCTGTCCATGATCGTCACCCGCTCCGCCGGCATTCTGGAGGTGCCCATCGAGCCGGACGGCGCCATGGAGATTGCGCGCCGCTCCCGGGGCACTCCCCGGATTGCCAACCGGATGCTGCGCCGGGTGCGGGACTTTGCCCAGGTGCGGGCGGGGGGCGTCATCACCAAAAAGGTGGCCGACGAGGCCCTCACCGCCCTGGAGATCGACCGTCTGGGCCTGGACTCCATCGACCACCGGATGCTCCGCTCCATCATCGACAACTACCGGGGCGGGCCGGTGGGACTGGATACCCTGGCCGCCACCATCAACGAGGAGGCCGTCACCCTGGAGGATGTGTACGAGCCCTATCTCATGCAGCTGGGCTTCCTCACCCGAACGCCCCGGGGCCGGTGCGTTACGCCCAGGGCATATGAACATCTTGGCCTCCCCGCCCCCGGCGGGCCGGCGGGACTGGACCAGCTCAGCTTTTAGGAGGATATATGGACCAGAACACCCTGTTCTTTTTCAACCAAAAGCCGGAGGCTGTCCCCCTGTACGAGGCCTTCGAGAAACGGGTGCTGGCCGAGCTGGAGGGAGTGGTCATCCAGCCCCGGAAGAGCCAGATTACCCTGAAAAACCGGCGGGTGTTCGGGGCGGTGTCCTTTCTCGCGGCCCGGAGGGCCAAGGACCGGCCCGACCCCTACATCACAATTACCCTGGGCCTGAACCGCCGGGAGGGCTCCCCCCGCGTGGACCAGGCCTCCGAGCCGTACCCCGGCCGGTGGACCCACCACATCGTGATTGGCTCCCGGTCGGAGATCGACGATGAGCTGATGGCCTGGGTCCGGGAGGCCTGCGATTTCGCGGCGGCCAAGCGGTAAAAAGTTTGAAGATTTGAGGTGTATCAAAATGGGCAAATTATTTGGAACGGACGGCATTCGGGGCGTGGTAAACGCCGGGTTGGACGCGGACCTGGCCTACAAGGTGGGTCTGGCGGCGGCCATTGTGCTGGCCAAGAACAAGAAGCCGGGGGAGAAGCCCCTGGTGACCATCGGCAAGGACACCCGCATCTCGGGGGACCTGCTCAAGGGCTCTCTGATCTCCGGGCTTTGCACCGCCGGGGCGGACGTGCTGGACCTGGGCACGCTGCCCACCCCCGGGGTGGCCTGGGTGACGGTGGACGAGGAGGCCGACGCGGGCATTGTCATCTCGGCCAGCCACAACCCCTTTGAGCACAACGGCATCAAAATTTTCAACGGCCAGGGCTTCAAGCTGTCCGACGAGCTGGAAGAAAAGATTGAGGACATTGTCCTCTTCGGCTCCAACAACGTGCCCATGAAGACCCACGGCGACATCGGCAGGGTGAGCTACGTGGCCCCCAAGGCCAGCGAGGACTACATCGACCATCTGGAGTCCACCATCGATTCCACCCTGGGCGGCCTGCGCATTCTGGTGGACTGCGCCAACGGCGCCGCCTCCGCCACCGCCGCCCGGCTGTTCGACCGCTTCTCCAAGCTGCGCACCGACGTGATCAACGCCGACCCCGACGGGGTGAACATCAACGACCACTGCGGCTCCACCCACATGGACGCCCTGGCCGCTATGGTCAAGGCTGGCCACTACGATAT
>OFFY01001546.1_pt1 | contig 18723 bp, 19 predicted proteins | sample 1521481 | NCBI WGS metagenome assembly OFFY01 (sample SAMEA3504117, study PRJEB24116) | mouse gut metagenome | biome: mouse gut; feature: mouse-associated habitat; material: faeces | place: Denmark | collected 2011
TTTTCCATCCGTAAAATATATTAGAATTTTATATTTTTTTAATATATTTAGCGAAATATTTGTGTATTTCTGCTAAATTTTGTTTTCCCGGGATGATGCTTCCGCAAACCAAAATTCTTCTCCCGGAAAATCCTTCACGGCATATTTACTTTTCTTCGGAATAGTTTATAATAAAGTAAGATAACAGTCAATTATATGTTTAAGGAGTATAATATTATGTATAAAATCGACTTCTCACATCCCGCCTCCATATACTTTGTAGGTATCGGAGGCGTCAGCATGTCCTGTCTGGCAGAGCTGCTGGCAGATGCGGGTTTTACTGTCTCCGGTTCCGACCGCGCCCGCAGTCCCCTGACAGATACCCTGGAGGAGAAGGGTATCCGGGTATTTTACGGACAGCGCAGGGAAAATATAACCGACTCCATAGACTGCGTCATATTTACCGGCGCCATTCTTCCTGATAATCCGGAATATATCGCCGTCCATGAAAAGAACATTCCCTGTCTTACCAGAGGAGAGCTGATGGGACAGATCATGAAAAATTACGACATGCCCATCGCCGTCAGCGGCACCCACGGCAAAACCACCACTACCTCCATGGTCAGCGAGATCCTGCTCCGCGCAGACCTGGACCCCACCTTATCCATCGGCGGGGTGCTGCGGGATATCGGCGGCAATATGCGCATCGGCAGATCAGAGTATTTTGTGACGGAAGCCTGCGAATACACCAACAGTTTTCTGAGCTTTTTCCCGAAGATCGGTATTATTCTGAACATCGGGGAAGACCACCTGGACTTTTTCAAGGATCTGGCAGACATCCGGCATTCCTTTTGCCGCTTTGCCCGGCTCCTCCCCGAAGACGGCTGTCTGATCATCAACGGACAGATCGAGAACCTGGAAGAGATAACGGGCGGCCTGTGCTGCAAGGTTATCACTTTCGGCGCAGACAGCTCCTGCGACTACTATCCCACGGATATCCAGTATGATACCGTGGGGAATCCCGCCTTTATCCTCCATGGCCCGGACGGCTCCGGGCGCTCTTTCCAGCTTAAGGTTCCCGGAGAACACAATGTCTATAATGCCATGGCCGCCATCGCCCTGGCCGACTGTCTTTCCGTTACGGAAGAGATTACGAGGAAAGCTTTGGGCGCCTACCAGGGTACGGAACGACGTTTCGAATACAAGGGAAGCATCGGCGGCGTCACCGTCATTGACGATTATGCCCATCATCCGGCAGAGATTACCGCCACGCTGAAAGCGGCAGCCAACTATCCTCACAAAAGGATCTGGTGCGTTTTCCAGCCTCACACCTACACCCGGACCAAAGCCTTCCTGAATGAGTTTGCAGAGGCGCTTTCGCTGGCAGACCGGATAGTTCTGGCAGACATCTATCCCGCCAGAGAGAAATTCGATCCTTCCATCAGCTCCGAAATGCTGCAGGAAAAAGTCCGTTGCCTGGGAAAAGAATGTGATTACTTCCCTACCTTCGACGAGATCGAAAACTTTTTACTGGAAAATTGCATAAACGGCGACCTGTTGATAACCATGGGGGCGGGAGATATAGTAAAAGTCGGGGAATGTCTGCTTGGAAAATAATTATCCACACTATCCACAGAAAGGATCGGGTCATCCCACGTTCCTTCCTGTGGATAGCAGGAATCCCAGAATCTGGCAAATATTGGCATTTCCCATTTTTATCCACATTTTCCACACTTTCCACAATTTCCACATCCTGCAGCCTGTCCGAAAGTTCGGGCAAATTGACTATTTCCTTTTTAAAAACCTTGTGCTATACTTTTTTTACATTATAGGAAATCCGTTGCCGGACGGACATGGAATCAGCAGGGTGCCGAGGGCACTTTTTACTTTACAGAATACGGCTATCGGGAGAGGGAGTGTGAAGCGGATGCCTCATTTAACTATTTACAGCGAACATGATACGGATTCCACGGCAGTGTCTAATCTTTTTATCGACGAATACATGAAAGATGCCAACGATGCCCAGCTGAAGGTTTACTTTTATCTCCTCCGCATGATGAGCGCCCGTCAGGCTACCAGCGTACCCGATATTGCGGACAGGTTTAATCATACGGAAAAAGATGTCATACGTGCGCTCAAATACTGGCAGAAACGCAACCTCCTGGATCTGGATTACGATGAAGAAAAAAATCTCGTCGGCATCCATATTCATGACCTGGTCTCCCGTCCCAGGGAGAATATCAGCCGCAATCTCCGCACGGTATCCACCTTTGTACCCGCGCCTGTGTCGGAGGAAGACTCCGCCGCACCCGTTTCCATGGAACCGCCGGCCCCGAAAGCAATCCGGTCCGAGCCTTCCGCAGAACCTTCCCCTTTTCAAAAGCCGGCGTATTCCGCGGATCAGCTGAAGGAATTTAAGAGCCATGACAAAACGGCACAGCTTCTCTTCATCGCAGAATCCTATATCGGGAGGCCGCTGACACCTGCAGATATGAAGACGATCCTGTATTTTATCGATGTTCTTCATTTTTCCGATGATCTCATCGATTATCTGATTCAGTACTGTGTAGACAGAGGGAAAAAGGATTTTAAATACATAGAAAAAGTCGCCGTGAACTGGGCGGAAAACGGCATTACCACGCCGGAGCAGGCACAAAAAACCTCCTGCCGCTATGACCGAAATATTTATGCGATTATGAATGGCCTGGGCAAGGATGGCTCCCCTACCAACCGGGAGATGGACTATATCAGCCGCTGGCTGAATGAGTATGGTTTTTCGACAGATATTATCATTGAAGCCTGTGAACGCACCGTTCTGGCTACGGACAGGCATCGCTTCGAATATGCAGACGGCATACTGAATAGTTGGAAGCGGCAGAACGTTCACCACAAATCAGATATATCCAAAATAGACGATGCCCACCGACAGAAGAAGAAAAATCCGGCGCCGTCCAAAACAACAAACCGTTTTAACCAGTTCACCCAGAATCATTACGACTTTGAAATGCTGGAGCAGGAACTGTTGAGCAATTAAACACAGCAGATGACAGATTTTTCAAGCAAAGGAGAACGCCGTGGCACTGGACAATTCACAATACAAAGCAATTATCAGAGGATATGAACAAACCAGAGATGCCAACCGCGCCCTCTTAGTGTCCAGAACCGAAAAGGTCTATGATACCATTCCCGGTTTCCGCGAACTGGCCGACTCTGTCAGCGTCCGCTCTGTGGACAGTGCCCGGCGGATGCTTGACGGCGAAGAAAATGTCATGGAATCTCTGCATAGAGAGTTGGCCCGGATCGCCTCCCGTCAGAAAGAGATGCTGACCCAATACGGCTTCCCTTCGGACTATCTGGAACCTGTATATACCTGTCCCGATTGTCAGGATACAGGTTATGTCACTGCATCCGACGATTCCTCCGGCATTTTCAAGAAAAAATGTCATTGTTTCCGCCAGCAGGAAATCCGCATTCTGTATGCTCAGTCCAACATACAGGACATGATCTCCAGAGAGAATTTCTCCACTCTGTCTTACGATTATTATCAGGGCGACGATCTCGGCCGTTTTGAGGCGGCAGTGAGTCTATGCCGAAAATTCATAGAGAATTTCAACAACAGCTGCCAGAATCTGTTTCTGTACGGTACCGTAGGAACAGGCAAAAGCTTTCTCTCCGGATGTATTGCGAAGGAACTTTTGCAGGAGGGGCATTCTGTCATCTACTTCAGCTCCTCCGGTCTGTTTGAAACTTTGGCCCGCTATTCTTTTGATTTTAAGTCAAAAGAAGCCCTGGCGGATTTTTATGAAGATTTTTACAGTTGTGATTTACTGATTATCGACGATCTTGGCACGGAGATCACAAATAACTTTGTAACTTCCCAATTATTTTCCTGCCTGAATGAACGGTATCTGCGCAGGAAAGCAACCCTTATTTCTACAAATATCAGTCTGGCAGAGTTACGGGATCGCTATTCTGACCGGATTTTTTCCAGAATTACCAGTCATTTTACCCTATGTAAACTTACCGGACCGGATATTCGTATCTTAAAAAAAAGATTGGCAAAAACATCTGTCACAATGTAAAAGGAACTCCCCCGTCAGGGAGAAGAAAGGAAAACCGTATGGGCAACCGCGAAGAAAAACGAAACCTGGAAACCATTCCTGCAGGTGCTTTGGGCATCATAGCGCTGGAAAGCTGCCGGCCTCTCGGCGAAAAAATTGACCGCTACCTGGTAAAATGGCGGGCGGAACGCCAAAGTGAGCACAAGGCAACCCTGGCGTTCCTGGGCTATCAGAGACCCTCCTATCTGTTGGATACCAAAATCCCCCGCTTCGGTACCGGGGAGGCCAAGGGCGTGATCCTGGAATCTGTCCGGGGGCATGACCTCTACCTTTTGGTGGATGTCTGCAATTATTCCCTGACTTATTCCGTGTGCGGTCAGGAAAACCACATGTCTCCCGATGATCACTACCAGGATCTGAAGCGAATTATCGCCGCCGTAGGAGGAAAGGCACGCCGTATCACGGTCATCATGCCCTTCCTGTATGAAAGCCGCCAGCACAAGAGGACTTCCAGGGAGTCTCTGGACTGTGCACTGGCTCTGCAGGAACTGGTTCAGATGGGGGTGGACAATATCATCACTTTCGACGCCCACGACCCCAGAGTTCAAAACGCAATTCCTCTCCATGGTTTCGAAACCGTACAGCCGGCCTACCAGTTTATCAAGGGACTGCTGCGTAATGTAAAAAATCTAAAGCTGGATTCTGACCACATGATGGTCATCAGTCCTGATGAAGGCGGCATGAGCCGTGCAATTTATATTGCCAATGTACTGGGCCTGGATGTCGGTATGTTCTATAAAAGGCGTGACTACACCACGATTGTAAACGGACGCAACCCCATCATCGCCCATGAATTTCTGGGAACCAGTGTGGAAGACAAGGACATGATCATTATAGACGACATGATTTCTTCCGGCGACAGTATTCTGGAAGTGGCCGCCGCCTTGAAAGGAAGGAAAGCCCGCAAGATCTTCGTATTCTCTACCTTCGGACTGTTTACAGGGGGATTGGACAGATTTGACGAAGCTTACAGGCAGGGGGTGATCGATAAAATCCTCACCACCAATCTGATCTACCAGACACCGGAGCTGCTGAAACGGGAATGGTATATCAATTGTGATATGAGCAAATATATTGCCTATATTATCGATACGTTGAATCACGACTCTTCCATCAGTGACCTGCTGAATCCAAATGAGAGAATCCAGAATGTAGTTGCGAAATATAAGAAAGGAAAATTATAAAACCGCAGGACTTTTACCGTAGGCAGATGCTCTGGGCAGCTTTCCGGTAAAAGTCTTTTCTGTCAATAATTGTAAACTTATTTCATTTAGTGGTTGACAATCCTCCTTTTTCCTATATACTATTATTGTGACCTATTTTTTCACAAGGTTAACATTTCACAAAGAGAGGTAAATCCTATGCGTAACAAAACCACTGCAACTCCCAAAATGCAGATCAGCCTGCGCCATATCACGCTGACCGGCCTGATGACAGCCGTCATCTGTATCCTTTCCCCCTTCTCTCTGCCCATTCCCCTCAGCCCCATTCCCCTCACGCTGGGTACCCTGGCAATCTATTTTGTAATTTCCGTATTGGGTATGAAGCTCGGCACGCTGAGTGTGCTTGTATACATCCTGTTAGGGCTTGCAGGGGTTCCTGTATTCTCAGGCTTCAGAGGCGGCCCCAGCACAGTATTCGGCCCCACCGGCGGCTATATCTGCGGTTACATTTTTTTGGCGCTGATCTGCGGTTTCTTTGTGGATAAATGGGGAGACAGAATTGTCCTGAAATTCCTGGGAATGGTACTCGGCACTGCTGTACTGTATCTGTTTGGGACGATATGGCTGGCCTGGCAGGCATCCTACACCTTTCCCCAGGCCCTGGCCGCAGGCGTCCTTCCTTATATTCCGCTGGATACCGTAAAGCTCATTATCGGCCTTATTGTCGGCAGCCAAATACGCAGCAGACTGCTGAAAGCCGGCCTGATTTGACAGCAAAAAAGTCAAAGTTGGTACTCCTGTTCAGATTCCGGTATATGTATCATAGAGCGTCACGATATTCTCCTGTGCATCGTACATAGTGATAGCTCCGCAGTCTACCGGAAGTACTACTGCAAAGGGCTCTTCCGGATCCACCGTAATCACTTTCTCAGAACCGCTGCTGTCCGCCACGATCTTACAGACACCATCCTGGTTAAGCGACAGCAGCGCGATTCCTTTATCCTCAAAAACCACTCCCTTGACGCTGTCCGCCATATAAGGATCAGAGCCTCCCTGCCTGTAAAAATAGCCGAAAGATACGCCTTCCCGGCTCAGATAAATAGAATAGGCACATTCTTCCTTTTCTTCGTCATAAAAAATCATCGCGCACATTTCTTCATTAACATCCTGAGCCATCTCCCAGTCACTCTCAATATCCTGATTCTCTCTTGCATCCTGTTCCAGCCTGCTGGCAGACACCCCCAGAATATCCGCCTGCCATACAATCAGAAAAGCCAGTAAAATAATCATTACAATACCCAAAAGTACAGGTACTTTCTCTGCCCTCACGTTTCCTACCTCCTGATTTGAGAATTGTGATTTGGTAAATTTTGCATCCTGTTGAGTCAACATTATAGCATATATTTTAAAATCCGTCCAGAGAGAAACGGCAATCTGACCCGTTTCCTATTATTTTCATGTGGTCATGCCGCTCTCACTGCTTCCTTCGATACGTGATAAACTGGTTCCCGTTTTGCTCAAACCACTCCCTGGAATCATTCAACCCCATTTTATAGATGGTTCCGGTCCGCGGATCCATGATCCCTGTATTGAACTCGTTGAAGCCTACCAGGAGCACGGCAGAACCGTCCTCCAGCAGCGCCAATACCGGAATATCCAGATTCACATAATACAATACGGCATCAAGATTGCACCCTGTCAAATCCAGAACAGTCGCATCCATCAGATTTTCCTCCAAAATCTGCAGCACAGTCTCCCCTCTGTCCAGAAGGAACTGGGTATTCCTGCTGATTCCCTCATAGGCCAGCACTTCGTCCAGGCACACCGCCACAGCCCCTCTTTCTTCCGTAGCCGCAGCCTCTTTGATGGCCATGATCTGGTTTTTGGCCGCCCGATTGCTCTTGCGCCACACACAGCGGCCGCTTCCGTCGATGACGGTACCGGAAAGATCCCAGGCCATCTTCACCGCAGCGGAAGGCTGCTGAAAGATACCTCCCACCCCGTAAGGACCATATACATAATATCCTTCGGCTTCCTCCGGCGCCGGTAGCTGAAGCCTCCTCCCGCCTTCATACACAACCTCCTTCGGCGTCAGAATCTTAATATTTTTCGCTTCGATATTCTTTCTCACCTGGATCTGGACATAGCGTTCATACCGTTCCGTGTCCGCCGTTACGACGACATTTTTTCCGGCAGGACTTTCCATATTATTTGTAATATGCTCCTGGTCTGTCTCCTGGTATTCCCCGGATTCCAGCCGCCGCACTCTCTCCAGCGTGATCTGGTTGCTCTCGATGCTGCATTCCGTCACATAAATCCCCTGTTGGGAATATTCTTTCAGCAATTCCCCGGAAGCATTGCAGATACAGATCTTATACATGGGATAAAATACTCTGCCGGAACTCTCCTGTACAATATCGTCCACCCGTGCCACGCCGTATATGATATCTTCATCCATGAAACCCAGCGGACGGATGGCCTCCCCTTCGGCCACAGATATCAGTTTGCGTGTATCGTTGCTGAAATTTCTGATTTCCATGGCGCTGCTGTGCCAGATATCCTCCCCCTCCGGCCAGACTGCAATTTTATGATCCCCCGAAACCTGCAGTCCCTCGTCCTGAATCACATCAAGCAGCCGGGAATAGGTCCTTCCGGTGAGATCAATGCTGTAAACCGCCTGATCCAGGACAAGATACAGCTTCTGCTCGGGATTCAGATACAAAAGCCGATCCAGCTGCGCAGCCAGCATCGCATAGGATTTATTATATGGAATATAGAGCAGCTCTTCTATTGTATTCTGTGAGCTGTTATGCGTATATAACTGGATCCCTACCTCTCCCTCATGTCTGCCTCTGTTCATATACCCGTAGACAGCGAATTGCACATTTCCACCCTCGTCCACCTTCAGGATCCGGATGCCATGCTGATCATAGAACGTCCGGGCATCCCCATGATTCTCATCATAAAAGCTGAAAATAACCGTCACCTTGTCAGTGGTCAGATTATAGGAAAACAGCCTGCCTGCCACCTCAAATATGACGACATTTCCATCTTCGCTTTCCATCATGTTCACATCGGTTCCCATAATACCCAATAATATCTTATCGTTTGCAAACATCCGCTCCTCGTCGGGAAGCTGTGTCATTGTTCTCTCATAATCCAGCAGGTACATCCGGTCCGTCGTATACCGGATGCGGTAATATTCCTGCACTTTGTAATAGTTGACAGCATTCCCCTCTGCCGTTGTCACCATATAATCCATCAGTACGGAAGCCGTCTGGCCTGCAATCTCTGTCAGCCGCACAACAGGCGCGCCAACCTGCCTTACCTCCAGATCTCCCCAGGTGATCTGGCGAAAGCTGCTGTGAATATTTACCTTATGAAAAGAGCTATTATCCTCCAGCCTGGAATTGGTCTCCAGATACTTTGTCAACTCTCTGGCGGCCTCTCTGTCGTATAACTTTTCATGAAAATCAATGCAGAAATTCAGTTTTTCCTGCACATTGAGGGAATCGCTCCAAATCACCCTGGTATAGTAGGAAGCCTTCTGCCCTTCATCCAGTTCCAGTATGACAGCCAAAACATACTCGATATCCTGCTCAATCAGATCCTTCAGGGCCAGCCGCCCGCTGATCTGCTCCTCTCCACGCTGCAATTCCCTGATCTGTGTAGACTCTATCAACCTGGATCCGTCTGCGCTGCGCACCTCCATGGTAAGATTCTTCACATTCCGGCCGAAGGTATCTATGACAAATTCCGTATCCCTGCTTTCTCCCAATACGGTCACGCAGTCTCTCTGAAAGGCCACATCCAGTTCCTGCGTATATCCGTGGAGCTCATTATATGCTATGCCGCCCGTACACATGGTTACGACAGGAAGCGTAGCCGGAGACATTTCCATCGTCAGATTATCATGTCCCCTGTTCATAAATTTGCTTACGGCAAATAATGTAATCAGAAAGACCGTCACAAAGACAGCCATTTTTATGACCGTTTTTCTCATAAAAGCTCCTTCAGTGCAGGGCTTACCTGCAGAAATTCCATAAGCTGATCAAGGGACCTGTCCTTTTGCACATTCCATACCGCTGCTGACGGCCTCATGCCGGAATGCTTCACCGCCCGGATCATCAGGTTCTTCGGCGTATGCTCCATGTCGATAAACTCCAGTATCTGTGTGTCGTAGCCGCTCTTTTCCAGCAGATTTGCGCGCAGTGCATCCGTAATCAAAGCTGCCATACGCTCTTTGATCAGACCATATTTCAAGACAGGCCCCAACATATCACAGCGAATCTGGCCGTTCAGCTCATGCTGGCAGCAGGGGACCGCCAGTATCACCCGGGCTCCCCATTTTACCGCCTTCTCCAGAGCATAATCCGTAGCCTTGTCGCATGCATGCAGCGAGACTACCATATCCACGCCGTCTCCTCCCTGAAAATGACTGATATCGCCCGCCTGAAAATGCAGCCGGCCGTACTGCAGCTTTTCGGCCAGTGCATTGCAACGGGCTATCACATCCGCCTTCAGATCCAGCCCGGTGACCTGTATATCCAGCCCCTTTATCTGCCGCAGATAGTAATACATGGCAAATGTCAGATAGGACTTTCCGCATCCGAAATCCACAATGCGGACCGTCCTGCCTGACGGAAGCTTATCCAAAATATCCCTTATAAATTCAAGATAACGGTTGATTTGGCGGAATTTGTCATATTTTGCCTTAACCACCCGTCCATCCGGAGTCTGGACCCCCAGCTCTACCAGAAAATCTGCCGGTTCTCCCTCCTGCAGGAGATATTGCTTCGTCCGATTATGATTAAGCGCTTCAACTTTCTGTATCTGCGATTCTTTCTTATTGTTTTTACGTTCCCTTATGGCCGCCTTCCCCTTTTTGCTGACCAATACGGTAGCCTCTCTCTCATGATTGCAAATCTGTGCCTGCCGGAAGCATCCCCGCATATATTCCAGCAGCCTCTCCTGCATCTCCTCTGCCGTATGGTTGGAATGAAATACCTGTTTTCCCCGGTAAAGTGTCTCCTGATACTGCAGCACGCCTTTGATCAGCACAGGGCGGATCTTCACCTTTGTTGCCCTGGTCTCATCCGTGGTATTGCTGAGTACCATCTGTATTAAATTCTGATTCAGCGTCTGCTGAAAGAGTTCTCTCAGTTCTTCCATATATACCGTCTCTGTTTTGACATCAAAAATAAATGTTTCCTCTGCGTCCTCCGTGCCTGCGCTTGTAAACTTCATTAAACAATAAAATCTGTATCATATTTTCTGCCGGCTGGCAGTCTTCTTCCTTTTCCAAAATTCTGCATATCGATTTCGTCAGGGCCAGCAAGCTGTATCGATCCGGATATTCGTCATAAATCATGCTGCCCTCATAATCCGCTTTGTCCAAAATATCCGCTATCCTTTTTTGATAGCGCTTTACATCATTGGGATACATCTGCTGGAGATATTCCAGATCCTGCAGCATCCCCTGTTCTCCCCCCGGACTCTGAAAACCGGGATAGCTCATATAAAAGGGAAGGGGCCCGTTCCAGCCCCTTACCCTGCTTTCCGGCAGCGGCTGCAACAACTTTGAATGAAATTCCATATGCTTTCCTCTTCGTTTTTTAACAGCATATGCGTGTTCTCATCTAATTGTTACCGTAAGCTGCCAAAAGGCTTCCAAATTCTATTTCAATACTTCTATCCGTGCTAATGCTCTCTGGAGAGCCGTCTCTGCCTTGGCAATATCCGTATTCGGCGCCTTGCCGCTGATTCGCTTTTCTGCTCTCTCCCTGGCAGATTTTGCACGTTCCCCGTTAATTTCCCCGGGCCATTCCACAACTTCCGCCAGAATCGTCACCCCTTCCGGCAGAATCTCCGCAAACCCGGAATGCAGGGCCGCCTTCTTTTCTCCCTCCGGCTCCGCGATAAACAGTACACCCGGCTTTACGATCACCGTCATCGGAATATGACCCGGCAGCACACCTATCTCACCCTCTGTGGTATTAAACTCCACCATATTCACCTGATTTTCATAAAAAACACGGTCAGGCGTAATGATGCGCAGAAGGAAACCGTTCTTGTCTGCCATAATGTTCCTCCTATTCCAGTTTTGCAGCTGCCGCACCGGTACCAATCTTCGGCCAGCTGCTGTTTTTTATTCCAGTTTTGCAGCTGCCGCACCGGTACAGTCTTCGGCATAGGATTGACAGCTGCTTTTTTCTTCTTAGAGTCTTGCCAGTACGTCGTCGATACTGCCTGCATTCAGGAAATAGCTTTCAGGAATATCATCATGCTTGCCTTCCAGGATCTCTTTGAAGCCGCGGATCGTTTCGTTGATCGGTACATACTTTCCTTCCAGACCGGTAAACTGGCCTGCAACGAAGAAAGGCTGAGACAGGAATCTCTGCACCTTACGGGCACGGGACACTACCAGCTTATCCGCCTCTGACAATTCGTCCATACCAAGAATTGCAATGATGTCCTGAAGTTCCTTATAACGCTGCAGAATCTCCTGCACACCGCGGGCCGTCTGGTAATGCTCATCGCCCACAATCCTGGGATCCAGGATACGGGATGAGGACTCCAGAGGGTCAACCGCAGGATAAATACCCAACTCAACAATAGAACGCGATAATGTGGTTGTCGCATCCAGATGAGCAAATGTCGTAGCCGGCGCCGGGTCCGTCAAGTCGTCCGCAGGTACATAAACAGCCTGAACGGAAGTGATGGAACCGTTTCTGGTGGAAGTGATCCTCTCCTGAAGAGCGCCCATCTCTGTCTGCAATGTGGGCTGATATCCCACTGCGGAAGGCATACGTCCCAGCAGCGCAGAAACCTCGCTTCCTGCCTGGGTGAATCGGAAAATATTATCGATGAACAGCAATACATCCTTGCCGCCCTTGTCACGGAAATACTCTGCCATGGTCAGTCCAGTAAGACCCACCCGCATTCTGGCTCCGGGGGGCTCATTCATCTGACCAAACACCATGGTGGTCTTGTCGATAACCCCTGATTCCTGCATTTCATGGTAAAGATCGTTTCCCTCACGGGTACGCTCGCCTACACCGGTAAACACGGAATATCCGCTGTGTTCTGTTGCAATATTACGGATCAGTTCCTGAATCAAAACGGTCTTGCCCACGCCCGCGCCGCCAAAGAGTCCGATCTTCCCGCCCTTTTGATAAGGACAAAGCAAATCCACTACCTTGATTCCGGTCTCCAGCAATTCCTTTTCTGTAGCCTGCTCCTCAAACTTCGGGGCTGGTCTGTGAATCGGCTCATAGGATACACCCTCCGGAGCCGGCTTATTGTCAATTGGCTGCCCTAAAACATTGAAGATCCGCCCCAGAGTCTTTTCCCCTACCGGAACGGAAATGGGGGCGCCGGTTGCAATCGCATCCATCCCTCTCACCAGACCATCGGTGCTTCCCATGGCAATGCATCTGACCGTATCGTCTCCCAGGTGCTGAGAAACCTCCACAGTCAGTTCACTGCCCTCTCCGGTAGGAATGCGAATTGCTTCGTTGATCTCGGGCAGATTTCCTTCATCGAAGCGGATATCCAGCACCGCACCGATGACCTGGGTAACCTTGCCCTTGTTTTCTCCTGCCATTTCTACCTCTTTCCTCCCGCTTACACGGGATAATTTCTTTATTACGTAGCTTTATTCATACTTCCCGTCGTGCTGCCTATCTGGCAGCTTAAAAAATCTTTTCACACTTAGCCCAGAGCCTCCGCACCTGCAATGATCTCTGTCAGCTCCTGTGTAATGGATCCCTGACGGGCCCTGTTGTATTTCAGTGTCAGATCGCTGATGATTTCTTCCGCATTGCTGGTAGCATTATCCATAGCCTGCATACGCGCACCGTTCTCGCTGGCGGCCGATTCTCTCAGCGCCCCGTAGATCAGACTTGTGACATATTTCGGAATCAGCATATCCAAGGCCTCTGAATCCTCCGGCTCGAAATTCATAACCGCAGCGGTCTCCTGCCCGGCTGCTTCGCCTTCTTCATCCGATGTCTCCACCGGAAGCAGACGAAGTAACGTAGGAATATGACTCACTGTATTTTTGAATGCGGTATATGCCAGATAAATCTCCCCGATCTCTCCTTCCGCATAAGATGCCAGCAATCTGTCGCACAATGCAGCTGTATCCTTATACAGCGGACTTTCCACAATATCGGGATCACATTCCTTCACACAATAGCCGCCCCTGGTAAAAGCGTCTCTGCCCTTGGTTCCCAGGCAGTAGATATCCAGCTGCTCTTTTCGCCACTGAGGATGTCTGGTCACCAGCTTGATCACATTGGAATTATAGCCGCCGGCCAATCCTCTGTTCGCAGTGATCACAATGACGGCTTTCCTGTCGGAAGCGCCGGAAGTCAGATATTTGTGGTCAATATGCCCCACTCGCTGCAGGATATTGTTCACGGTCTCGTACATACTGGTGAAATATCCTTTGGAGCGTTCTGCGCTTGCCCTGGCGCGCTGCAATTTCACAGTGGATACCAGCTTCATGGCTTTCGTGATCTGCTGGGTCCCCTGGATAGAGCTCTTGCGGCGCTTTATATCACGCATTGATGCCATATCTTATATCCTCTTTCTATTTAGACTTGTTATACACTACAATGACAAAATATTTCAATATGCGTGCATAAACTGCTTCTTGAACTCCTCGATCGCCTTCTGAAGCTCTTTTTCTGTCTCGTCGGAGATCACCTTCTCCGTGGCAATATTCGTCGGAACCTCAGGATACTTCGTATTCAGGAAATCAAAGAATTCCTTCTCAAATCTGGTTATATCCTCTGTCGGAATATCCAACAAATATTTATGTGTCACCGCATAAATTATGATTACCTGATATTGTACTGCCATAGGCGCATACTGGGGCTGCTTCAATACCTCGCGGATACGCTCGCCTTGGGCCAGCTTTTCTTTGGTATCGTTGTCCAACTCAGAGCCGAACTGCGCAAAGCTTGCCAGCTCTCTGAACTGAGCCAGTTCCGTACGGATGGGAGCCGCAATCTTCTTCATGGCCTTGATCTGTGCCGCGCCGCCTACACGGGATACAGAAAGCCCCGCATTGATAGCAGGACGGAAACCGGAATTGAACATCTCAGTCTCCAGGTAAATCTGGCCGTCAGTAATGGAGATTACATTGGTAGGAATATATGCGGACACGTCTCCTGCCTGTGTCTCAATAATGGGAAGTGCGGTAAGGGAACCTCCGCCGTACTCCTCATTCATCCTGGCCGCGCGCTCCAGCAGTCTGGAATGCAGATAGAATACGTCTCCGGGATATGCCTCACGGCCGGGCGGACGTCTCAGCAGCAAGGAAAGTGTACGGTATGCCGTAGCATGCTTACTCAAATCATCGTACACAACCAGCACATCCTCGCCCTTCTCCATCCATTCCTCGCCGATAGCGCAGCCTGAGTAAGGCGCAATATACTGCAGCGGCGCCAGGTCACTGGCTGTGGATACCACGACTGTAGTATATGCCATTGCGCCGTATTCCTCCAATGTCTTTACAATATTCGCGATTGTAGACGCCTTCTGGCCGATGGCCACATAGATACATTTTACATTCTGTCCCTTTTGATTGATGATCGTATCGATGGCAATCGCCGTCTTTCCTGTCTGGCGGTCACCGATGATCAGCTCACGCTGACCGCGGCCGATAGGAATCATGGCATCGATAGCCTTGATCCCGGTCTGAAGAGGCGTATCCACGCTCTTTCTGGTGATAACGCCGCTGGCCACACGCTCGATCTTGCGGTATTTATCCGTCTGCACAGGTCCTTTGCCGTCGATGGGCTGTCCCAAAGCGTTGACAACACGTCCCATCATGGCGTCCCCTACCGGAACCTCCACCACGCGCCCTGTGGTCCTGACCGTATCCCCTTCATTGATATTTCTGGCGCTGCCCAGCAATACCACGCCCACGTTATCCTCTTCCAGGTTCAGCACCATGCCGTACACTTCTCCGGGAAATTCCAGCAGCTCACCCTGCATGGCTTTTTCCAGTCCATGTACACGGGCAATGCCGTCTGCCACCTGAATCACAGTACCCACATCGGATACATCCAGGGTAGACGCATACCTTTTGATCTGATCCTTGATAACAGAACTTATTTCTTCTGGTCTTAAATTCATGGATCTGTCGCACCTTTCTTCCAGCCGGTCAGCCCAGCTGAATTTGTAATAATTGTTTCGTCAAACCGTTCAGCTTTGTGCGGACACTGCTGTCCACCACCCTGTCGTTAATGCGGATTACCATTCCGCCTATAATCGAGGCATCCACCTCGTAATTCAATTCCATTTTCTCATATCCGCTGGTTTCTAAAAGCTTCTTCTCCACTGCCCTTTTCTGCGTCTCGGTCAGTTCCACAGCCGTGGTCACATAAGCCGTACCGATCTTACACAGCTCTTTCACCCGCTGTGTAAAATACGCAAATAACGCATGCAGTTCTCCATAGCGTTCCTTGGATACCACCACCTCCAGCAGACCTGCCAGCTCATCGCTGACCCGTCCTTTGAAAACGTTCTCCACTATCTGAAGTTTATCCTGCTTCGGAATACCGGGATGCTTCATCATTTCATCAAACTGTGGATTTGACATCAGTATCTCTTCCACACAGCGGATTTCCTCCATCAGACTGACAGCTCTGTCAGCGCCTGATTCCATGGCCACTTCATACAGAGCTTCGCCGTATGTTTGGGATACTAATTTAGCCATGTCTTCTCACCCATTTCCTTTATGGTCTCGTCGATCAGCTGATTCTGCGCAGCAGTGTCCATGGATGCAGATACAATCTTGCCCGCCATAAGAGATGCGACGACAATGATCTCCCGCTTTACATCATCAGACATCTTCTGCTTCTCAAGCTCCGCTTCCACGCGGGCTCTGTCCAGAATCCTGGCCGCCTCTTCCTTGGCCTGGGCAATGATATGATTCTCATTTACCAAAGCCTTTCTGCGTGCCTCGCTTAAGATGGCTTCCGCTTCCTTGTCAACGCCCTGCAGCTTCGTCTCGTATTCCCGCTTCAGATTCTGCGCATTCTCCATGGCATGCTTCGCAGTATCCAGCTCGGTCCGGATCTTTTCCTTACGGCCGTTGAGCATCTTCCTGGCAGGATTGAACAGAAAATAGCTCAAAATCAAGAACAGGAAAAATATGGCAATGATCATCAACGTGGAATCAGCCAGCAGCTGCCAGTCCAGGTCAAACAATCTCGACATGGACTCGCCACCTGTTAAAAGTATCATCCTTAAACCTCCTTTCTGCCTTTTAAAATACTTCCGGAAAAAACGCTGCACTTGCGTTCTTTCGTGTGTAAAAGTTACACACCGTGAGATTTAGAATTTCTTAGGCGGCGTCCTAAAGAGGTGTGCATACACCCTCCCCGCGCCTTAGAAATTCTTCTCACACTGTTAAGGCAGAAGCGGTTTCACGAACATCAGCAGAATAGCAACCAACAAACCGTACAAACCTGTGGTCTCCGCCACGGCCTGCCCGAGAAGCATGGTCTGCATAACCTTGGGCTGTGCGCCGGGATTACGTCCCACTGCCGCTGCTGCATGTCCTGCTGCGATACCCTGTCCTACACCAGGTCCGATACCGGCGATTACTGCCAGACCTGCGCCAATTGCGGAACATCCTAAGATAAAGTTTTCATTGAAATCCATTCTTTTTTCCTCCTGAAAATAAATTTCGTAAAAATAATTTTATTTGTTACACACTTATCTGCGGGTGCCATCACCAATTTCATTAGAAATGTATGTCATGGTCAGCATGCAGAACACATATGTCTGGATTGCCCCTGAGAACAGGTCAAAATACACATGAAGCGCTGCGGGCCATGCCGTGGCGAACCATCCCAGCAGGCCGTACAGCAGTGCCATCATCGCCGTTCCCGACAGGACGTTCGCGAACAGACGCAATGACAGTGATATCGGCACCGCCACCGCGCTGATCACATTGATCGGCATCCAAATCGGCAGCCAGGGCGGCAACGGAGAACACAAGTCCGTCCAGATCGTCATAGGCTTCTGATATTTCCATTTATTGATGTGAATCAATGAAAACGTCAGAAGCGCCAGCGGCAGCGTCACGCCGTAATCGGCTGTAGGCGGCCGCAGACCCAGCAGACCTGATATGTTGCTGACCAGGATGAAGATAAAGATGGTGCCGATATAGTTGAAGAACTTCGGCGCCGCCTGTCCCATGGTGCCGCTGACCATACCGTCCAGCATCTCCACAATCATTTCCACCACATTCTGAAAGCTGCCCGGCACCTGCGACGCTTTCGCCATGCACCGGTTAGCGGCAATGGCAAAGGCCACCAGCAGGAGCATCACGATCAGGATGCATATGTGCGATGTGGTGATCCAAACGGGATGCCCGAAAAAGGAATACTGAAACACCCCATGGATATTGAAATCGACCTCTGCCCCGCCAGACAGCAGAATTCCATGTCCCATACTCTCACCTCTCTTTCCTTATATATTTTGCACTTCCTTTCGCCGTGCCGTGACGCTTCCGCCGGATGGCGGCCCGTCTACTGCCCGGCCGGGATCTCTCCCTCCTGTGCCGCAAGCTCCTCCTCCGAAAGGGGGATGGGATCCTCCTCACGGAACAGCCTGTTGCACAATTTATGAGTAATCGGCTGAAGATATGCCGTTACTTTCAGACTCATATATCCCAGAAAAAAAACAAGCGGATTCATTGCCTCCGTCACGGAAATGACAACCAAAACCGCCGCCACCATCACATACCGAAACAAATATCCCCTTGTAACAATCCCTGAAGCATCCCCGCCGCACGGCAGCGCTCTCTCCAGAGTACGGCACATGTGTATGCTGCCGGCTACGGCAAACGCAATCCCAAACCACAGGCTGGCCGCAAAACTCCACCTGTTCCCGACGAGTAAAACTCCCGCCAGCTGACAGACAATGCCATAAAATAACATACCCACATGCATTTCAAGAAGAGTCCTGTTCCGCTTCCGCAATTCCTCAATTATCCTCATCCGAATCTCCCTGTCTCCCGTCCTGCTCCGCTTCCGTATACATTCGTTTTGCCATGCGGTATACATTCTGTCCTCCGGCAATGGCTCCTATCACAAAAAAAAGAATGGTAATATAAGAAGTCCCCAGCTTTTTATCCAGCCAGACACCCGCTGCAGACATGGCGCAAATCGGCACAATCATATTCAGGCCAAACTGTGTCACCATTGCAAGAGACTGAAACACCACTCTGTCTTCATTTTTACGCCGCTTCATAAAGTTACCACCCTTTTCCCATTCTCAGGTGTCTGCTTCTTTTTTGCCATCAAACTATATTATACCCATTTTTATCCAAAAAGAAAAGTCTTTTTAATGGATTTGTACATTTATTCTTAAAGAAGTAACGACTTGATCATCAATTGTTAAATCAAAAAAAGATGGAATACAATAAATATCAT
>OFFY01001558.1_pt1 | contig 18612 bp, 15 predicted proteins | sample 1521481 | NCBI WGS metagenome assembly OFFY01 (sample SAMEA3504117, study PRJEB24116) | mouse gut metagenome | biome: mouse gut; feature: mouse-associated habitat; material: faeces | place: Denmark | collected 2011
GACTTTGGGCAAGAGAGCATTAAGCGCGGCGGTCTCCTCCCGCAAGGGCTCCAGGGCAAAGACGGAGCCGGCCAGCTCCGCGGCCTCCTGCGTCCGGCCCTGGCCGTCCAGCAGAGGGAGGACCTGTAGGGAGGCGCGGAGATATTTTTCATGGAGGTCCGCGGAAACAGAGGCGGCCCAGGGGCAGCTCCCCAGCGCGGGCAGGAAGTCGCCCCGGTACAGCTCCAGCGCCCGAATCCACAGCTCCAGCCGCTCCTCCGCCGGGGCCTGCTCTCCGGCCCGAATCAGGCGGGAAAACTCCTCCGTGTCCAGAGTGACGGGCTGCTCCAGGTTCCACTGACAGCAGCCCTGGCGGGTGAGAATCAGGGTCCGGCCCGTCCCCTCGCCCAGCTGGTCCAGCCAGCTCCTGGCCCGGTGGAGGATGGCCTTCAGGGCGTTGAGGGAGGAGGAATCAACGCTCTTGTCCCTCCGGATCAGGCCGGCCAGCTCCTCCCAGGGGACGGGGCGGGGCCGCTCCAGAATCAGAAAAGACAGCAGCAGACACAGCTTCTGGGGGCGTCCGCCGACGGAAATCCGGGCGTCCTCCCGGGAGAGGGAGAAGCCGCCCAGCATTTGAATGTTCAGGGGGGTAAGGGCCACGGATATACCGCCTTTCTATTGGTTCTAAATCAGCTTAGAGCTCCAGATCATCGTCCAGGGGCTTGGCGCCCAGCACCAGAGTGTCGCCGGCGCGCAGTTTCGTATCCTCCCCAGGGACCACGGTCCGGCCGCTCCGCTGGATGGCAGCCACCAGTATGCCCGAGGGCAGGTCCAGCGCCCGGACGGCCCGGCCGGCCCAGGGGTCGGTCGGGGACAGCTCCACCTGAACGAAGCGGAGATCGGCCTCATTGGCGTACCTGCTGAGCCGCTTGACCCGGGAGTACTGGTCCACGAAGCCGGCGGAAATGATGCCGGTGGGGATGGCCACCATGCCCACCCCCAGGAAGGAGATGACGATGCCGAACAGCTTGCCCATGGTGGTGATGGGGTAGATGTCCCCGTAGCCCACGGTGAGCAGGGTGGATACCGACCACCAGATGCCCGAGAAGGCGTTGGAGAACACCTCGGGCTGGGCCTCATGCTCCAGGGAGTACATACACAGACTGGAGGCCAGCATCAGCACCAGGATGATGAACACCGAGGACAGCAGCTGCTGGCGCTTGCTGGCAACCACCTGGGTGATGACGTTGAGGGAGTCGTAGTAGGCGTTGATGCGGAACAGCCGGAAGATACGCACCACCCGGAACATTCGGAAGGCCACCGCTCCGGCGGGGAAGAAGATGGGCAGGAAGTAGGGCAGGAAGGAGAACAGGTCCACCAGACCGCTGAAAGACAGGGCGTAGGCGGACACGGCCCGGGGCTCGGACAGCTTGGGGTAGAGGCACCGGGCGGTCCACAGCCGCAGGCAGTAGTCCACTGCGAAAAAGGCTACGGTGACATGCTCCAGGGTCAGCAAAGCCCCACCCCAGCGGGCACGGACCTGGGCGAAGGTGTACAGGATGCTGGCCGTCAGATTGAGCACAATAGCCAGCGCGTTCAGAACGTCGTAGAGCCGGCTGGGCCAGTCCTGATCGTTGCCCACCTCGATGATCTCGCTGATCCGCTTCCGGCGGGCCAGCCATGTGCTGCGGTCAGTCATAAATACCTCCAAAATCCGAACCTGACCGGAATTGCTTCCGGGGGCGCGTTGACTCCGTTTTATGGGGGACGGTCTGCTATTGCCCTGTTACGATCATGTTGGGCCAGCGGTGCTCCATAAAAGTGTCGCCGTACTGCCGGTCGATGAACTCCTCAAAGGCGTTGGCCGGCTGGGGCCGGGCCGCCCGGGTATTGTAGCGCAGCATGGTGGCGCAGGTGAGCAGGCCGTTGCACACCATGATGAACACCACCACCCAGGTCATCACCTTCCCGGCCAGGGCGGGAAAGCACTCGATGAGCCGGGACATCCGGGGGTAGATGCCCTTAATCCAGAACACGGCCAGCACCCCCCAGAAGAAGCAGAACAGTACATTGGTCCGCCCGCCGATGTTCAGGGGCATATGGCTGTAGTCCCAGAACACGGTGCCAAAGACCAGCTCGGTGAACACGCTGCACATGTACTCATAGGTGCCGCCGATGAAGAAGCCGGCGGCAAAGACGAAGAATGAGTCCCGCTGAGCAAGCCGCTGCAGGGAGATGGTGAGCACCACCGCCCCCAGTCCCCACACGAAGCTGAAGGGGCCGTAGAGCACGCTGGACCGGCTCATCCACTGGCCGTTGACCAGGCCGCACCAGAAGGTCTCAATGATATCCCCCAACAGGGCGGAGGTGAGGAACACCCATACCAGCTTGTCCAGGCAGACCCCCTTGGCGAAGGTATAGCTCCCCTGCTCCTCCGGGGTCATCTCCCGGATGCCGGGGTAGGCCCGTTGGAGCCGCCGCCAAAGGCTGGCGGTGAGCTTCCCGGCGATCCGGCCCTCGCTGCTGTGGGCCTCCCGCCGCTCGTAGGCCCGGGCGCCACCGGTGCGCAGGGTATACAGTACCCCGATAAAGTCCGCCGCCATCAGGGCGAAGAGGACCCACACGGTGATCTTCTCCGCCAGAGGGGGGATCAGGGTGGTCACCCCCAGCAGGAGGGGGTGGACCACCAGATATACCATGTAAAAGACGGCCGCCACCGCCGCCGAGGAGATCAGGCCCCGCAGGCTGCCCCCCAGCAGCCGGGGGCGCTCGCCGCCCCAGTTCACCTTGGGGCCAAGCTGCCGGTTCATATAGTCGGCGATGCTCTCGGTCACAGAGACAATGGCCATGGTGAACAGGAACTGCACCACATACCGTCCGGCCAGGGCGGGCAGAGTGAGGATCATCAGGTCAAAGGCCGCTCCGTAGGACAGCAGGAAGGGGGTGGTGAGAAAGCCACGGTTGCAGAACTTCCGCCGGGTGACGGCGTAGTACAGCACCTCGGTGCACCAGCCCAGGAAGGAGTATATCTGTAAATAGAACGCAAGATCCAGCCAGTTCATAGGGTTACACCTCTCTGCAGGGGGCGGTCTCTGCACCGCCCCGATCAGCTTGTCAGGAATACAGCTTAATAATCTCCTCGGCCACCGCGCGCTTGGGGGCGCATCGGTCCATGGCCTGGTGGGTGATATAGTGGTGGGCGTCCGGCTCGGACCTCTTCAGCTCGCTGATGAGCAGCCGCTTGGCCCGGTTCACCAGGCGAATCGCCTCCATCTTTTCCTCAATGGCGGCGCCCTCTTTTCCTTATAGAAATTCCCGGGTATTATACCACAGACCAAGGCAATTTTCCACCACTGTGACCAGAATCTTAAAAATCTGAAAAAACAGGTGACAGCGGGTCCGTTCGGGGCGTATAATTTGCCCATAAAGGCAAAGATGTCTTTTTGGTCACAGACCGGAAAGGAGTCTTTGCCTCTTTTTATGCGTTTTATATTGGAAGGGGTGAACAAAAATGGCAGCGGCAGGCCGCTATGAGCGATTCTTTGACGAGAATCTCACGGTGAATTCCTCTCTTGTTGATTATTGACAAAATCGAAATGTTATTTTTGTGAGTAAAACTGATTAAATCTGATTGACTTAATAAAAACACCTTGATATAATCAAAATATAAAGTAAATAATCTGATTTAATCTTAAATAGTCAGGAAAGGAAGTATCAACCATGCGTATCACCGATTTGCTCCTGCCAGAGGCCGTCCAGCTCCACGCCTGCCCCGGCGACAAGTCCGCCGTCATCGACCTGCTGGCGGACCTCCACGAAAGGGCGGGGAACATCTCCGACAAGGAAGGCTACAAGAAGGAAATCTGGGCACGGGAGGCGCTGGACTCCACCGCCGTGGGCGACGGGGTGGCCGTCCCCCACGCCCGCTGCGCCGCGGTGAAGCGGGCCGGCCTGGCCGCCGTCACGGTCCCCGATGGACTGGACTACGACTCCCCCGATGGGGAGCCCTCCAGGCTGTTTTTCATGATCGCGGCCCCGGAGGGGGGCGGCGACATCCACATGGACATGCTGGCCCACCTGATGGTGATGCTCATGGACGAGGAGTTCTGCCGGAAGCTGCTGGACACCCAGGACGTGAAGACCTTTCTGGAGCTGATCGACGCCCAGGAGCGGGCCAAGTACCCCGATGAGGCCCCCGCCCCGGCGGAGCGGCCCAAGGCGGGCCTGCGGGTACTGGCCGTCACCGCCTGCCCCACCGGCATCGCCCATACATATATGGCCGCCGAGGCCCTGGAGAAGAAGGGCCGGGAGCTGGACATCGGCGTCAAGGCGGAGACCCAGGGCTCGGGAGGCGCCAAGAACATCCTTACCCGGGAGGAGATCGCCGCCTGCGACGGCGTCATCATCGCCGCCGACAAGAACGTGGACCTGGCCCGGTTCGACGGCAAGCCTCTGCTGCGGGTGCCGGTCTCCGACGGCATCAACAAGCCTCAGGAGCTGATCGAGAAGATTGTCAGCGGTCAGGCGCCTGTCTACCGCCACGAGGGCGGGGCGGTGGAGGAGGACACCGGCAATGAGAGCCTGGGCCGCCGGCTCTACAAGCATTTGATGAACGGCGTGTCCCACATGCTCCCCTTTGTCATCGGCGGCGGCATCGTTATGGCCCTGTCCTTCCTGCTGGACGGCGGCGCGGCGGGCACGGCAGCCTTCGGCTCCTCCACCCCTCTGGCCGCTTTCTTCAACAAGACGGGCAATTTGGCTTTCAGCTTTATGGTGCCCATCCTGGCGGCCTTCATCGCCCAGTCCATTGCCGACCGGCCCGGCCTGATGGTGGGCTTTGTGGGCGGCTCCCTGGCCGCCAGCGGCGCTACCTTCGTCTACTTTGCCGACCCCACCGTGCCCATTGTCCCCGCCGGCTTCCTGGGCGGTCTGCTGGCCGGCTTTGTGGGCGGCTGGTTCATGAAGTGGCTGCGCAGGGCCTGTGACAAGCTGCCCCAGTCTCTGGAGGGGCTGAAGCCCATTCTCATCTACCCCGTGGCGGGCCTGCTGTTCATCGGGGCGTTTATGTGTCTGGTCAACCCCTTCGTGGGAATGCTTAACGAGGCCCTGACCAACGGCCTGAACTCCATGGCCGGCTCCTCCGCCATCATCCTGGGCGCTCTGGTGGCCGGGATGCAGGCCACCGACATGGGCGGCCCCATCAACAAGGCGGCTTATGTATTCGGCACCGCCTCCATCGCCATGGCGGCGGGCGGCTTCTCCCCGGTAATGGCCGCCGTGATGGCGGGCGGCATGGTGCCCCCCATCGCCATCGCTCTGGCCACCATCTTCTTCAAGAACCGCTTTACCGCCGAGGAGCGCAAGTCCGGCCCGGTGAACTTCATCATGGGGCTGTCCTTCATCACCGAGGGGGCTATCCCCTACGCCGCCTCCGACCCCGTCCATGTGATCCCCTCCTGCGTCGTGGGCTCCGCCGTGGCCGGCGCCCTGTCCATGGCCCTCGGCTGCGCCTCCCCCGCGCCCCACGGCGGCCTGTTTGTATTCCCGGTCATGCAGAACCCCGTGGGCTACGCCGCCGCCATCGCCGTCGGCTCTGTGGCGGGAATGTTCATGCTGGGGCTGCTGAAAAAGAAGAAAGTGTGATACAATATTCTCAAACAGGAAAGGCAGGATCGTGATATGAGTGAGAGCAAGCAGCTGCGCTGGGCCGTGCTGGGCACGGGCGTGATCGCCAATCAGATGGCCCAGGCCCTCCAGTCCATGGGCCGAGCTCTGGACGCCGTGGGCAACCGCACCTATGACAAGGCCGTCGCCTTTGCCGGGAAGTACGGCGTACCCAGGGTCTATACCAACTATAACGAGATATTCACCGATCCGGAGATCGACGTCATCTATATCACCACCCCCCACAATACCCACATGGCCTTTTTGGAAAAAGCCCTGTCCCAGGGCAAGCATGTGCTGTGCGAGAAGTCTATCACCCTCAACAGCCGGGAGCTGGACCGGGCCGTGTCCCTGGCCAGGGAGAACGGCGTGGTGCTGGCCGAGGCCATGACCATCTACCACATGCCCCTCTATCGGGAGCTGCGGAAACGGGTGGCCTCCGGCGCGCTGGGCAAGGTCAACCTGATTCAGCTCAACTTTGGCAGCTACAAGGTCTACGACATGAACAACCGCTTCTTCAATCCCAAGCTGGCGGGAGGGGCCATGCTGGACATCGGGGTGTACGCCCTCTCTCTAGCCCGGCTGTTTCTGGACTCCAACCCGAACCAGGTGAGCTCCTTCGTCCGCAAGGCCCCCACCGGGGTGGACGAGAGCGCCGCCATCGCCATGACCAACCGGGAGGGCCAGCTGGTCACCGCGGCGCTGTCCCTCCGCTCCAAGCAGCCCAAGCGGGCGGTGATCTCCTGCGAGAAGGGGTACATTGAGATCATGGAGTACCCACGGGCGGACGAAGCGGTCATTGTGGACGCCGAGACCGGCGGGCGGGAGACCGTCCGGGCCGGCCGGACCGCCGACGCCCTGCGCTACGAGCTGGAGGACATGGAGCAGGCCATCCGCACCGGCGGCGATATGCTCATGTCCTGCACCACGGACGTGATGGCCCTGATGACCCGGCTGCGCCGCGAGTGGGGCGTGATCTATCCGGAAGAAATGTGACAGAAGGCGGTTGCTTTTGCTTGATCCTGATGATAAAATAGCGTGAACGATCAAATGAGAAGGGAAGCGACCGTATGGCGTTATTGGCGGAACAGCGGATGGACCGGATCCTGGAAGAGCTGTCCCATCAGGAGTCGGTAAGCGTGGCCTATCTGAGCAGGGTGATCGGCGTGTCGGAGGCCACCGTCCGTCGGGACCTGACCGAGCTGGCCCAGCGGGGCAAGCTGAACAAGGTCCATGGCGGAGCCTTGCCGGTGAAGGAGACCTTCTTCAGCGAGGAACCCACCATGGAGGTGAAGCGCCAGCTCCACACCCCAGAGAAAAAGCGCATTGCCCAGTACGCCGCCGGGCTTATCCGGGACGACGACGTGGTCTTTCTGGATGCCGGCTCCACCGTCATGCACATGGCCGACTACATCCGCGCCCCCCGGGCCACCTTTGTCACCAACAGCATCGAGTGCCTCCAGCGCCTGCCCCGGCTGGGTCTGCGCACCTATGTGCTGGGCGGCGTGCTCAAGCCGGGCACCCTGGCCATCATCGGCGGGGAGGCCATGGAGGGGCTGAAAAAATACAACTTTACCAAGGTGTTTTTGGGGACCAACGGCATCTCCCTGGGCCAGGGCTTCACCACCCCAGACCCGGAGGAGGCCATGGTCAAGGCGCTGGCCGCCGCCCGTTCCCAGCAGACCTGGGTGCTGGCCGATTCCAGCAAATTCGACATTGTGACAGCTGCGGTGACCCTCCCCCTGGAGGGGGCGGCCATCGTCACCGACCGGCTGCGGGATACACGATATCTGGACCACACAGTGGTCAAGGAGGTTTAACTATGGTTTATACCGTCACCTTCAACCCGGCGCTGGACTATGTGGTCCGGGTGGAGGATTTTCAGCCCGGCGAGACCAACCGCACATACAGCGATGAGGTCCAGTTCGGCGGCAAGGGCATCAACGTGTCCACCGTCCTGCGCAATCTTGGGGTGGACAATGTGGCCCTGGGCTTTCTGGCCGGCTTTACCGGCAAGGGCCTGGAACAGGGACTTAGGGAAATCGGAATCAACACCGATTTCATCTGGCTGGAGCGGGGGCTGACCCGGATCAACGTGAAGATCAAGGCGGGCCAGGAGACCGAGATCAACGGCCAGGGGCCCGATATCCCCGCCGACGCCCTGGACCGGCTTTTTGCCAAGCTGGACCAGCTCAAGGAGGGGGACGTGCTGGTTCTGGCAGGCTCTATCCCCAGGTCCCTCCCCGATGACATCTACCAGCGCATCCTGCGGCGGTTGGACGGGCGGGGCGTCCTCGCCGCGGTGGACGCCACCCGGGACCTGCTGTGCGCGGTGCTGCCCTACCGCCCCTTCCTCATCAAGCCCAACGACCGGGAACTGGGGGAAATCTTTGGAAAGACCCTCGCGGCCGACGCCGAGATTGAGGACTGTGCCCGGCAGCTCCAGGCCAAGGGGGCCCGGAATGTGCTGGTGTCCATGGCGGGGGCCGGGTCTCTGCTGGTGGACGAGACGGGCGAGACCCACCGGCTGGGCGTCCCCAAAGGGACGGTGCGCAACTCGGTGGGAGCGGGGGACTCCATGGTAGCCGGCTTCCTGGCCGGCTGGCTGAAGGAGCGCGACTATACCGCCGCCCACCGCATGGGGGCCGCCGCCGGCTCCGCCACCGCTTTCTCCGACGGGCTGGCCGAGGCCGGTGCGGTCCAGGCGCTGCTCGCCGCCTTATGATATGAATTTTAAATTCCCCCGCCCGTTTGGGCGGGGGAATTGACATCTGTGACTCAGCCGGTCTCCACCCGCAGGCCGGGCCTGCCCTGCTTCACCGCCTCCAGCAGCATAAGGGAGGGGGGATGCTCCGGGGAGTGGGAGAGCAGCTTCATCCGCTTGGGCTCCAGACGGTTGGCACGGAGGGCGCAGATTACGTCGGCCAGCCGCTCCGGGCGGTGGCACAGGGCGAAACGGCCCCCGTTTTTGGCCAGCCGCCCGGCGGCGGCGCACAGCTCCTCCAGGCGGCAGCACTCCTCGCTCCGGGCCGGGCCGCCGCTCTTCCCGCCGCCCACAGGGAAGTAGGGCGGGTTGGACACCACCAGATCAAATCCTCCGGCGGGAAGGGGGACGGCGCGCAGGTCGCCGGCGATGATCTCACCGGAAAGCCGGTTGGCCGTCAGGTTCTCCCGTGCGGTCCGGGCGGACAGAGGATCGATCTCCACCCCGGTGAGGGACAGGTCCGGCTCCCGGCCGGCCAGCAGCAGAAGCAGCGCCCCGCTGCCCGTCCCCAGGTCGCAAACCCGCCAGCCGGGCCTGACGGTAGAGAACGCCGCCAGAGCCAGGGCGTCGCCCCCCAGGGGAAAGACCCCACTGTACCAGGACAGAGTGTACGGGCCGAGCTGTTCCGTTTTTTTCATGGCGCAGGTCCCCCGAAAAATAAAATATAAGAAAAAGATACCACAGTTTACCAATCTGTGCTATAATATTTTGAGAAATTTTTGAGAAAGGCGGCGATGGATTTGGCGGGTACGCTGTATCTGGTCCCCACCCCCATCGGCAATCTGGGGGATATCTCCCGGCGGATGGCGGAGACGCTGGAACTGGCGGACTTTATCGCCGCCGAGGACACCCGGGTGACGGTGAAGCTGCTCAACCATCTGGGGATCAGGAAGCCCATGCTCACCTACCACCGCCACAACACGGACAGCGGGGGACAGGCCGTCATTGACCGTCTGCTGGCCGGGGAGAGCTGCGCTCTGGTCACCGACGCCGGGACCCCCGCCATCTCCGACCCGGGGGAGGAGTTGGTGGCCCGGTGTGCGGAGCTTGGCGTCCCCGTGTGCGCCATCCCGGGGCCTTGCGCCTTGGTTACCGCCCTGGCCGTTTCCGGACAACCCACCGGCCGGTTCACCTTTGAGGGCTTTCTGGCCATGAATAAGAAGAACCGCCGCGCCCATCTGGACGCCCTTCGGGAGGAGGAGCGGACCATGGTGTTCTACGAGGCCCCTCACAAGCTGGCGGCCACTCTGGAGGACCTGTCGGCAGCCTTCGGGCCCGACCGGCCCCTCACCCTATGCCGGGAGCTGACCAAGCTCCACGAGGAGGTCCGGCGCACCACACTGGGACAGGCGGCCGCCTGCTTTCGGGAGAACGACCCCAGGGGGGAGTTTGTGCTGGTGGTCCGGGGGGCGGAGCCGGTCCGGGAGAGGGAGGCCAGCCTGGAGGACGGTCTGGTTTTGGTGGACAAGCTGCGGGGAGAGGGCCTGTCCCTCCGGGACGCGGTGCGCCGGGCGGCCAGGGAGCTGGGGCTGTCACGGAACCAGCTTTACGACCTGGCGGTTGGGAAATAAAAATGCACCCATCCTCCAAAAAGTGGATAAAATAGAGAGAAACCATATAGAGAGGTGCTGTTCCATGAATCGAAACATTGAGGACTATATCAAGCCGGGCGCCCGGGTCCATCTGGTGGGCGTGGGCGGCGTGTCCATGGCCCCCCTGGCCGAGGTGCTGAAGGGAAAAGGAGTGGATGTCACCGGCTCGGACATGAAGGAGAGTGGGACAGTGGACCATCTCCGGTCTCTGGGAATCCGGGTGGTCGTCGGCCACCTGCCTGAGAGCGTGAAGGGGGCGTGCTGTGTCATCCGTACCGCCGCCGTCCACGACGACAACCCGGAGATCGCCGCCGCCCTTGCCGCGGGCATCCCCGTCTTTGAGCGGGCCCAGGCCTGGGGGGCCATCATGCGCCATTACAAGAACGCCCTGTGTGTGGCGGGCACCCACGGCAAGACCACTACCACCTCCATGTGCACCCACATTTTTCTGGCCGCCGGCCGGGACCCCTCGGTGATGATCGGGGGCACTCTGCCCATTCTGGGCTGCGGCCACCGGGTGGGACACGGGGACACCATCATTGCCGAGTCCTGCGAATACTGCAACTCCTTTCTGTCCTTCGCCCCCACGGTGGCGGTGATCCTCAATGTGGAGCCCGACCACCTGGACTTCTTCAAGGATCTGGAGGACATTGAGCGCTCCTTCCGGAAATTCGCGGAGCTGATTCCCGCCGGGGACGGCCATGTGGCGGCCAACTGGGACAACGCCAATGTGAGAAAAACCATGGAGGGATTCCAAAAGTCCTGCTTTACGTTCAGCCTGGCGGACCGAATGGCCTGCTGCCATGCCGAAAACCTCTCTTGGGAGAGCGGTCTGCCCACCTTTGATATCATAGCCATGGGGGAGAAATACGCCCGCGTTTCCCTCCGGGTGGGGGGAGAGCATAACGTGTCCAACGCCCTGGCCGCCGCCTCCGCCGCCTATGTGCTGGGGGTGCCGGGGAGCGCGGTGGAGGAGGGCCTGAACGCCTTTACCGGCGCTGGCCGCCGGTTTGAGAAGAAGGGGACCTTTCACGGAGCCGGCGTCTATGACGATTACGCCCATCACCCCGACGAGCTGCGGGCGCTGCTGACCATGGCCGGAACCCTGGGCTACAAGCGGATCATCTGCGCCTTCCAGCCCCATACCTACTCCCGCACCGCCGCCCTCTTCGATGAGTTTGTGGAGGTGCTCAAGCTGGCCGACAGGGCCGTGCTGGCCCCTATCTACGCCGCCCGGGAGACCGACGACCTGGGCATGTCCTCTGAGAAGCTGGCAGAACAGATTCCGGGGGCAATTTGCTGCGGAAACCTGGAGGAGACCGCCGCCCGGCTGGCGGACATGGCCCGGCCCGGCGACCTGATCCTTACCGTGGGGGCGGGGGACGTCTATCTGGCCGGGGAGGAGCTGCTCCGAAAAAGATAGATTTAAAAAAAGTTTTTTCAAATCGCTTTACAAAAGATATCCGGAGTGCTAAAATCAAAATAGAATAATGTGACAGGTGGGGGGGAGCGGACCTTGATGGAAAGGGAACATCAGAACTCGAATCGGATGGCCGTGATCCTCACTGCCTGCGGCGGGGTCCTGTTGCTCATCCTGATGGTGATGCTGATCGTGCGCTATCGGGCGGTGGAGACGGAGCTGGACCGGATGCTGGTGGAGAGCCTGACCGCCCACACGGAAGAGGCGAGCGAGGGAGCTGGCTATCTGATCCATTACGCCGAGACCGTGCTGAAAAACACCAATCTCTTTATTGCCGGGGAGGCCAAGACTCCGGAAAAGAGCTGGGTGGAGCCCATGGTCAATACGTTCAACCTGGTGGACGACCGCATGGACCTGCGGTATCTGGATAAGATTGACCTGGCCTCCGCCCCCTGGGGGCGGGAGGACCCGGAGCTGCTGGGCCGGGTTCTCAGGGGAGAGGCTGTGGTCAGCGGCATTTTGAATGACACCGATCAGGAGGACTGCTATGTGGTGGCGGTCCGCCCGGTGGAGTGGGACGGACAGACGGTGGGGGCGCTGGTAGCCCAGATGAGGGCCGATACCTTGCTTCACCAGGGGAAGCACTCCACATTTTTCCACAACGTCCATAGTGTGATTGCCGGGGAGGACGGACGGATCGCCTACGGCAGCAATCTGAGTCTCCAGGGGTTCAGTCTGACCGAGCTGGGCGCGGCGGACGGATTGTCCCCCCAAGAGGGCGAGGCCTTCGACACCGCCTATCGGGAGCATACCTCCGGCTCCTTCAGCTATGCCGTGGGGAGCGGCCGGAACTACACCGCCTGGGCGCCGGTGTCCTACAACGGCTGGCGGATCGTGCAGTTTTCCCAGTCTCCCAATGTGAACATTGAGCGCACGTCCATGGTGCAGACCGTGGTCATGCTGGTGAGCCTGGCTATATGCGCTGTTCTGGCGGTGCTGATGTGGCGCCAGCGGGCCAGGATGGCAAAGGAGCGTATGCGCTACGCCGCACTGGCCGAGTTCAAGGACACGCTGCTGTTTGAGTACAACTGCGGGGACGACAGCCTGGAGTTTACCTCCAACGCCCTGGATACGCTGGAAATCGGAGCCAGCCGGATGAAGGGTGTTTTGAAGGGGAGCGGGGGCCTGTCCGTGTTCTATCCGGAGGATGTGGACAGCGTACGGAAGGCGCTGAAAAACGCGGTGAATATGCTCCCGGACCAGATCGAGCACGACCGCGTCCGTCTGAAAGGACGGGACGGGGACTATCGGTGGTATCGCAGCCAGTATAAGGCGGTCTTTGACGCGGAGAACCGGGTGACCCGGGTGATCGGGACGCTGACGGACATCAGCGTGCAGATCGGTCGGGAAAAGGAGCTGCGGGAGCAGGCCCAGCAGGATCCCCTCACCGGGCTGTACAACCGGGCGGGCGTCAAGATGATTAACGCCCGGCTGGAGCAGATATCCCGGGGAGTACTGTTTATGATGGATCTGGACGACTTCAAGTCCATCAACGACAACTACGGCCATGCCGCCGGCGACAAGCTGCTTACCGCAATCGGCAGGATTCTGACGGAGACCTTCCGTACCGACGATATTGTGGCCCGGGTGGGGGGAGACGAGTTTATCGCCTTCCTGTCCGGCTCGGACAACAGGGCTACCGCCGAGCAGAAGGGACAGGAGCTGCTGGAGCGGGTGCGGAGGCTGAAAATCGAGGGGATCGACACGGCGGCCAGCGTCAGCATCGGCGCGGCCAGCGCCCCCAGCTGCGGACGGACCTACGAGGCCCTCAGCGCGGTGGCGGACGAGGCGCTGTACCAGGTGAAAAACCACGGAAAGGGCGGCTTCATCCTGAAATAAATGTGACTATAATAAAAATAAATGCAAAAGGAAATCCACCGGGAAAGCCGGTGGATTTCCTTTTATGAATCGGGAGTCTTTACAGAGACAGCAGCTCCAGCGCCTCTCCGTTGGACACAGCCTTGAGCTGAGACACCGGCTCCTGCCAGCCCTCGATGAGCCGGACAGCGATGGCGTCCTCCAGCTCCTTCTGAATCAGCCTGCGCAGGTTCCGGGCGCCGTAGGCGGCGGAGTAGGACTTTTTTACCAGATAATTCAGGAGGGTGTCGTCCCAGGTGAAGTTGATATCCTTCTCCTTCAAAGTGCCCACCAGCTCCTTGAGCATGAGCACGGCGATGCCCTTGAAGTTGTCCTCAGAAAGCTGGTTGAAGTAGACGATCTCGTCTACCCGGTTGATGAACTCGGGGCGAAGGAAGTCGTTGAGGGCCTTGAGAGCCCGGTCTTTGCCCTGTTCGTTGGCGGTGCGGCCGAAGCCCACAGAGCCCACCTTGGTGCTGCTGCCGGCGTTGGTGGTCATGACGATCACCGTGTTCTCAAAGTTCACCACCCGGCCGTGGGCGTCGGTGATGCGGCCGTCGTCCAGCACCTGAAGCAGGATGTTCAATACGTCAGGATGGGCTTTCTCAATTTCATCGAACAGGACCACGGAGTAGGGCTTTCTCCGGATTTTCTCGGTGAGCTGACCCGCCTCGTCGTAGCCCACGTAGCCCGGAGGAGAGCCGATAATCCGGGAGACGGCGTGCTTCTCCATAAACTCGGACATATCCAGCCGAATCAGGGACTCCGGGGTATCGAACAGGTCGGCGGCAAGCTGCTTGACCAGCTCGGTCTTGCCCACGCCGGTGGAACCCACGAAGATGAAGGACACCGGCTTGCGCTTGGGGGAGATGCCCACCCGCCCCCGGCGGATAGCGGCGGAGACGGCTTTCACCGCCTCGTCCTGGCCGATGACATGCTCCTCCAGCCGCTCCTCCAGCTTGGCCAGCCGCTGGAATTCCTGCTCCTGAATACGGCTGGCGGGGATGTTGGTCCACAGCTCAATGACGTTGGCCAGATGCTCCTCTGTCAAGGCGGGGTGGGCCTCGTTCTGCAGGCCCGTCTTTTCCTCCTCCAGCCGCAGCTCCATGCTCTTGATGTCAGCCAGGCGCTTGTAGGCGTCCTCGGTGGCGGCGGCCATCATGACCTCCTTCTCCTTGGCCAGGTCGGCCAGCTCCTTGTCCACCTCGTTGAGGCGGGCCAGGGCCTTGTTGTGGAGGTTCACATTGGAGCAGGCCTCGTCGATAAGGTCGATGGCCTTGTCGGGCAGGTAGCGGTCGGTGATATACCGCTCGCTCATGGTGACGGCCAGCCGGCACATGGCGGGAGAGACCTCCACCTGATGAAATTTCTCATAGTAGGGCGCCACGCCCTCAATGACCTTTACGCTGTCCTCAATGGAGGGCTCCTCTACGATGACGGGCTGGAACCGCCGCTCCAGGGCGGTGTCCTTCTCAATGTGCTTGCGGTACTCGTTGAGGGTGGTGGCCCCGATCACCTGAAGCTCCCCCCGGCTCAGGGCGGGCTTGAGGATGTTGGCGGCGTTCATGGAGCCCTCGGCGTCGCCGGCGCCCACGATGGTATGCACCTCGTCGATGACCAGAATGATGTTGCCCAGCTTGCGGATCTCCTCAATGAGGCCCTTCATCCGGCTCTCAAACTGGCCCCGGAACTGGGTGCCCGCCACCAGGGCGGTAAGGTCCAGCAGGTAGACCTCCTTTTCCAGCAGCTTGTAGGGCACATCCTTGTTGGCAATGCGCTGGGCCAGCCCCTCGGCAATGGCGGTCTTGCCCACGCCAGGCTCGCCGATGAGACAGGGGTTGTTCTTCTGCCGGCGATTGAGAATCTGTACCACCCGCTCCAGCTCCCGCTCCCGGCCGATGAGCTGATCCAGCTTGCCCTCCTGGGCCCGTTGGGTCAGGGAGATGCAGTAGCTGTCCAGAAATTTCCGCTTGGCGGGCTTGGCCTGTCCCTTCTCGCTCCGGGGGGGCGGCGCGGCCCCCTCGCCGGAGGCGGGCTTCTCCGGGGAGGAGGACCCGCCGCCGAAGAGCTGGTTGAGGAAGGGGAAGGTGGCGGTGCGGCCATCGTCCTCGTCGTCGTCCTCGTCCTTGGCGGGGGACAGCATTCCGTCCATCCCCTCGGCGCCGCCGAAAGCGGACATCATCTCAGAGGTGAGGGTGTCCAGGTCCTCGTCGCTGATGCCCATTTTTTTCATCATGTCGTCGATGGGTTTGATGCCCATCTCACGGGCGCACTTGAGGCACAGCCCCTCGTTCTTGGAGGCGCCGCCCTCTAATTTCGTAATAAAGATCACCGCCACATTCTTGCCGCAGCGGCTGCACATGGTAGGCTGCATGGTGAATACGCTCCTTTCGGGAAAAGTTCACGTTTGGGGAGATGGTACACCCTAATTATGAACTGGGTATGAATTTTTCCCTGAGAAATAAAGCCTTTAGTGGAAAAATGACAGGGGGCTCACGGTGGCGAAAAATTTCAGCAGGAAAGAGCCCTCAACCGCCTCCGGGGGGATATAGCTGTCTCGGAACAGCCAGACGGCGATAAAGACGATCAGCGCCCCCTTGACCAGACCCACAGCTCCGCCGCCCCAGGCGTTGACGGTGCTGAGGACGGGCAGCTTGGCCACCAGGTCCAGGGCGTGGCTGAGGAACCACCAGCCAATGAGAACGGCGAAGAAAGCGATGGCGAAGATGACCGTCCGGGCAATCTGCACCGCCGCGAAGTGGGCCAGAGCCTGGGCGGCGTGGGCGGCGGCATCGGCCGCGCCGTCATCCACCGCCTTCTGGAAGGCGTCGGCAAAGCCCTGAAAGGCCTTTGATTCCTTCAGCGGCTCCAGCAGCTCGTCGATGGGGAGCTGGGCCAGCCAGGCGTCCTCGTCCTGAGAGGAGGCGCCAGCCTCCGGAGCGCGCTGGTAGTAGCTGGTCACGGTGTTGTGGATGCTGCTGGCAACAATGGGTTCAATGGCCTTGGCCGCCGGCTCCGCCAGGGCGTTGGAGAGAATGGAGGCCCCGACGAGGGCCACAAAGACGGCCAGCAGAGAACACAGGGTCAGGACAAGGCCCTTTCGATAGCCCAGCCAGACAAAGAAGAGCAGGACAGCGGCGATGATAGCGTCATAGATGATGTAATTCATAGGAACCTCCCAGGCGTTATGCTTGCGGAATGTACAGCCAGGCCTGCTGGGCGTTGGCCAGCAGGGCGGAACCGTTGGGGGCCAGATCCACATGCCGGGCGGCCTGTGGATTGTCCAGAACGGCGTAGGGGTCGGCCTCCTGGCCGTAAATGGTCAGGCGGCTGCCCGACAGCAGAGCGAAGTATTCGCCGGCGGCGGAATAGTCCAGCACCTGACCGGCCAGGGGAATGGAGCGGACAGTCTGGGCTGAACCATCCACAATGACGGCCTGGGCGGCCCCGCCGGAGCGGTAGGGACCCTCCAGAAGGAGGGCGAAGCCGTCCCCCTCCAGGGAGCAGCCCTTCAAATAGTTGGGCGTGAGAAAATAGGTATGGGTTTCCGTGCCGTCGGTGGGGACGGTGAGCAGCCGGTCCTCTCCCAACACCCACAGCAGGCCCTCCTCATAATCCAGGTCCAGCACGGTGAGGGCCCCCAGGTCCACCTGGAGGGAGGGCTCCGTCTGGTCCAGGGGGTAGAGGAGCAGACGGCTGAAGAAATCCCCCTGTTCCTGGCCCATGGTGACCACCGCCACACTCTGCCCGTCGGGGGAGACGGCGGCGTCCACGGCAAAGACGGAGGACAGGCCGATGGTGATGACCTCACGGCCATGGCTGTTGTAGACGGTGACCGCCCCTTTGAAGCCGCTCTGCTGGGCGGTGACCGCCAGCCAGCCGCTGTTGTTCACCCGGGCGGAGAGGAGATTGTTGCTCCCTGTCAGGGAGAGCCGAAAGCTCTCCGCGCCGCCGCGAAAGACAAACAGGGACTGATTGCCCGCGTCATAGGCCACGGCGGTAGTCCGGGAGGCGGACAGCACGGGGTTCTCAACGGACAGCACCTCCTCCGCCAGGTGTTCGCCGTTCAGGCCGTAGTAGTGGGCGCCGGCAGCGGAGACGGTGACCGCCCCGCTGTCCAGATAGGCGATTGACAGCTTGTCGCCCCCGGCGTGGGTAAAGGGGGCGGCCTCCCCGGCGGGCATGTCGCGGTAGGCCAGCCACCGCTTTAAAGCGTCCACATTGAGGGTGTCCCGGTAGACCACCAGGACCAGCGCCCCCAGAATCAGGGCCGCCGTGGCCGCCAGGGCCAGCAAGCGGACAAGCATATTCGGTTTTTTGATCCGCTTGGGAGCCGGGGTCTTTTCGTTCTCTTTCATACTCTACTGATTAAACGTCCTCTTCATACCATAATTTTGTCATGTACAGCCCGCCGGGAGGGACCGTAGGCCCAGCCAGGGTCCGGTTGCCCGAGTTCAGAATGGCGGGGATGTCCTCAGGGGCCAGCTTGCCCTCGGCGGCGTAGACGATGGTGCCCACCATGGCCCGGACCATGTTGTACAAAAAGCCGTTGGCGCATACCCGGCAGGAGATGAGGTCGCCGTCGCGCGCCACGTCGAACCAGTATACCGTGCGCACGGTGGTGCGGGTCTCGGTGCCCACCGAGCGTACCGCCCGGAAGTCGTGGGTGCCCACAAACTGCTCCGCCGCCCGAGCCATGATCCCCTCGTTCAGGCGTTTGGGGTAGAACCAGGCTCGGTTGACATAAAACGGGTTACCCAGCCGGGAGTTATAGATGCGGTAGGTGTACTCCTTTTTCAGGCAGGAGCCGATGGCGTTGAAGCTCTCGGGCACCTGAACGGCTCTGACCACCACGATGTCGTCGGGGAGTCGGGTGTTCACCGCCAGGGGCAGCTTGTCCAGGGGAATGCGGGAGGTGGTGTGGAAGTTGGCCACATAGATTTCGGCGTGGACTCCGGCGTCGGTGCGTCCCGCTCCGGTGCACTTTACCGGGTGGCCCACCGTGGCTGCCAGCGCCTTCTCCAGGGTCTCGGCCACCGAGACGGCGTTCTTCTGCACCTGCCAGCCGTGGTAGGCCGTGCCGTTGTACATCAACCTTAAAGCGACATTGCGTTCCATCGTATTACCATCCAAAGTGTCCCAGCACCCCCACGCCCACAGTAATGGCCAGGAAGAGAATCAGGGTCATGTAGTCGGCCCATTTGTACTTGAGCTGCCGCAGGCGGGTGCGGCCCTCGCCGCCATGATAGCAGCGGCACTCCATGGCGGTGGCCAGC
>OFFY01001560.1_pt1 | contig 18610 bp, 6 predicted proteins | sample 1521481 | NCBI WGS metagenome assembly OFFY01 (sample SAMEA3504117, study PRJEB24116) | mouse gut metagenome | biome: mouse gut; feature: mouse-associated habitat; material: faeces | place: Denmark | collected 2011
ATAAAGCAGCAACATGAAAGCACACAGAGCTCTGGGGTCGAAACTCATACACCTTTGCACAGGGTAGAGGAGTCTCGACGGTCAGCCAAAATTTTTCACAGGCTTATATAGTAAAACTCAAAGGGGGAGAACTGGGCAGGGAAAGTACAAGTTTACATCACTAGGGAGTTCTGCCAAAGGAATCTACGTAACTAAGGAGTCATGTCCTATCAAGGAATCTACGTAACTAAGGAGTACCTGGTTCATTTTGAGGTTGTTCCAGGAGGCCTTTATCTCAAAAATGTTCTTGGAACAGTTTTTAGTTGGGAGGGTTCGAACTTTAGGGTGAGGAGTTCAGGAATGCATTCTGGGGTGAAGAGTTTAGGAGTGTTCCGGGAACAATCTCTAGATGGGAGGGGTCGGGCTCTGGGGTGAAGAAGAGTTCAGTAAAAATTTTTATTCTTCATTCCCCACTTCTTCTAGGAGATAGCTCTAATCTTAGAGCGAGTTTTCAACCTCCTGAAGGACCCGATATTGTTGCCTTAGTACCATAACTTGGACTGCGTTTATCCTTTCTCTAATAAAAGCTACTAACTTATTAAGGATGCATGGGCCAAAAGTAAGCAAAAGCATAAGTGTAATTAAAGGTCCTGCTATAGTGGAGAGGAGAGTGGTGAGCCAAGGGGACTTATTAAACCAGCTTTCGAACCATCCTTGTTGGCTTTCTCTTTCTCTTTTACGTATATCTAGGCGTTCTCTAAGTTTGGCCATAGAATCTTTGATTACTCCTGAATGGTCAACATAAAAACAACATTCTTCTTTTAGGGCAGCACAGAGTCCTCCTTCTTTAAGGAATAATAAGTCTAATCCCCTTCTATTTTGCAGCACCACTTCGGACAGGGAAGTTAAAGATTCTTCTAATTTGGTTATAGACTGTTCTATAGTTCTAAGATCAACATCCATAGCTGCACGTAGTTCTTCATAGTATTGGGGGGTCTTAATTAAGGCAGCGGTTCCTGTACCTACTCCAGCCGCTACTCCCAATCCTAATAGAACTGCCAAAGTTAAGGTAACGGGTTCTCTTCTCCAGCGGACCCGATGCTCAAATTTGTCTAAAAAGGAGCTATCATCATGATACAGGAGTCTAGGAATAAGCTGAACCAAAATGCAGAAATCTTTGGAACTATTAAAAACAGACATAGACACACAAGGAGTGAGACCGGTATTGCAAGCCCACACTGTGTCTAGGGGGGGCACTAGATACTGACCACTTTTGCTAGACTGGATGTTCTGGGTCTGATTACAGAGGTGCCCTTTATCCTGAGGTACCTGGCCCAAACAAAGCCCTCTTCCTGAAACTGCTGCTAGAGTCAACTTTCTGTTTTCTCCCCAAAGGCATTGAGAATGATCTGAAGTAATATTATAAGTCCTGATCTGAGCTATTCCTTCATAATAAGGGGGGCTAGAGGCATAGCATAACCAGCATGATTGAGTCATATTAGGGTTAGTTCTATTTAGAACTAAAAAAGCTCCTTGGACTAGACTGACCAGACGGTCCTCTGTTCCTAGGGGCGGTGGGGAAGCCAAGGTAGGCTTTATGAGGAGAGTATTAGTTCCTAGGGAGGGTACCACTGTGTTGGGCTGTGGAGTTGGTGGAGCTGGTACAGTCGGGACCTTTGGGGGAGCCAGTACGACTGGGGGGCCCTGTTCTATAAGGACCTTGTTGGGCCCTACGAGTGTCACTGCCGGGTCTCTCACTGTCAGTCTGATCGTGAAAATGAACCCAGGATCTCTTAGTGGAATGTATACTCGCCAACCCCACCTATTTCCTTTAAGCCAACTTAGACGGTGTTGTTTTCCGTTCTCGGTGAACCTTATACGTAGGGGGTTGCAGTATTTATCTTTGCATGGTCCTGAGGGTGCTCTGTTTTTAAAAGCGCACCCACTCTCTTGATATTTATAGGGGTTTCTTTCTCCTTCGTTTGACTTATCATAGCCACTACCTCGTTTTACCGTGATTAGGTCCCATTTAGAGGAGGGCTTCCAGTAAGCATCCCCTGTCGTTTCACATGTCCATTTACCACAAAAGTAATCTGATGCCCCCCCGCATTCTTGTTGAAGCCTCTTGCTCTGACCCTGACCAGGGCAAACATAAAAATGTGCAGCTCTAAGATTAGCTCGGTAGAACTGCCCCGAACACCCATATGTGCTCCCTATCCCATTTGGGACACACCGCTCCTCAGGGGGTGGGTTGCTAAGATCAGTATGATCTGAGAGGTCCCAATTGGGGGATCCTGCCACTAACTTACAGACGTCAGGCGTGAGATCAGGCCACCAAGTCCAGAGGGGATGGACTGCAGTGGTTGCCCATACAATGTTTCCCTCCTCATTAAGCACTTCCCAAGACTGTTGAATTGGAGCATGAGGGTTGTGGTTCCCTAGGCTCAGGGTGGCGCCTGCGGCGCAAACGAAGCTTAAGAGGATTGTCAGTGGCTGCCACTGTCCAATTGTCTTCGTGGTTTTCTTCATCTTGACTGGCGGCCCTCTTGACGTGGGAGGCGTGGATCCAGGAGGCAATCCCGTCAACTTTTACCGCAGTAGGGGTTGTCAGTAACACCAAATAGGGTCCCTTCCACCGTGGCTCGAGGCTGCCGGTTCGATGCCGTCTGACCAAGACTTTGTCTCCAACTCGGAACCCGTGGGGTACTGCGGTGGTCCCTGGGGTATAGGCTGCCTTCAGTTGGTCCCAAATCTGGGTCCTAATCACTTCTAGGGCCTTTAAATGAATAAGCAAAGAGGAGGGTAAGACAGGGTCAGAGTCGGAAACCAATGTTCCACCAGCTTCCATTAAGGGGGGAGGTCCTCCATACAGAACTTCAAAAGGAGTGAGCCCGAAACGTCCAGGGGTGTTTCGGGCTCGGAAGAGCGCAAGAGGAAGGAGAGCCACCCAGTCTTTTCCGCCGGTCTCAATGGCTAATTTAGTCAAGGTCTCTTTTAAGGTCCTATTCATCCTCTCTACCTGTCCTGAGCTTTGAGGGCGGTAAGCACAGTGTAATTTCCAATCGATGCCCAACTGAGTGGCCAAGCCCTGACTTACCTGGGCAACAAAGGCTGGTCCATTGTCGGACCCGATTACCTTAGGGATTCCAAATCTTGGCAGGATTTCTTCAAGGATCTTCTTGGCCACAATCTGGGCAGTCTCAGTTTTAGTGGGAAACGCCTCAACCCATCCTGAAAAAGTGTCTACAAATACTAACAGATACTTGTTACCATACATTCCAGGTTTAACTTCAGTAAAATCTACCTCCCAATACACTCCAGGACGGTCTCCCCGTTGTCTCTTTCCAGGTTCTTTGTAGGCTCTAGTCGCATTAGTGAATGCACATGGTTTGCAGGAGTCTATAATCTTTTGAGCCACTGACTTCAGGTTGGGGACTTGGTATCGGGAATTTTTAATTAGTCTCATCATTTTTTCAACTCCCAGGTGGGTGAATTGGTGTAGTCCTTTCACAAATTTTATTCCTTCTTCGGGAGTCAATTCTATTTTCCCTTCAAAAAAGTATGGGAGGGGATCACTGGTCCACAATAGCTCTTTTATGTTATACCTCTCATCCTCAGGGCTTTTGGGCGGATCACCTTTTTCAGTTAAGATCATGGCCCCTTGAGCAACTTGTTTTGCCACTGAGTCTGCCATTCGGTTGCCCTTGGCCACCAAGTCTTCTCCTCTTTGGTGGCCGGGGCAGTGGATGATGGCTACCTTCTTAGGTGCATGTATGGCTTCCAACAGGGCCAGAATTTCTTCTTTGTTTTTAATGTCTTTACCAGCCGAAGTCAATAGCCCTCGCTGCCTGTAGATGGCCCCATGGATGTGTGCGGTAGCAAAAGCATAGCGGCTGTCAGTGTAGATGTTAACGATCTTACCTTTAGCCTCTCGGAGGGCTTGTATAAGCGCTATAAGTTCAGCCTTTTGTGCCGACGTTCCTTCAGGCAAAGCGCTTGCCCAAATTACCTTTTTCCCGTCTACCACCGCAGCTCCAGCCTTTCGCTTCCCCTCTATCAGGAAACTGCTGCCGTCCGTATACCAACTGGGAGCTCCAGGCCAGGGTTGGTCAGTCAGGTCACTTCTGGTCCCAGTTTCTTCAGCGAGGATGTCCATACATTGATGTACTGGGACGGAATCATTTGTTAGAGGGAGAAGGGTAGCTGGGTTGAGGATGGCAGGGGGCGCAAAGGTTACACGCTCATTTAGCAGCAGGCTCTGATAGTGTGTCATTCGGGCATTTGTCATCCATCTGTCAGGTGGCTGCCGCACGATACTTTCTAAGGCATGAGGGGCCACAACAGTCACCTGTTGTCCCATTGTCAATTTGTCAGCATCTTTGATCAGCAGGGCTACTGCTGCAATAGCTTTCAGACATGTGGGCCATCCACTAGCAACAGGATCTAATTTTTTTGACAAATAGGCTACAGGTCTCTTCCAGGGTCCCAGTGCTTGTGTCAACACTCCCCTGGCTACACCCGCTCTCTCGTCCACATATAGGACGAAAGGCTTAGTCAAGTCTGGTAATGCTAGCGCGGGGGCAGTCATTAGAGACGACTTGATAGCCTCAAAAGCTCTTTGGTGCTCTTCTTTCCACTCAAAAGGAACCCCTTCCTTAGTCAAAGGATATAGAGGTGCCGCTAGGGTTGCAAAGCCTGGAATCCAGAGTCTACAAAAGCCAGCAGTCCCCAGAAACTCACGTACCTGCCGTGGGGTAGTTGGCGATGGGATCATCATAACAGTCTTCTTCCGGGCCTCTGTGAGCCATCTTTTGCCCCCTCGGAGGGTATACCCCAGGTAGGTTACCTCAGTTTGACAGATTTGTGCCTTTTTAGCCGAAACTCGATACCCCAAGTCACTCAGTTCTGTGAGGAGCCTCTCAGTTCCCTGGTGACACAGCTCCTTCGAGGCCGCCGCGACCAAGAGATCATCCACATACTGTAGTAGGGTAAGCTGAGGGTTTCGAGCGCGAAAAGGCGCGAGATCCCGATGGAGGGCCTCGTCAAACAGGGTGGGGGAATTTTTGAACCCCTGTGGTAGCCTAGTCCAGGTTAGTTGACCAGTCTGTCCGCCCTCTGGGTCCCTCCATTCAAAGGCAAACAGGAGCTGACTCTTAGGGTGCAAACGCAGGCAAAAGAAGGCATCTTTTAAGTCCAGGACTGTATACCATGTTCTCTCAGGTGGGAGAGAGCTTAATAAATTGTACGGGTTCGGGACTGTGGGGTGAATGTCCAGGACCCTTTTGTTAACTTCCCGGAGGTCTTGCACCGGGCGATAGTCATTGGTCCCTGGTTTTCGAACCGGCAGAAGTGGTGTATTCCAGGGGGACTGACAGGCCACTAAAACTCCTTGGCCTAGCAACCTCTGGATATGAGGCCGGATGCCTTCTCTAGCTTCCTTGCTCATGGGGTATTGTTTTACCGAAATGGGGGTGGCATCAGCTTTAAGTTCTACCACAACCGGAGGCACTTGTTTAGCCAACCCCATTCCTGCTTGTTCTGCCCAGACATTGGGGAACGCAGTTAGCCAACCTGAAGAGACTGCATTTTTGGGTTGCTCTTCATGCAACCGGTACTCTTCCTCTGTGTTGAGGACAAGGCAGGCAACGGGGGCTTTTCCCCAGCTTACTTGTGGGCCTTCTGAAGTAAATTGGACTTGAGCCTTTAGTTTGGTTAGCAGATCGCGCCCCAAGAGGGGAGCAGGACACTCAGGTATCACCAGGAAGGAGTGGGTCACTATGTTCTTGTTTATCTGTAGGGCTCGTTCGGTCGTCCAGGGGTAAAATTTACTACCAGTGGCTCCAATTACCATGGTCTTTTTGGAGCCTAGCTTGCCTAGGGGGTTAGTGAGTACTGAATGCTCTGCTCCGGTGTCTATCAGGAAGTTGACGGGAGTCCCCTCCACGGACAAAGTTACCCTAGGCTCAGGGAGGGGGTCTGAGCCCCGACTTCCCTAATCATCTTCTAGGGTCAGGACCTTGGATCGCTCCCGTTTTTTAGGGCAATCTCTAGCCCAGTGTCCTTTCTCTTTGCAATAGGCGCATTGGTCTTTTTCCAGTGGTATCTTTCTGCCACCTGGCGGTTTCACTGCCCTGTTGCCCAGGAGCCCTATTTTACCTTTTCCTGACTGTCTATCATTTACAACTGCGGCCAAAATTTTACTCAAATTTCTCTCCTGACGGCGATCCCGTCTATTTTCCCTCTCCTCCATTTCTTTCTTCTCTCTCTCCTGCCTCTCTTCTTCTGTTTCCCTCTTATGATAGACTTTCTCTGCTTCTTTTACTAAATCTTGGAGCGTATGATCTTGGAGCCCCTCCAGCCTTTGCAGCTTTTTCTTAATGTCGGGAGCGGACTGACCAATGAAGGCCATGGCTACAGCGGCTCTCTGCCCCTCTGACAAGGGGTCAAAAGGGGTGTACCTCCTATATGCCTCCATTAGACGCTCAAGGAAGACTGAGGGTGGTTCAGTCTGCCCCTGCAAGACCTCTCTTACCTTAGCCAAATTGGTGGGCCGTCTAGCGGCTCCTCTGAGACCTGCCACTAGAGTCCGGCGATAGACAAGGAGGCGTCCCCTACCTTCCGCGGTGTTGTAGTCCCAGTTGGGGCGGTTCAAGGGGAAAGCCTCGTCCACGAGGTTAGGGAGGGCAGTGGGTGTGCCGTCCTCTCCCAGAACATTTTTTCTCGCCTCCATCAGGATTCTTTCTCTTTCTTCTGTGGTAAAAAGAACCTGCAAAAGCTGCTGACAATCATCCCAAGTGGGTTGATGGGAGAACATAAGTGACTCAAGGAGCCCAGTAAGCCCAGAGGGGTTCTCTGAGAAGGGAGGGTGGTTAGTTTTCCAATTATATAAATCAGAAGAGGAAAAAGGCCAGTACTGTAAAGGAATGAGATCATTAGGTCCTGGCGCTGGCCCTCCCACATGTGCTCTAAGTGGCAAGGCAACTGTTGAATCCGGCCCCCCTTCCTCCCCGGGGCTTCGGCCTCGGCGGCTCCGAGTCCCCCCCGCCGGTCCCTGAGCCCCTCTCGCTATTGGTCCCTGTGGTGGGGCGGCTGCAGGTGGCTGCTGGGGCAGGGGGTAAGGGGGAGGTTGGGAGTCCATCCAGAGGAGGTCGTCAATCTCTGGATAGATCTTGGGGGGTGCTGATGGGCCGGACTTTCCGGCTGCATCAGACTGGGCAACCGCGACCGTCAGTTTCGAAGAATTTGGGGTCCAAGGCTTGACCCACGGAGGTGGGAATTGGACGAGATTCTGCCAGGTCACAATGTAGGGGATCTGATCAGGGTGACCCCCTTCCTCCTGAAAAACAATTCGCCTGACGGCGGCGATTAGTGACAAGTCAAAAGCACCCTCAGGTGGCCAGCCCACTCCAAACGTTGGCCACTCGGAGGCGCAAAAGGTCTGCCACGGACCCTTTCTGACCTCCACCGACTGGTTGTGGGCTCTGACCTGCACCTCCTTCCAATGCTCCAGAGTTAGAGAAAGGGGAGTGGACACAGATTGTCCCATTTCCAGAATAATAGTAGACACAACAAGAGCGAACACGAGACTAAGACAAAAAAGAAACCAAAAGCGGCGGCGACTTCGCGTCGACCACAAGCAACTCAAAGAATCAGATGGCCTTTCTAAGGCCGGCCGATTGAGACCCTCTGCACGAGGTGGGACTCGAACCCACGATCCCGTGACCAAACGCGAGGTGGGACTCGAACCCACGGTCTCGCAACAAGGTGCGAGGTGGGACTCAAACCCACGATCTCGCAACAAAACGCGAGGTGGGACTCGAACCCACGATCTCGCAACTGGGCACGAGGTGGGACTCAAACCCACGATCTCGCAACCCCAAATGGTCTCTTGGCCTCCAAAGGGGTCCACCAGGCGTCCCTGGTCCTCCCCTGTTCCTCCTGGGACGTCTCCCAGGGCGAACGGACGGTGGACACCTGGACACGTCTATCCTTATCCACCCCGCGTTCCCTCTCGGAGCGCGGTCTCACTGAGCGTCCGCAAAACCGAAACTGCGATCGCACCAAACTTAGAAACAGAACACAGACACCAGACCAAGACAGGTCAAAGAATCTTACCTTAAAGTGGGTCTAGGGTCTCTGGGTGGTCGCGCTGATCCCGGACGAGCCCCCAAATGAAAGACCCCCGAAGGGAGACCCTCACTCAAGCCTCGGGACAGCCGCGGACCCAAGAAGACACTGAGACCGAACTCAAAATGTTGAAGGCAAGATTTAATAAAGCAACAGCAAGAAAGCACATAGACCAGAGCTCTGGGGTCGAAACTCATGCACCTAGTATGGTGTAGAGGAGAATCGACCTCGAGCCAAATTTTTCACAGGCTTATATAGGAAAAACTCAAGGGGGGAGAGCGGGGCAGGGAAAGTACAAGTTTGCATAACTAAGGGGTTCTGCCAAGGGACAAGGGGTTCTGCCAAGGGAATTCTACGTAACTAAGGGGTCATGTCCTATTATTTGGCAATGTACCCGGTTCATTCTGAGGTTGTTCCAGGAGGCCCTTATCTCAAAAATGTTCTTGGAACAGTCTTTAGTTGGGAGGGTTCGAACTCTAGGGTGAGGAGTTCAGGAATGCATTCTGGGGTGAAGAGTTCAGGAGTGTTCTGGGAACACTCTCTAGATGGGAGGGGTCGGGCTCTGGGGTGAGGAAGAGTTCAGTAATTTTTTATTCTTCATTCCCCACTCCTTTTAGAAAATAGCTCTAATCTTAGAGCGAGTTTTCAACCTCTTGGAGGACCCGATATTGTTGCCTTAGTACCATAACCTGTACTGCATTTATCCTTTCTCTAATAAAAGCTACTAACTTATTAAGGATGCAGGGGCCAAAAGTAAGCAAAAGCATAAGTGTAATTAAAGGTCCTGCTATGGTGGAGAGGAGAGTGGTGAGCCAAGGGGACTTATTAAACCAGCTTTCGAACCATCCTTGTTGGCTTTCTCTTTCTCTTTTACGTATATCTAGGCGTTCTCTAAGTTTGGCCATAGAATCTTTGATTACTCCTGAATGGTCAACATAAAAACAACATTCTTCTTTTAGGGCAGCACAGAGTCCTCCTTCTTTAAGGAATAATAAGTCTAATCCCCTTCTATTTTGCAGCACCACTTCGGACAGGGAAGTTAAAGATTCTTCTAATTTGGTTATAGACTGTTCTATAGTTCTAAGATCAACATCCATAGCTGCACGTAGTTCTTCATAGTATTGGGGGGTCTTAATTAAGGCAGCGGTTCCTGTACCTACTCCAGCCGCTACTCCCAATCCTAATAGAACTGCCAAAGTTAAGGTAACGGGTTCTCTTCTCCAGCGGACCCGATGCTCAAATTTGTCTAAAAAGGAGCTATCATCATGATACAGGAGTCTAGGAATAAGCTGAACCAAAATGCAGAAATCTTTGGAACTATTAAAAACAGACATAGACACACAAGGAGTGAGACCGGTATTGCAAGCCCACACTGTGTCTAGGGGGGGCACTAGATACTGACCACTTTTGCTAGACTGGATGTTCTGGGTCTGATTACAGAGGTGCCCTTTATCCTGAGGTACCTGGCCCAAACAAAGCCCTCTTCCTGAAACTGCTGCTAGAGTCAACTTTCTGTTTTCTCCCCAAAGGCATTGAGAATGATCTGAAGTAATATTATAAGTCCTGATCTGAGCTATTCCTTCATAATAAGGGGGGCTAGAGGCATAGCATAACCAGCATGATTGAGTCATATTAGGGTTAGTTCTATTTAGAACTAAAAAAGCTCCTTGGACTAGACTGACCAGACGGTCCTCTGTTCCTAGGGGCGGTGGGGAAGCCAAGGTAGGCTTTATGAGGAGAGTATTAGTTCCTAGGGAGGGTACCACTGTGTTGGGCTGTGGAGTTGGTGGAGCTGGTACAGTCGGGACCTTTGGGGGAGCCAGTACGACTGGGGGGCCCTGTTCTATAAGGACCTTGTTGGGCCCTACGAGTGTCACTGCCGGGTCTCTCACTGTCAGTCTGATCGTGAAAATGAACCCAGGATCTCTTAGTGGAATGTATACTCGCCAACCCCACCTATTTCCTTTAAGCCAACTTAGACGGTGTTGTTTTCCGTTCTCGGTGAACCTTATACGTAGGGGGTTGCAGTATTTATCTTTGCATGGTCCTGAGGGTGCTCTGTTTTTAAAAGCGCACCCACTCTCTTGATATTTATAGGGGTTTCTTTCTCCTTCGTTTGACTTATCATAGCCACTACCTCGTTTTACCGTGATTAGGTCCCATTTAGAGGAGGGCTTCCAGTAAGCATCCCCTGTCGTTTCACATGTCCATTTACCACAAAAGTAATCTGATGCCCCCCCGCATTCTTGTTGAAGCCTCTTGCTCTGACCCTGACCAGGGCAAACATAAAAATGTGCAGCTCTAAGATTAGCTCGGTAGAACTGCCCCGAACACCCATATGTGCTCCCTATCCCATTTGGGACACACCGCTCCTCAGGGGGTGGGTTGCTAAGATCAGTATGATCTGAGAGGTCCCAATTGGGGGATCCTGCCACTAACTTACAGACGTCAGGCGTGAGATCAGGCCACCAAGTCCAGAGGGGATGGACTGCAGTGGTTGCCCATACAATGTTTCCCTCCTCATTAAGCACTTCCCAAGACTGTTGAATTGGAGCATGAGGGTTGTGGTTCCCTAGGCTCAGGGTGGCGCCTGCGGCGCAAACGAAGCTTAAGAGGATTGTCAGTGGCTGCCACTGTCCAATTGTCTTCGTGGTTTTCTTCATCTTGACTGGCGGCCCTCTTGACGTGGGAGGCGTGGATCCAGGAGGCAATCCCGTCAACTTTTACCGCAGTAGGGGTTGTCAGTAACACCAAATAGGGTCCCTTCCACCGTGGCTCGAGGCTGCCGGTTCGATGCCGTCTGACCAAGACTTTGTCTCCAACTCGGAACCCGTGGGGTACTGCGGTGGTCCCTGGGGTATAGGCTGCCTTCAGTTGGTCCCAAATCTGGGTCCTAATCACTTCTAGGGCCTTTAAATGAATAAGCAAAGAGGAGGGTAAGACAGGGTCAGAGTCGGAAACCAATGTTCCACCAGCTTCCATTAAGGGGGGAGGTCCTCCATACAGAACTTCAAAAGGAGTGAGCCCGAAACGTCCAGGGGTGTTTCGGGCTCGGAAGAGCGCAAGAGGAAGGAGAGCCACCCAGTCTTTTCCGCCGGTCTCAATGGCTAATTTAGTCAAGGTCTCTTTTAAGGTCCTATTCATCCTCTCTACCTGTCCTGAGCTTTGAGGGCGGTAAGCACAGTGTAATTTCCAATCGATGCCCAACTGAGTGGCCAAGCCCTGACTTACCTGGGCAACAAAGGCTGGTCCATTGTCGGACCCGATTACCTTAGGGATTCCAAATCTTGGCAGGATTTCTTCAAGGATCTTCTTGGCCACAATCTGGGCAGTCTCAGTTTTAGTGGGAAACGCCTCAACCCATCCTGAAAAAGTGTCTACAAATACTAACAGATACTTGTTACCATACATTCCAGGTTTAACTTCAGTAAAATCTACCTCCCAATACACTCCAGGACGGTCTCCCCGTTGTCTCTTTCCAGGTTCTTTGTAGGCTCTAGTCGCATTAGTGAATGCACATGGTTTGCAGGAGTCTATAATCTTTTGAGCCACTGACTTCAGGTTGGGGACTTGGTATCGGGAATTTTTAATTAGTCTCATCATTTTTTCAACTCCCAGGTGGGTGAATTGGTGTAGTCCTTTCACAAATTTTATTCCTTCTTCGGGAGTCAATTCTATTTTCCCTTCAAAAAAGTATGGGAGGGGATCACTGGTCCACAATAGCTCTTTTATGTTATACCTCTCATCCTCAGGGCTTTTGGGCGGATCACCTTTTTCAGTTAAGATCATGGCCCCTTGAGCAACTTGTTTTGCCACTGAGTCTGCCATTCGGTTGCCCTTGGCCACCAAGTCTTCTCCTCTTTGGTGGCCGGGGCAGTGGATGATGGCTACCTTCTTAGGTGCATGTATGGCTTCCAACAGGGCCAGAATTTCTTCTTTGTTTTTAATGTCTTTACCAGCCGAAGTCAATAGCCCTCGCTGCCTGTAGATGGCCCCATGGATGTGTGCGGTAGCAAAAGCATAGCGGCTGTCAGTGTAGATGTTAACGATCTTACCTTTAGCCTCTCGGAGGGCTTGTATAAGCGCTATAAGTTCAGCCTTTTGTGCCGACGTTCCTTCAGGCAAAGCGCTTGCCCAAATTACCTTTTTCCCGTCTACCACCGCAGCTCCAGCCTTTCGCTTCCCCTCTATCAGGAAACTGCTGCCGTCCGTATACCAACTGGGAGCTCCAGGCCAGGGTTGGTCAGTCAGGTCACTTCTGGTCCCAGTTTCTTCAGCGAGGATGTCCATACATTGATGTACTGGGACGGAATCATTTGTTAGAGGGAGAAGGGTAGCTGGGTTGAGGATGGCAGGGGGCGCAAAGGTTACACGCTCATTTAGCAGCAGGCTCTGATAGTGTGTCATTCGGGCATTTGTCATCCATCTGTCAGGTGGCTGCCGCACGATACTTTCTAAGGCATGAGGGGCCACAACAGTCACCTGTTGTCCCATTGTCAATTTGTCAGCATCTTTGATCAGCAGGGCTACTGCTGCAATAGCTTTCAGACATGTGGGCCATCCACTAGCAACAGGATCTAATTTTTTTGACAAATAGGCTACAGGTCTCTTCCAGGGTCCCAGTGCTTGTGTCAACACTCCCCTGGCTACACCCGCTCTCTCGTCCACATATAGGACGAAAGGCTTAGTCAAGTCTGGTAATGCTAGCGCGGGGGCAGTCATTAGAGACGACTTGATAGCCTCAAAAGCTCTTTGGTGCTCTTCTTTCCACTCAAAAGGAACCCCTTCCTTAGTCAAAGGATATAGAGGTGCCGCTAGGGTTGCAAAGCCTGGAATCCAGAGTCTACAAAAGCCAGCAGTCCCCAGAAACTCACGTACCTGCCGTGGGGTAGTTGGCGATGGGATCATCATAACAGTCTTCTTCCGGGCCTCTGTGAGCCATCTTTTGCCCCCTCGGAGGGTATACCCCAGGTAGGTTACCTCAGTTTGACAGATTTGTGCCTTTTTAGCCGAAACTCGATACCCCAAGTCACTCAGTTCTGTGAGGAGCCTCTCAGTTCCCTGGTGACACAGCTCCTTCGAGGCCGCCGCGACCAAGAGATCATCCACATACTGTAGTAGGGTAAGCTGAGGGTTTCGAGCGCGAAAAGGCGCGAGATCCCGATGGAGGGCCTCGTCAAACAGGGTGGGGGAATTTTTGAACCCCTGTGGTAGCCTAGTCCAGGTTAGTTGACCAGTCTGTCCGCCCTCTGGGTCCCTCCATTCAAAGGCAAACAGGAGCTGACTCTTAGGGTGCAAACGCAGGCAAAAGAAGGCATCTTTTAAGTCCAGGACTGTATACCATGTTCTCTCAGGTGGGAGAGAGCTTAATAAATTGTACGGGTTCGGGACTGTGGGGTGAATGTCCAGGACCCTTTTGTTAACTTCCCGGAGGTCTTGCACCGGGCGATAGTCATTGGTCCCTGGTTTTCGAACCGGCAGAAGTGGTGTATTCCAGGGGGACTGACAGGCCACTAAAACTCCTTGGCCTAGCAACCTCTGGATATGAGGCCGGATGCCTTCTCTAGCTTCCTTGCTCATGGGGTATTGTTTTACCGAAATGGGGGTGGCATCAGCTTTAAGTTCTACCACAACCGGAGGCACTTGTTTAGCCAACCCCATTCCTGCTTGTTCTGCCCAGACATTGGGGAACGCAGTTAGCCAACCTGAAGAGACTGCATTTTTGGGTTGCTCTTCATGCAACCGGTACTCTTCCTCTGTGTTGAGGACAAGGCAGGCAACGGGGGCTTTTCCCCAGCTTACTTGTGGGCCTTCTGAAGTAAATTGGACTTGAGCCTTTAGTTTGGTTAGCAGATCGCGCCCCAAGAGGGGAGCAGGACACTCAGGTATCACCAGGAAGGAGTGGGTCACTATGTTCTTGTTTATCTGTAGGGCTCGTTCGGTCGTCCAGGGGTAAAATTTACTACCAGTGGCTCCAATTACCATGGTCTTTTTGGAGCCTAGCTTGCCTAGGGGGTTAGTGAGTACTGAATGCTCTGCTCCGGTGTCTATCAGGAAGTTGACGGGAGTCCCCTCCACGGACAAAGTTACCCTAGGCTCAGGGAGGGGGTCTGAGCCCCGACTTCCCTAATCATCTTCTAGGGTCAGGACCTTGGATCGCTCCCGTTTTTTAGGGCAATCTCTAGCCCAGTGTCCTTTCTCTTTGCAATAGGCGCATTGGTCTTTTTCCAGTGGTATCTTTCTGCCACCTGGCGGTTTCACTGCCCTGTTGCCCAGGAGCCCTATTTTACCTTTTCCTGACTGTCTATCATTTACAACTGCGGCCAAAATTTTACTCAAATTTCTCTCCTGACGGCGATCCCGTCTATTTTCCCTCTCCTCCATTTCTTTCTTCTCTCTCTCCTGCCTCTCTTCTTCTGTTTCCCTCTTATGATAGACTTTCTCTGCTTCTTTTACTAAATCTTGGAGCGTATGATCTTGGAGCCCCTCCAGCCTTTGCAGCTTTTTCTTAATGTCGGGAGCGGACTGACCAATGAAGGCCATGGCTACAGCGGCTCTCTGCCCCTCTGACAAGGGGTCAAAAGGGGTGTACCTCCTATATGCCTCCATTAGACGCTCAAGGAAGACTGAGGGTGGTTCAGTCTGCCCCTGCAAGACCTCTCTTACCTTAGCCAAATTGGTGGGCCGTCTAGCGGCTCCTCTGAGACCTGCCACTAGAGTCCGGCGATAGACAAGGAGGCGTCCCCTACCTTCCGCGGTGTTGTAGTCCCAGTTGGGGCGGTTCAAGGGGAAAGCCTCGTCCACGAGGTTAGGGAGGGCAGTGGGTGTGCCGTCCTCTCCCAGAACATTTTTTCTCGCCTCCATCAGGATTCTTTCTCTTTCTTCTGTGGTAAAAAGAACCTGCAAAAGCTGCTGACAATCATCCCAAGTGGGTTGATGGGAGAACATAAGTGACTCAAGGAGCCCAGTAAGCCCAGAGGGGTTCTCTGAGAAGGGAGGGTGGTTAGTTTTCCAATTATATAAATCAGAAGAGGAAAAAGGCCAGTACTGTAAAGGAATGAGATCATTAGGTCCTGGCGCTGGCCCTCCCACATGTGCTCTAAGTGGCAAGGCAACTGTTGAATCCGGCCCCCCTTCCTCCCCGGGGCTTCGGCCTCGGCGGCTCCGAGTCCCCCCCGCCGGTCCCTGAGCCCCTCTCGCTATTGGTCCCTGTGGTGGGGCGGCTGCAGGTGGCTGCTGGGGCAGGGGGTAAGGGGGAGGTTGGGAGTCCATCCAGAGGAGGTCGTCAATCTCTGGATAGATCTTGGGGGGTGCTGATGGGCCGGACTTTCCGGCTGCATCAGACTGGGCAACCGCGACCGTCAGTTTCGAAGAATTTGGGGTCCAAGGCTTGACCCACGGAGGTGGGAATTGGACGAGATTCTGCCAGGTCACAATGTAGGGGATCTGATCAGGGTGACCCCCTTCCTCCTGAAAAACAATTCGCCTGACGGCGGCGATTAGTGACAAGTCAAAAGCACCCTCAGGTGGCCAGCCCACTCCAAACGTTGGCCACTCGGAGGCGCAAAAGGTCTGCCACGGACCCTTTCTGACCTCCACCGACTGGTTGTGGGCTCTGACCTGCACCTCCTTCCAATGCTCCAGAGTTAGAGAAAGGGGAGTGGACACAGATTGTCCCATTTCCAGAATAATAGTAGACACAACAAGAGCGAACACGAGACTAAGACAAAAAAGAAACCAAAAGCGGCGGCGACTTCGCGTCGACCACAAGCAACTCAAAGAATCAGATGGCCTTTCTAAGGCCGGCCGATTGAGACCCTCTGCACGAGGTGGGACTCGAACCCACGATCCCGTAACAAAACACGAGGTGGGACTCGAACCCACGGTCTCGCAACAAGGCGCGAGGTGGGACTCGAACCCACGATCTCGCAACAAAACACGAGGTGGGACTCGAACCCACGATCTCGCAACTGGGCACGAGGTGGGACTCTAACCCACGATCTCGCAACCCCAAATGGTCTCTTGGCCTTCAAAGGGGTCCACCAGGCGTCCCTGATCCTCCCCTGTTCCTCCTGGGACGTCTCCCAGGGTGAACGGACGGTGGACACCTGGACACGTCTATCCTTATCCACCCCGCACTCCCTCTCGGAGCGCGGTCTCACTGAGCGTCCGCAAAACTGAAACTGCGATCGCACCAAACTTAGAAACAGAACACAGACATCAGACCAAAACAGAACAAAGAATCTTACCTCTAAGTGGGTCTAGGACCTCTGGGTGGTCGCGCTGTTTCCCGGCCAATGCACCAAATGAAAGACCCCCGAAGGGAGACCCTCCCTCAGACACTTAAGTCCCGGGACAGCCGCGTACCCAAGAAGACACTGAGACCATACATAAAATGTAGAAGGCAAGATTTAATAAAGCAGCGACATGAAAGCACACAGACCAGAGCTCTGGGGTCGAAATAAAGCAGCAACATGAAAGCACACAGAGCTCTGGGGTCGAAACTCATACACCTTAGCACAGGGTAGAGGAGTCTCGACGACGACTCAAATTTTTCACAAGCTTTTAAAGGAAAAAACCACAAACTGGGAGGGGGAATGGGGAGGGAATAGGGGAAGTTTAACAACCACAAGTTTACTCAACCAAAGAGTCATATCCTGTGTTTGGCAATACATCTGGCCTGTTGAAACATTCTGTGGTTGTTCCAGAAAATGTTTTTCTCAAGTATGTTTTCCAGATGGGAGGGGGTGGGCTCCGAGGTGAAAGTTCATGTTCTCACAAGAGGCCAGTAATTTTTCATTCTTCATTCCCCACTTCTTCTTGTAAGTAATTCTAATCTTAGAATTTCAGAAGTCTATATCTCTATGTGGAGAATACTGCATTTACTCTATCTTTAACATGGGAACAAAAACAGAATAAGGCAGATTAGTAAACAGAACTAGGCAGGGACCCTTTTAGTGAGGCTTGAGGGTCTCAGCATGACGCAGGTGTACGCAGATCAGATCTCTGGCTGGAACTGGTAAGATGTCCTTGGGGTACCCAGCTCGTTCACTGTAGCCAGTTGTGACCAGACTTCTTTCTGCACCACCTGCAAGCCTTTTAACTTAACATATAGATCATTATTATAACAACATAGGTTTAAACACATCATTTAAGACAGTGATGGGCACAGGAGCCCCATAAAGGATCTCAAAAAGAGTAAAACCGAATCAAGAGGGAGTATTCTCAGTTCTAAATAGGGCAAGGGGAAGGGGCACCAAGTAAGTCTGTGCCAGTCTCTAGGATTAATTTTGTCAAGGTCTGTTTAGAGTTTTATTCATTATTTCTATCTGTCCTGAGTTCTGAGGTCTGTACACATAATACAATTTTTATTTGACCTCTAAATACTTGGCCACACCCTGACTTACCTGGGCAACAAAGGCAGGACCATTATCTGACACTATTGCTTTTGGCACTCCGAACCTTGGAAAATTTTTAATAATCTTCTTGATGACTATCTGAGCAGTCTCATTTTTACAAGGAAAAGCTTTTATCTATCTTGAGAACGTTCACAAAAACCAGAAGGTATTCATACACATATTTTTTTCAGTAAAGTCTATTTTTCAGTAGATGTCAGGTCTGTCTTCTCATGAGAGGACTAGTTTTCTTTCTTCAGTTTCTACTATGTCATACAGGGTTTCTTTTACCAGTCTTAATTTGTCTATAACTTGATAGTCTTCAGACTGTCAGGATCATTGCTCTTTAGGATGCCTGGGCGGTTAGATTTGCCATCTGATTTCTTTTAGCCACAGCATCTTAGGTCTTTCTCTGCAGATGTCAACAGCTCTCTTTGTCTGTATATATAGAGCTTGTATTAAAGCCACAAGTTTAGCTTTCTGGGCTGAAGTCCCTTTAGGGAGGCTGCTGGCCTAGATCACTTGCTTTCTGTCCACCACTGCACTGCTGTCCCCGCCTTCCGCTTACCTTTAACCTCCAGGCTACTGCCATCCGTGTACCAGCTCAAACTCTCAGGCCAAGGCTGATCTGATCCTTCAGATCATTTCGAGTATGAGTTCCTTCTGCCAGAATGTCAGCACAATGATGAGTAGGTGAAGTCTCAGGCAGTAGTGAGATTGAGGATAGCAGGGGGAGCGAAGGTCACTCGTTCAGTCAACAAAAAGCTCTGACAATGTGTCCATCGGTCAGGGGAACAGTTGGATAATGCTTTTAAGAGCGTTAGTCAGCCATCGGTCATGGGGGCTGAACCACACTTTCTAGGACATGTGCCAAGTTTTGTCTCAGAGTCAATTTATCTGCGTCCTTGACCAGAAGCCACTATGTGCAGACAAGCAGGCCATCTTACAGCCACCAGGTCTAATTTCTTACAAGTATGCCACAGGTCTTTTCCAGGGTCCCAATCTCTGAGTAAGAACCTCTTTGGCAATACCTTTGTTCTCAGTCACATCTAGGAGTCCCAAAGCTGGGGACGACATTAGGGCAGTCTTGATGGCATAGGGCTGTTTAT
>OFFY01001572.1_pt1 | contig 18513 bp, 21 predicted proteins | sample 1521481 | NCBI WGS metagenome assembly OFFY01 (sample SAMEA3504117, study PRJEB24116) | mouse gut metagenome | biome: mouse gut; feature: mouse-associated habitat; material: faeces | place: Denmark | collected 2011
CCAGAGACTGTTCCGCTGTATCTTCCATCAGAGAACTGCTGCGAACGACCACCGATTCTTTCCATTCGAGTTTTTCATATCTGTCCAGTATCTCGTCTTTTCTCGCGTTCCATTCGCTTACTGTAAAACATATCTGCGGAAGTACTTCTGCAGATATCAGACGCTGATACAGCTTTTGCAGCGTCTCTGCTTTCGTTCCTAATTTCTCCATATTTTCTTTATTAACCCGCCCTTTTCTCGCTGTTTTCTATCATTTCTGGTTTGAAGCTCAGTTCCTTATTTCCTGAAACGTGTTTGAAAATGCCTTCTGTGATATGTGCTTCACGACTGGTGGAGAATGCAGATCGCAGGAATGATTTTTCAAACTCGCTCTGGAATATGTGTTATTCTTTTCTTACTATCTCTCAACCCTGACCGGATTCGTCAAAAAATCCTCATATGCCAGCCGGATTCCTTCCTCCAGCTCTGTCTTATACTTCCATCCCAGCTTCTTCGCCTTGCTTACGTCCAGCAGTTTGCGCGGCGTACCATTCGGCTTGTTCGTATCCCACAAAATCTCGCCCTGATACCCGACGACCCTGGCAACCGTCTCTGCCAGCTCTCTGATCGACAATTCCTTTCCTGTACCCGCATTGATCGTCTCATCCCCACTATAATGATTCATCAAAAATACGCAGAAATCAGCCAGATCATCGACATACAAAAATTCCCTTAACGCACTGCCATCTCCCCAGCAGGTCACAGACGGAGCTTCTGCCTCCTTTGCCTCATGGAATCTGCGAATCATCGCAGGAAGTACGTGACTGTTCGTAGGATGATAGTTGTCATTCGGTCCATACAGATTCGTTGGCATAACCGAAATATAATCCGTCCCATACTGACGATTCAGATACTCACAATATTTCAGACCACTGATCTTTGCCAGCGCATAGCCCTCGTTTGTTTTTTCCAGTTCGCTCGTCAGCAGACAGCTTTCCGGCATTGGCTGAGGCGCAAGCCGCGGATAGATGCACGAAGAACCAAGAAATTCGAGTTTCCTGCATCCATGTTTCCAGGCCTCGTGAATCACATTCATTTCCAGTACCATATTTTCATACATAAAATCAGCAAGCGCACCTGCATTTGCCGCAATCCCGCCAACTTTGCCGGCAGCCAGAAATACATAGTCCGGTTTTTCTGCCGCAAAAAACTGCTCTACATCCTGCTGTCTCGTCAAATCCAGTTCCTGATGCGTCCTTAATATGATATTCGTATATCCTTGTTTTTGCAATTCTCTGACAATCGCAGAACCGACCATACCTTTATGTCCGGCTACAAATATTTTGTCATTTTTCTCCATCTGATACGTCTCCCTGCATTCCATCTTTACTTTGCCGCGCCATTCAGGTATTCCTGCACCTGATCTCTGATTTGCGCTTCTGCACGTTCTACCGCCGCTTTTTCCATATCGTGTTCCACCATCTTCTTCACCAGTTCTTCAAAACCTGTTTTGGACGGATTCCACCCAAGTAATCGAATCGCTTTTGAGGGATCTCCACATAAATCGATCACATCCGTCGGCCGGTAAAATTCAGGCGATACTTCAACGATTACCCTGCCCGTCTCTTTTTCAATCCCTTTTTCCTCCGCCCCGCTTCCGTGAAATTCCAGTTCCATTCCTGCATAATGAAACGCAAGCTGACAGAACTCACGCACGGAATGCTGTCTGCCTGTAGCAATTACGAAATCCTGCGGACTGTCATTTTGCAGCATCAGCCACATACACTCCACATAATCTCTTGCATAGCCCCAGTCCCGCAATGACGACAAGTTGCCAAGATACAATTTCTCCTGGATACCCTGCGCAATTCTGGCAGCTGCCAGTGTAATCTTTCTCGTTACAAACGTTTCTCCCCTCCGCTCTGACTCATGATTAAATAAAATACCCGAGCAGCAAAACATCCCGTATGCTTCACGATACTCTTTTACAATCCAGTATCCGTACTGTTTTGCAACCGCGTACGGACTGTAAGGATGAAACGGTGTCTGCTCATTCTGCGGAACCTCCTCCACCTTTCCAAACAGCTCCGAAGTCGACGCCTGATAGATTCTGCAGCTGTCCGCAAGTCCGCAGATACGGACCGCCTCCAGAACGCGCAGCACGCCGATTGCCGCCACTTCCGCCGTATATTCCGGCACGTCAAAGCTCACCTGTACGTGAGACTGCGCAGCCAGATTGTAGATTTCATCCGGCCTGATTTCACCGATGATCTTCACGATGCTCATCGAATCCGTAAGATCGCCGTAATGTAACGCAAACTGCGCACAGCCTTTCAGATGCTCGATGCGCTCCATCTTTTCCACTGAAGAACGACGCACCATGCCATGCACCTCGTACCCTTTTTCCAAAAGCAGCTCTGCCAGATAACTGCCATCCTGCCCGGTCACACCTGTAATCAACGCTTTTTTCATCGTCAAAACCTCCCTTAGTCTTTCATCCACTGCGCCCATTTTTTCCGGTATTCCTGCGGACTCATATTTTCATGCTCCCGGAATAACTGATAAAACAAATCCTCGTTACCGATTCCCGATTCCTTTATAATGTCCGCAACCGGCAATATCGTAAAACGCAGCTGCTCTTTTGCCGCGTGAAACCTCCTGCTTTGCACATAATCACGCAGTCCGATTCCGCAGCTCTCCGCAAACATCTCGTCCAGCTCCCGCACCGGGATGTCAAACCGCTGTGTCAAAAGCTCCATCCATCCGCTTTCTTTATAGTTTGTATTTATATATTCCCGGATTTCTCTGATCAGATCTTTTTCGCGAACTGTCCGCAGACAGGAAACGATCAATTGTGTCAGCATACTGTGCACATCCAGTTCCGACACGTTTTCCCTGATCAGATCCGGTATCTTTTGCAGCATCCGGTGTGTCAGCGACGCATCTGCCGGCAGAAATACCGGCGCATTGTGCCGCTTTCGAAACAATTCATAAAATTCCTGTGCACAATTGCCGTTAAAATGAATCCACGACAGTTTCCATGGATCCTGACCATCGCTTTCGTGTGCAAACTCCTTTCTGCAGTCGATCCAGATATACTGTCCCTGCATAAGCTCATACGTCTGTCCCTCGTAACTAATGGTTCCTCTGCCCTGCAGCACTTCAAAAATCAGCCAGGAGTCCAGATGATTTCGTCTGCATACGTGCGGGATCAGGCTTTCCAGCGTCCCCGCCTCCTGCACGTACAGCAGACATTTTTTTGCAAAGTTTCCCGGTGTGTGCAGCACGCGGTCTGATTTTGTCACATCTTCTTTCGCAAACATTCCCTGCGCAATCTGTCGTTCCATGTTCACCTCTCACCTTTGGGACTGCTGGCGGTTATCGTAAGATTCAGCATCTGCCTTCCTCCAGTAATCCAGCGTTTCCTGTAATGTTTGCGCCAGCGGTATACGCGGCTGCCATCCGGTTGCCAGACGCAGTTTTGCAATATCCGCTTCGATCACGGGCACATCGGACGGACGGATTTTATTTGGATCTGTTTCTACCCGGATATCCGCTTCTGACAACGCTAAAATCATATCCAGTACCTTTCGGATCGAACAGGCATGCCCGCTGCCCACATTATAAGTCTCTCCCGTTTTTCCCGTTTTTATCAGCATCGCATATGCACGCGCCACATCCCGCACATCGGTAAAATCGCGTCTGGCGTCCAGATTGCCGACATACATCACAGGTTCTTTCCGTCCCGCTTCGATCTGCGCGACCTGTCTGCAAAAATCAGATACGACAAAGATCGGCGCCTGCCCCGGTCCGATATGATTAAACGCACGTACCATCAAAAGATCCATATCATAGGCTTTGGCGTAAATATTTCCGATCATATTCTGGCAGGCTTTGGTCGCTGCATAAATATTTCCCGGCCGCAGATGATTTTCTTCTGTAACCGGCACTTCTCCAGAACGGATTCGTCCGTATTCCTCTCCCGAACCGACCAGCAAAATTCTTGGTTTATAAAACAGTTCCCGCACTGCATCCAGCACGTGGATACAGCCTTTAATATTTACGTCCGCTGTCAGTCCCGGATGTTTCCAGGCAACGCTGACCGAGCTTTGCGCCGCAAGATGAAAAATATAATCCGGACGGACTGCATACAGCAGACTGACAATCTCTTCTTTATGCAAAATATTAAGATCATGCACGGTCGCATCTTCGATCTTAAGCTGTTCGTGCGGCAGCTTGGAGACATGAATTTCCATCTGATGACGTACCCGCAGCTCCCTGGCCAGATAGCTGCCGACAAATCCCGCCGCGCCAATAATTAACGCCTTTTTCATAGTTACCTCTCCGTCCGGACCGGATGCTTTAAAAAATCCTCATACGACAGCCGGATGCCTTCCCGCAGTCCGGTCTGATACGTCCATCCCAGCTGTTTCGTCTTGCTTACATCCAGCAGCTTGCGCGGCGTCCCATTTGGTTTTGACGTATCCCAGCGAATCTCGCCCGTATAGCCAACCTCTTCCGCTACCAGTTCCGCCAGCTCCCTGATATGGATTTCTTTTCCGGTACCGGCATTTACCGTCTCGTTTCCGGAATAATGATTCATTAAAAATACGCAGAGACCAGCCAGATCGTCCACATACAAAAACTCCCGCAGCGGACTGCCGTCTCCCCAGCAGACCACATAGGGCTCCCGCGCCAGTTTCGCCTCATGAAAACGGCGGATAAATGCAGGCAGCACATGACTGTGTGTGGGATGATAATTATCGTTCGGCCCATACAGATTTGTCGGCATTACGGAAATATAGTCTGTCCCATACTGTCTGTTTAAATATTCACAGTATTTAAGTCCCGAAATCTTGGCAAGCGCATACGCCTCGTTCGTTTTTTCCAGTGCTCCTGTAAGCAGACTGCTCTCCCTCATCGGCTGCGGCGCCATGCGCGGGTAGATGCAGGAAGAGCCGAGAAATTCCAGCTTTTTGCAGCCATATTCATATGCGGCATGAATCACATTCATTTCCAGCGCCAGATTGTCATACATAAAATCTGCCAGCGCCTGCTCATTCGCCAGAATACCACCTACCCTGGCAGCCGCCAGAAAGACATATTCCGGCCGTTCGCTGGCGAAAAACTCCTCCACGTCGGCCTGACGGCATAAATCCAGCTGGCTGTGGGTACGTGTCAGCAGATTGGTATATCCCTGTCTTTGCAGTTCGCGGACAATGGCTGAACCGACCATGCCGCGGTGTCCTGCGATGTAGATTTTTGATGTTTTATTCATAAGAGACCATATCCTCCCGTATATTTAAACGCCATCCAGGGTCATTTTGATATGTTTCAGACGAATTCCTAACAAACGACCATCTGATCCCAGATCCAGCTCATTTGGTGAAACAATATTTTCAATCTCAATCCGTATCTGATTTTTTCCTTTTCGCAATACCTCTGTCCGGATAATGACTCGATCCAGCGTATGATCCGGATTGACTGCCACATAACCAAGATCATGCTCATTACAATAAAGATGCACCCGATAGTCTTCCTGAAAAGCGGCCCCATCCCAATCTATACAAATATTACGAATTTCCTTTAATCTTATATCCATTTGAAATCGTTCTTTTGTCCATAGTCCTTCTTCTTCACCTTCCCATAACCCATCTGATACAAACCTCTTATAATTTCCCTCCGGCATAAATGAAATATCAAGTCCGTTCACATCTAACAAGTTTTCTTTGCTTATCATTTTTATCAAACTTTGAATGATGCGCTTCGGTAAACGGCGACTATATTTTGCAGTATCTGGTATACGATATGCGCACGCTTCTGTCTCGTCTTTCTTATCAAAAGACAAATCCATAAGATACAAATCTGTATTTTCTACTTTTATTTTAATTTTATTTTGGCTGCCTTTCGTAAATAATACATTCTGAAACTGCATTTCATTTTTACCTGGCACACATTGAATTATCTGCTCTTTTCCATCAGGCATTACTACTGTAATACAATTGCTTGTATTGCATATAAAGCTCAGATATGCATCGCATCTGTGATTTCTTGCAATATAAAACTTTAACTCAGATTCCTGATCTGCGATGCTTCTGCCTCCAATTGCATAACCCTCGGCATCCGTACCATAAAAAACAGGCATACCCAGATCTTCTCTATTCAGGCAGAACGGATATAAAGTATCCGCTTGTTTTACTGTATAAACAGTATTTTTTAAAAGCGTATTTCCATAATATCTGACTGCATCCGGCAATGTCGAAGAATCTATTACTATCGCATTATCATCCGGCAATTCGTCTGATGCTCCCCACAAATATTGTTCCACATCCTCTGTCTTTTTCTGCACTCCTATTGTCGTCGTTAATGCAGCTATATCATCCCAGTAAGGCGCTACGCTGACATAAATCGAACTGCAATCTGCATCTCTTAAAAATTCCTGTAATTCGTCCTGCTCAGTTCCAATCGTATTTGCAAAAACATGCTCTCCGTCCTTAATCGCCTCGCTGTAGGAATAATTCCATTCAAACATATGAATTCCACCGCTGGTCACTATCAGTACAATTATGACAAGCGCCGTATTTTTTAATCGCCGATACCAGACAGAATTATTTTCCTTATCATTAAGATACACGAATATCAGGATAATAAAAACAATTCCGCCTACCAGCAGATCATCCCCGCCCACATAGCTTCCGAAAACAGCAACCACCTGGCCCGGGTCACCAGTTGTAAGGATCCGCCTGGTAGAAGAAACGTTCAGCGCTATTCTGAATATGGTAGTAAACAAAAGCATTGTGGGATAAAAAGACATATCCAGCACTTCCTTCGTAAACATCGTGCCAAACATAATCGTAAACGCTATCGCTATATTACAGGCAAGCAGTACATCCAGCAATCCGCTGGGTACAGGCACGATGAGCATGATAAACGCTGCAAGAACATATGCCGCTACACCAATATCCGCCTTTTTCATGCCTTTTCACCTCTCATCATACTTTTCCTTTCAAATGATATACAAATGCAAGCACTTCCGCCACGGACTGGTATAATTCCGGGGGAATCAGCTCCCCGATCTCTACATTAGCGTAAAGCATACGGGCAAGGGGCTTGTTCTCCACAATCTCAATATCATTTTCCTTTGCAACATCTTTAATCCTCTGTGCCAGGTAATTTTCTCCCTTTGCCAGCACATAAGGCGCATCATATTTATCCGGGTCATATTTAACCGCCACCGCATAATGGGTAGGATTGGTGATGACCACATCTGCTTCAGGAAGCTGCTGCATCATACGCCGCATAGATGCTTCCCTCATTTTCTGCTTCTGTTTCCCCTTAATCTGGGGGTCACCTTCCTGGTTCTTGTACTCATCCTTGACTTCCTGTTTGGTCATCTTCATATCTTCTTTGAACTTCCACTTCTGGTAAGCATAGTCCGCAAAAGCAATGACCATATATACCGCTGCAATCCTGATTCCAAGGTTCAGTACCACATCACCAATCATGCCAATTGCCTGATTTAAAGTGATATCATATAAAATATAAATCTGCCCCACCCGGTCCTTCAGGTAGGAATAAGCCACATAACCTACAAGCCCCAGCTTAAGTGCCGACTTGATAAGCTCCACAAAAGAATTCAACGAGAAAAAACGTTTAAACCCTTTAAGCGGATTGAGTTTGCTGAATTTGGGTTTCAGCGGCTTTGAGGTCGGCTTCCATTTTACCTGTACAAGGTCACAGATAAAAACTACCAGTACCCCTATCAGGAAAATTGGGGCAATGGTGATGATAAGCCGCAGCATCATCCCCCGCACCATTGAAATAATGGTTATCTCAGGGATATTGCCATTATACATTTTCACTGTCTCGGGTATTTTCGAATAAACAAAATTAAAATTCTCAATAAAATGGATCCCTATCGTCCCAACGTATAGCTTCAGTATGAGAAACAATGCCAGCATGGAAAAGGCGCTGGCAATTTCCTTACTTTTCGCCACCTGTCCTTCTTTTCTTGCATCAGAAAGTTTCTTGGAGGTAGGCTGCTCTGTTTTCTCCCCGCCAGGGCCGTCCTTGGCAAAAAACTGCAGGCGGTATTCCAATATGGCGGGGTGCCCTGGCAGCCTCTGCCGTATATATTTATGCCCCTTATATTTATGCCTCTTCACCTATCTGCCTCCTCCCGCTACTGCATCATTACCTCCACAAAAGTTGACACCATGCTCTTCATCTGGCTGTAGATAAAGCCAGCGGCTCCGGGCAGCATAAAGGTTGAAAGGAATAAAATACTAAGCCCTACCAGAACCTTCATCTGAATACCCACCGCAAACATATTCAGCTGCGGCGATACCTTGGCAAGAACACCCAAAACCGCGTTTAAAATAATCATTACCGCAAATATGGGAAGGCATATACGGAACCCGATCACAATATAATCTGACAAAAAGCCTACCAGGGAAGAAAACAATGCATCCCGGCGGAATACCGCCCCGTTCACAGGTATCAAAATATAAGTTTCCGCCAGGGCTTTTAGAAGATATTTATCCATACCTGAGATCATGAGCATCAGCAAAATCATATAATTATAATAAATACCTGTGATTGATGAATTCTGTTTTGTGGCCGGGTCCATCAGGCTTGCCATGGAAAGGCCCATCTCCATGTCTGCAATCTGCCCTGCAAAAGTCACCACAGTGCTGCACAGGTTGGCAGCAAATCCAATTAAAAGGCCGGTAATAACTTCTTTCAATATAATAACTGTATATCCAACCAGGGTGCCATAAATCATTTCCTGGTGTGGCAGGGCCTGATACAGCAATACTGAAACAAAAAAGCTTAAGCCTATTCTCACATTCCTGGGCGTATTCGACATACTGAAAAAAGGAGCAACCACTACAAAACTTGCGACCCTTGCAAGAATCAGCAGAAAATATTCAATATCCGCATAGCTAAAAGTCGTCTCCAGCATCATCCGCTACCTTGCATATCTGCTGAAATCAGACCACAATTCCACCATAAATCCTGACATCTCCCCTAACATCCAATGCCCCAATACCATCAGGGCTAAAAAAATAGCAAGTACCTTCGGTACAAAAGTAAGGGTCTGCTCCTGTATAGAGGTAACTGTCTGAAAAATACTCACTATAAGCCCCACACAAAGGGACACCAGAAGAACCGGCGCTGCTACCTTTATAATCAAGAACAATGCGGAACTGGCAATCTGTGTAACCTCATCAATTGTCATCTTTTATCAATCCCTTCCTGAATCCCCATCCATCTACAAGAATGTTTTGACCAACTGCACAATTATGACATTCCATCCATCTGCAAGTACAAACAACAAAATCTTAAAAGGCATAGATATGGTTGTAGGCGGCAGCATCATCATACCCATACTCATCAAGGTGGACGCTACCACCATATCTATAACGATAAAAGGAATGTATATGATAAAACCAATAATAAACGCCTGCCGCAGTTCCCCGATAATAAAGCTGGGAACCAATACTGCAAGGGAAATGCCATCTAAAGTACCATCCCATTCCTGGCCGGAAATTTCCAAAAACATCTTTACATCTTCTGTCTGGGTCTGCTGGTACATAAATTCACGTAGAGGCTTAATTCCTGCTTCCAGAAACTCTTCCTGGGTAATCTCCCCTGCATCAAATGGGACTACTGCCTTTTCATAAATCTCTGTCATTGTAGGCTGCATAATGAAATAGGTCAAAAATAAAGCTAACCCAATCAGCACCTGGTTTGGCGGCGCCGTTTGGGTATTTAAAGCTGCTCTCGTAAAATGAAGAACGATAATGGTCCTGGTAAACGAAGTGAGCATGATAAGAAGCGTAGGCGCCAAACCTATCAATGTCAGAGTAAATAAAATCCGCAAAGTACTGTTAATCTGGCCATTACCCCCTTCAACGGTAACCGTCAGGTTATTAGAAATATTTAACTCTGACAACTCCTCCCTGGAATCTGAGCTGCCCGGCTCATTAATATTAGTCCTCTCTTCCGTATTGCCCGTCAGATTCAGGTCATCCGCCGCTGCATGTACTTCCAACTGGGGAATAATACAGAATATGCCCACTATCATCAGCAGGCACATAATCTTAATTCTCTTTTTTAGGGCAAAACTATTTTTCATATGATGTCTTATCCCTTAGCCTTTATCTTTTTCCTTCATTTTCTTTACCCTGTCAAAAATATTGGCAAAATCAATTGCCTCACCCTCAGGGGATTCCCGTAGAACAAGCTCTTCCTTAGAAAGAGTAGATAACATATGCACCTCATCCTTTCCTATGGCAATCACCAGATATTTTTCGCCTGCCCTTATAATCTGGATATACTTGTTCGGGGAAATCCTGCAGGTTTCTATCATTTCTAGGTTTCCGATACCGCTCCTCCCTTGCTGGTACCTGGCAATCCACCTGGTTACACCCCAGGTAACCGCAAGTACCAAAACAAAGAGAATCAGCACCGTCATAAACTGAAGATATCCATCCGCTCCATCTATCACTGACAGGAGCATATCAGCCGACTACCTTCTTTACCGCCTCTAGTACACGCTCTGGCTGGAAAGGCTTAACAATAAAATCCTTCGCACCACCCTGGATTGCCTCAATAACCATTGCCTGCTGTCCCATAGCTGAACACATAATGATCATAGCATTAGGGTCTGCCCCTTTAATCTTTTTCAGGGCTGCAATACCGTCAACCTCAGGCATGGTAATATCCATAAGTACCAGATCCGGCTTTAACTCATTATACTTTTCAAAAGCCTTTGCTCCGTTTTCAGCCTCTCCAACAACATTATAGCCATTCTTTGTAAGGATGTCCTTAATCATCATTCGCATGAATGCCGCATCATCAACAATTAAAATATTCTTTGCCATTTTTCACTCTCCTACCTTTTACTTTATTATTTCTGTTACCCGAACGCTAAAGTTTTCTTCAATCACCACAACTTCACCTTTTGCAACGAGCTTTCCATTTACAAGCACATCTATAGGTTCACCGGCAATTTTATCTAATTCAATAATAGTTCCCGGTGCGAAGTCCAGAATTTCCGATATGGATTTTTTGGTTCTGCCAAGTTCGACGGTAATATCCAAGGGAACATCTTTAATAAGTCCAATATTCTCCTGTCCTGTCATGGCACTTAAATCATTGTTGAAGCTCTGGAATTGTACAGGCTGTATATTCTGCATGTTCGTCTGCGGCATTCCCATGTACATCTGAGGCATCCCCATGCCACCGTTCATATACATTTGCGGCATTCCCATCTGGGGCATTCCTTGCATTCCATTCATCTGCATGCCCATATCCATCTGCGGTGCACCCATTCCCATATTTACATTCGCCTGCCCCATATTAGGCTGGCCTGCCTGGGGTTCATAAGCCGCTGGTGCCGGAGCCGGGGTTGGTTCCGATGCTGCTGGTGCCGGTTCTTCCGGTGCCTGGGTAGACATAAATGTATCATAAAGCGTCCCCGCAAAATCAACTGGGTATAACTGCATGATCGTCGAATCGATCAAATCGTCTACCTGCATCCTGAAAGAAATTTTTACAAAAGTTTCTTCCAGGAAAGAAGCGATTTCCCCTCCGCTCTTAAAGTCGTTTAAATCCATTAAGGTTGCTTCCGGAGGGCTGATATCTATCATCTTTCCAAGCATGGTGGACATGGAAGTCGCTGCAGAACCCATCATCTGGTTCATGGCCTCTGAGATTGCGCTTAGATGAAGTTCACCAAGCTCACCATCAGTATTGCTCCCGTCCCCTCCCATCATTAAATCTGTAATAACTTTAACATCATGTTCCTTCAGTATCATGATATTAGAGCCATCAAGCCCTGACGTATACCGTATCTGTATGAAAACGCAGGGACGTTCATAATCTGCAACTACTGTATCCCAATTTGCCATTGTTACTACAGGAGTCGTGATATTGACTTTTCTGTTAAGCAACGAATACAGGGTGGTAGCTGACGACCCCATACTGATATTTGCAATCTCGCCTATTGCATCTCTTTCATCCGGTGTAAGCAGGCTTTCATCTATTGACCCGCCATCTGAACCAGATGGCTTGCCTGCATCCTCAGACAAATCCATGCCTGTAAGCAGCGCATTTATTTCATCTTGCGAAAGCATCTCCCCCATGCCTTACTCCTCCTCTCTGATTACTGACGTTATCCGTACTGCGTATTTATCCTTGTTGGAACCAGGAAGCGCGGTAAACTTTTTGATATTACCAACATATATGCTCATATCCATATCCACCTTGCTGTCCAGCCGTATAATGTCTCCTACCTGCAGATTTACAAAATCGCTTACGGACACCTTGCTTCTGCCAAGGACTGCCTTTACCGGGACATCCATCCTTCTAATGAGCGTTTCAATATGCTCTTCATAATCAACTTTATTCTTTCTCTCCAGCGTTGAGTACCAATACTTGGTATTCAGCTTATCCATAACATCTTCTAAAGTCAAGAAGGGGAGACAAATATTCATAAGTCCTTCCACATCGCCCACTTTGATATTCATGGAAACAAGTGCTACCATATCGCTAGGAGCTATCACCTGGGCAAATTGCGCGTTGGTTTCGATCCTGTCTAACATGGGTTCAATTTCTACTACATTTTTCCAGGGATCCCGTAAAAGCTGCATACACACTACCATCAGCTTATGCAAAATAATCATTTCTATTTCAGAAAAATCCCTGTTTTTCTCAAGGGGCAGCCCCGGGCCGCCCAGCATCCTGTCTATCATGGCAAATCCCAGATTTGAGGACATTTCTATAATAATATTTCCATTTAATGGACTGAAATCCACAATCCCAAGAATAACAGGATTGGACAGTGCATTGGAAAACTCTGAAAAAGTAATTGTCTCGGAACTTCCCACTGACACCTGGACATTCTTCCGGAGGTATACCGGAAGGTTTGTGGAAATCAATCTTCCATAATGCTCAAATAACATTTCAAGGGTTCTTAAGTGTTCTTTCGAAAACTTAGCAGGACGCATAAAGTCATAATCTTTGACCTTTTTATCCCCTTTATCCTGCATCTCATCTACATCCAGTTCGCCATTGCTTAAGGCTGCCAGCAGATTATCTATCTCACTTTGAGATAACACCTCACCCACGAGTTCCCACCTCCTTCATTTCTGCCGTAATTACTGAACTACAGCTTCTACTGATAAATGGCACTGCTGAGTGTTACATCAAAGATAAAATCCGATCCATAGAGCTGCTGAACGCTGGTCAAAATCGCTTCCTTCACCGCCTGGGGATTTGTCTTCGCCTCGTCTGCCGTGTACTGGCCTACCGCATCATTGATCTTTCCTTTGATCAAATCCGCACGGCCGCTTAAATCGCCTTCCCCATAAGTCTTATAATCCTCATGTTTGGTATTCATAGATAAAACTACCGTAAGCACCCCAAAACGATCCTTGTCATCCTCTTCCCCTCTTCTCATAGGGATCGTCATATCTGCTACTGTATAGGTTGCAGTATCTTCCAACGGGATCAGCGCCGCCTGTTCCGCCGGATTTCCCCACCCACCTTCTAATTCCAGATTGATTGCCGAAGCCACATCTGTCACCAGGGACGCTGTCTTTTTGTTTGTGCTAAGGACACTGGCCATCATAATTCCTGTAAGTACAATATTTACTACAAGTAACGCTAAAATGATTACTGAAATCAGGTTCTTTTTCATCGCTTGATACAACCTTTCTTAATAAGAGCTTAATGAATTATATATTTTTATTTCAACACGTCTGTTTTTGGCTCTTCCTTCTGGTGTGGAGTTATCCGCAATGGGAATGTATTCACCTCTGCCTGCATGTTTGATCCTTCCAGCGTCAAGAGTGGTATTTTGCATAAGATAGTAAAACACCGCCAGTGCACGGCCACTGCTCAGCTCGTCATTATTAGAATATTTCGCCCCGGACATAGGTACATTATCCGTATGTCCTTCAATCTCTATAATTCCCTGGCCGAATCTCTGCAGGATAACGCCAAGCTGCCCCATCAGCGGCAGGGCATCCTCCTTAATATCTACGCTTCCTGAATCAAACAAAAGGGCGCCATTTAAGGTAAGCTGTACATACTGGGAAGTAAATTCTATATCCACTTCCTTATCCAGTTTTTTCTCCTCCAGGACTTCCTCAATCCTTTCGGCCATCTCTTCGGATTCCTTCAGTTTCGCCTCTTCCATCACTTCAGCAGCACTTTCCAGCTTCTCAGGTATTGCATCGCCTTCAGAGTCCCGGCCGGTAGTGTTTAAGTATTCATCCAGCTCATTTAACTGGCTGACCCCGTTACTTACCAGCACGCCGTCCCCTATTGCTGAAGCGCCTGCCCTAAAGACACTGAAAGTCTGGTTAAAGGAAGCAGCCAGAAGTTCAAATTTCTGGGCATCCATGTTGGACATGGAGAATAACATAACGAAAAAGCAAAGGAGCAGGTTCATCAGGTCGGAGAAGGTGGCCATCCAGGCGGGCGAGCCTTGGGGTGGATCTTCCTGTCTCTTTTTAGCCATCTTCTTCACCTCCATCACTTGAAGCTGTCCTGTCCCCCGGTGACAGGAAGGACTTTAACTTCTCTTCAATAACCCTGGGGTTTTCCCCTGCCTGTATCGAAAGAAGCCCTTCGATCATAATTTCCTTTACCATAATTTCATTTGCGTTATTGGTTTTTAATTTACCTGCAACTGGTGTACATATCCAGTTTGCCAGCAGGGAACCATACAAAGTTGTAATCAGCGCGATTGCCATGGAAGGTCCGATAGATGAAGGGTCATCCATCTCGTAAAGCATGTTTACCAAACCTACCAGGGTACCAATCATACCCCACGCTGGTCCCATGGTGGACAGGTCTTCCCAGAAGGCAATTTTGCTTTTATGGCGGTCTTCTGTACTAAGCAGTTCTGTCTCCATAATCCCCCGCACCAGTTCAGGATCCGTCCCGTCAACAATAAGCAGGATTCCCTTCTTCATGAACTCATCGTCCAGATCCCCAGCCGCCTCTTCCAGTGACAGGAGCCCTTCCTTCCTGGCTATGTTCGACAGGTCAATAATCTTCTGTATCATAGCCTTAACATCTATCACAGGCGACTTGAATACCAGAAGAAAACTCTTAAGGCCAGCTATGTACTCCGCCATGGACTTTGATGTCATAACTGCAAAAAAAGCACCGCCGAAAGTGATAATCGCAGAAGGAAGATCCAAGTACCGGTTTACATAAGGAGTTGCATTCAGAATACCGAACGCCAACATACCGAAACATAACACTATACCTACTAATGACGCTATATCCACTATCTCTCACCTCTTTTGCGTTAACCCGCAAAAATATCCTTTCTATACGATTTTACAAGATTTTTCACGTCTTGTCTACTTTCTTTTACAATTATTTTTCTACCGGTGGTAAATGCAATTACCGTGTCCGGCGTTTCTTCCACTAATTCCATCAGATCCGGATTGATTAAGACCTTAGTCCCGTTTATTTTGGTTACCTCAATCATATCATATCACTTCTTCCCTTCCATTGCCACTGTAATTTTTTACTATCGGTGGCTTATTTAACGCTGTCTATACCTGCGTCCACCAAACTACTCCCCAAAATCAGAGGGAACCAGAGCGCTGCCAGGTTCCCTCATCTTAATGCATCTATATCTGTTCAAAAATATATTACATACCTTCTGGCTAAATCTTAAGATTTACCTCTTCAGATTCGTCAATTCTTCTAATAACGTATCTGAAACTGTTATAATTCGGCTGTTCGCCTGGAAACCACGCTGGGTGGTAATCATCTCCGTAAACTCGGAGGACAAATCCACGTTACTCATTTCCAGTACGCCAGCATCCATACGCCCGCCAGTGGTGCTGATATCCACACCAATGCCGTCGAACTCACCGGAGTTCATGGTAGAGGAATAAAGGTTATCGCCTTTCTTCTCCAAGCCGGAAGCGTTAGAGAAAGTAGCTACAGCGATCTGGCCTAATATTTTTCTCTGGCCATTGTCGTATGTGCCGTAGATCAAGCCGTTATTCTGGATGGTGATGCCGCTAAGGCTTCCCTGGCGGTATCCAGAATTACTGCCGTCTTCCTCACCTGCTACTGCAGCAAGGGTAGCTACACCGTTTTTATCATAGTTAAAGGTTCCGGAGAAATCTACCAGCATACCGGGCGCTGTATTTGCCCCATCTGCTACAGGTTTAAAATTAGGCAAATCAATCTTCAACAGTGCAGTATCACTTTTATTATTCACTGTAACCAAACCTGTAGTGGCATCTGTTGTCGGTGCATCGCCACCGATACTAATAAATTCTCCTGTTCCTTTCTGGTATACAAGAAGTTCTGCCCCAAAATGCTTATCTCCCTGTGCCGTTGCCTGCTTACCAAAGGTAACCTTCTCGCCAAATGCAGTTTTAGTGGTTTTCGTACTATCTGTCCAGACAACAGAATTTCCAGAAGAATCCAATATATCGTCCAGTTGAACACTAAACTGGTTATCTATCTGGTCGCCATTCTGATCCTTAACAGCATGAACCGAAAACTGTGCCGTATAACTATAACCCTGATTATCAAAAAACTCCAGGTTCATCTGCTTACCATCTGCGCTATTGATATCTGTATCATTCTTATCACACAACCCGCCAATGGTTGCATAAGTGGTAGCTTCCGGCGGGAAGGTCTGGTTCTCATTGGTCATTATACGCAGAGGCTGTACTTCCTTCTTCAGGATATTTCCGGTTTCCGGATCTTTTTCCTGCCACCCCTGGACAATAAAACCAGTACTGGTCATAGCAAGGTTTCCCCTGCCGTCAATATAGAAGGAACCGTCCCTTGTAAAGAACTTATCCACCCCGTCGCTTACCACAAAGAACGCATCCCCGCTGATCCTTACATCAAAAGGATCATTGGTGGTCTGGGACGCACCCTGGCTGGTGATTGACGTCTTAATCGCGCTGGTCTTTGAACCAAGGCCGATCTGCCTTGCGTTGATACCACCCCTTAACCCGCTTGCACCGGATGCAGGCTGGGTTGTCTGGTACATCAAATCACTGAACGTCATGGACTGTGATTTATAAGATGTGGTATTTACGTTAGCAATGTTGTTACCTATTACATCCATTCTTGTCTGGTGTGTTTTCAGACCTGCCACACCAGCAAACAATGATCTCATCATAATGAAATGACCTCCTTAAAAGCTCTTGCCGTATCGCCCCTTCTGTCAGTCAGGGAGCGATAGCCTCCTTTCGGGTCCGGCTAAATAATTACGGCTCCATCAATATTAGTAAAGATTTTTTCCGCCGCATCATTCTGGTTCATCGCCGTTACCACTGTGTTATTTGGGATATTCACGATAAACGCCAAATGATCAACGATTACCAGCGACTCTTTGATCCCCTTCTGCTGTGCTCTCTGGGCTCCCTCCTGTAAGCGTTCTATCTGGCCGTCCGTAAGTTCAATATTACGGTCTGCCAGCCGTCCCGCCGCATGTTTGGAAAACCGCATTTCCCCGGCTGACTTCACACGGCTGCTCTCTAGGATCTCCTGGAAAGATCTGCCGTCCGGGTTGCTTGCCTGCCCAGTATTTTTGCTCTGATTCTGGTTCAGATGCTGGGCCTGAAGCTGCTGCTCTATTGAAAGGAATTTCTTGTCTTGGATTTTCATGTTGTCCTCCTCCCTGAGTCTTAGACGCATCCTGCTTTTTTAACTGTTTATGAGGTTTCTGCCCCGGAATCTCCTTCGCCGCCGTCTCCCTCTCCTTCAGTTTTATCGCCTTCTTCTCCTCCGGCATCGTCCTTATCCCCGCCTGCCGCTTCTACCAGTTCTGCCATACGTTCCACATACTTTTGAAGTTTCTGGACATATTCATCACTAATAAAGCCCTGCTGATAAGCAGTCATACCGTTGAATACCTTCTGAAGGGCTTCAACGCTTTCCTTATCCTCAAGTTTCAGGTATTCTACCTTGGGCATCTTATCCATTGCCGCAATAAAGGACACTGCCAAGTCAAAAGCATTCTGGTAAGTATCATCTATCACTGCATTTACATCGTCTGCAGAATAAAGATTGCCATTGATAGACACATATGCCTTACCATTTTCGTAGGTCACATATTCTACCATGCCCTGGACAGTCTTGGTATCCCCGGAACTGTCGGTGGTCTGTACTTCCACCAGCTTGCCTACCATAGACGAAGCCCTTGTAAGCTCCATGGTAGCCGCCATATTCTGCATCTGTTCTACCTGGGAGAAAGTTGCATACTGGGAGATGTATTCCGTATTGGAGGTAGGCTCCAATGGATCCTGGTACTTCATCTGTGCTACCAAAAGCTGTAAAAAGGCATCCTTATCCATCCCTGTCTTATTGGCCGCATTCTTTACTGAACTTTCCGCCGCTGTTTCAACTACTTTACCGTCTTTAATAACTGCACCCACTGATGACATAAAAAACTCCTTTCTGCGCCATATGCGCATTTTATTTTACGCAGTAAAATCTACTGTAGTTCCATTCATTTCCATCACTTTG
>OFFY01001574.1_pt1 | contig 18494 bp, 18 predicted proteins | sample 1521481 | NCBI WGS metagenome assembly OFFY01 (sample SAMEA3504117, study PRJEB24116) | mouse gut metagenome | biome: mouse gut; feature: mouse-associated habitat; material: faeces | place: Denmark | collected 2011
TTCACTCGCTAACGGCTGCCGCTCCCCCATACCCCCACACTTCCTGTTTTTCTTTCAGAAAAACAGGAAGATGCGTTTTATAGGTAATTGATTATCAACCTCTTTCTATAACTGCGCAAATAAAATTTATTCTTGTGATATTTAAAGATTAAAAAGTTTTGTAAAGGGGCAGGGGAAGAAACTTTTTCAGTTACCGAAGGGACAAAGTCGTTTGCGTTAGCGAGTGAGCAGCTTTACGCAAATAGACAGCAGAGATAAAGTTTTTCCCCTGTATAAAAAATACTTATACTTGTCCTGTTCCGCCGCAGTGCGGGCAAGGTTTGCTGTTGTCGCATTTTGGGCAGCTCAAGGGAATATACACTTTTGCGCCATGGCAACGCTTACAGGTTTCTTTGGTGCCGTCTTCGTGTTTGATGTAACCACGTCCGCTGCATCCCATGCAAAGGATTTGTCTTTGACCTCCCCAGCAAACTCCGCAGGATTCTCTGCCTGTGCCGTTACATTTTGGACATTCTGCCATAGTCTCTCTCCTTTAAATTTTATGGTTGCTTATTATATTTATGATATATACCGCCAAGAAATATTGTTTTATAATTAGTTATGAAATCGCGTTAAGCATTAACCTTTTGAAGTTTTTGGAATAATTCATAGCTGTCATGACTTTCAATGCAAGCTCCTTTAAGAATGCTTTTTTGCATTTCAGGACTATGAAGTTCCTGCAATGTTTGTGCATTACTGCCAAGAACAAGTTTTGCCCCGTATTTTTGTGCCAGTTTTGCAATGTGGGCATTGGTGTAGGCATGTTTGGGGTGTGTGGAAATTTCTAAATACACATCATTTTCTTTTGCCAGTTTCACACATTCTTCATCAATTAACCCCGGATTAAAAAGAATATCGGCTTTTGCCCTTATGGCAGAAAAATTTGTACCTTTTTCTACAATATCACTGATACTTTCACCGTATACACCAATGAGGGGAATACCGCAGGAACGGTAAAACCGGACTGTTTCTTCAAGAAGTGCAGGAGGAATATGACGCAGCTGAACACCAAAAAATATTTGCATATCATAGTAAACAGCCAGTTTTCGGATAATTTCCTGTTTTTCTTTGAGAAATAAGATAGAAGGCGAATCTTTTGCGTGGTCTTTTAAAAACGCATCACAGGCTTTTTCTTCCGTGCTCGGAATATACTCTGCTGCGGCAATAAGAGCAATTCCCCTCAGCCCCAGACTTTTGGCATACATGACCATGGAGCTGAGGGGTATTTGTCCATTGAGTTCAATGTGAAAATCTATCATGACCTGCGTTTGTCAATAATCCGTTTTGCTTTGCCGTCTGTTCTTTCAATGGTCTTTGGCTCAACAAGGCGAACCTTTGTGGAAACACCGAGAAATTCTTTGATTGTCTTTTGGATTTTTTGTTCACGCTGCTGCAGACCTTTAATGGTGTCAACAAAGGAATCTTCTGCAATTTCAACAAGAATTTCAACGGTATCGAGAGCACCTTCCCTATCTACGATAATTTGATAATGAGGAGCTGTGCCTTCTGCGTCAATGATAATGCCTTCGATTTGCTGCGGGTAAACATTAACACCGCGGATAATAAGCATATCATCAGAACGTCCTTTCAGGCGGCTGATTCTTCTGAAAGTTCTTCCGCAGGCACAAGGCGTTGTATTGATAGATGTAATATCCCTTGTTCTGTAACGAAGAAGCGGCAAGCCCTCTTTGGTAAGGGTGGTCAATACAAGTTCGCCTTCTTCTCCTTCGGGTAATTGCTCACCTGTGACGGGATCAATAATTTCAGGGTAAAAGTGGTCTTCTTGGATATGCATCAGCCCTGCTGCGCTAAACTCACATTCACAGGCGACACCGGGACCCATAACTTCAGATAAGCCATAGATATTATAGGCTTTTATGGCAAGTTTCTCTTCAATTTCATGACGCATGACTTCAGTCCACGGTTCAGCACCAAAAACACCAATGCGCAAAGGAAGTTCCTTGAAGTTAATATCGGCTTCAAGCCCTGCTTCAGATAAATAAAGAGCATAAGAAGGCGTGCAGCAAAGGGCGGTTGCGCCAAAATCACGCATGAGCTGTACTTGGCGCTTGGTTGAACCGCCGGACATGGGAATAGCCACAGCGCCTAATTGTTCTGCCCCATAGTGGGCTCCAAGCCCACCGGTGAAAAGTCCGTATCCATAAGCAATATGAATCATATCTTTTTGGGAAAGCCCGACAGAAGTAAAAGAACGAGCCATGCAGTTTGCCCAGTTTTTAATGTCACGGCTGGTATAGCCCACAACAGTGGCTTTTCCGGTTGTTCCGCTTGAAGCATGGAGGCGGACAATATTTTCCTTGGGCACGGCAAACAGTCCGTAAGGATAATTGTCTCGTAAATCTTGCTTTTCGGTAAAAGGTAAATATTTTATATCAGAAAGCGATTTTATATCTTTGGGAGTAATGCCAATTTCATCAAATTTTTGCTGATAAAAGGGAACATTGGCATAAAGGCGGGCACAGAGGTCTTGCAAACGTTTGAGCTGCAAATCCTTTAATTCATCTTTTGGTAAGGTTTCCAAATCTTGCTGAAACATCATAGTCGTATACTCCTCACAAAATACCTTTTACAAAATGATATGTTTTTATGCATTATTTTTTTGTGGAGGTCAAGCAAAGCATAATGGGGAAAATGCCTAAATTCTTATTTGTGCTTAGAGAAAAATTTTGCTAAACTGGAAAAAAATTCATTGGAGTACATGAATGGCAAAAGAAAAAAAATTTTCGCTTCTGCCCACAAAAGAAAAAGCAGAACATATCTATACATGGCTGGTAGAAAATAAGGCAAAAGATATCAAAGTGTTGGATGTTAAAAGTGCTGTAACGGACATGGTTGTCATTGCTTCAGCCGGCTCTGCCCGTCATGCAAAAAGTTTGGCTGACCATATTATTTTGGAAAGCAAAAAAGAAAATTTTGAAATTTTATCTACAGAAGGCTATCAGGCCGGAACATGGGTTCTGGTGGATTTAAATGATATTGTTGTCCATATTTTTCAGGAAGAAACCCGCGAACTTTTCCAATTGGAAAGATTATGGCATGAAGCAGAAAGTGTTGTCCTTTCTGAAAGGGCAAAAAAGGCATAGCTATGGAGAGAATACCAAAAACATTATTGCTTATTTTAGACGGTTACGGACTTGCCCCGGCAAGTGCGGGCAATGCGGCTAAACTTGCCGATACTCCTTATTTGGATAAAATTGTTGCAGATAAAAATTTGGCACAATTAAATGCGTCCGGAGAATTTGTTGGACTTCCTGCCGGATTTATTGGCAATTCCGAAGTCGGGCATTTGAATATCGGGGCAGGACGAGTTGTTTTGCAGGATATGAAGGCTGTTGACGCGTCTGTCGAAAATGGAAATTTTTATAAAAATCCTGCCTTGTTGGATTTATGTGCCAAAATAAAAAATGCCCACGGGCGTTTGCATTTAATGGGGCTTCTTTCTGACGGAGGTGTGCACAGCCACATTAACCATATCAAAGCCTTGCTCCGTTTGGCAAAAGAGCAAAATATCCCCGTTTATCTGCATGCTTTTATGGACGGTCGTGATACCTCGCCCACTTCCGGCGTAAACTATGTGCAGGAAATTCTCGCAGCTATGCAGAAAGTTGGAGGAAAGCTTGCCAGTGTGTGCGGACGTTTTTATGCCATGGACAGAGATAAGCGTTGGGAACGGGTGGAAAAAGCATGGCATATGCTGGTTGACGGCATTGCTGATACGGCGGACTCAGCAGAACAAGTCTTGTCCGCATCCTATGCAAAAGGCACAACAGATGAATTTATCGAACCTCATTTGCTTTTGCCCAAAGAAGAAGCCACAGTGCAGGATAATGACGGTATTTTCTTTTTCAATTTCAGGGCTGACAGAGCAAGAGAACTGGTGCATGCCTTTTTAGATACGGATTTTTCCGGTTTTAAACGCCAAAAAGCACCAAAAGTTTGTATGGCGTCCATGACAGCGTATGAAGCAGATTTGCCTCTTCCTGTTGCCTTCGGCAAGGACGTTTTGTCAAACACTCTGGGAGAATGGGTTGCCAATCATGGCTATAAGCAGCTGCGTATTGCAGAAACAGAAAAATATGCCCATGTAACCTATTTCTACAGCGGAGGACGGGAAGAAGCTTTTAACGGGGAAGAACGGATTTTGGTTAATTCCCCTAAGGATGTGACAACCTATGATTTAAAACCGGAAATGAGTGTGTTTGAAGTCACGGAAAAACTTGTTTCTGCCATAAAAAGTGCACAATTTGATTTTATTGTCTGCAATTTAGCAAATCCGGATATGGTGGGGCACACGGGTATTATTGAGGCAGCCATTAAAGCCTGTGAAGCAGTCGATACCTGTGTAGAGCAAATTGTGGATGCTGCATTTTCAGAAAATATGTTTGTGTGTATTACCGCTGATCATGGCAATGTGGAAGAAATGATTGACAGCAAAGGAAAACCGCAGACAGCCCACAGTATGAATAAAGTTCCTTTCCTGCTAATGAATAAAGAAGGCTCTTTACCCGTGAGAAAAGAAGGAAAATTGGGCGATATTGCTCCAACCTTGCTTGCTCTTTGGAAACAGGAAAAACCTGCTGAAATGGACGGACAGTCTTTGCTCACAATGGGGAATGTATGAATAACGTAAAACCTGTTGCTCCCAGTGGGCTTGAACTGATTTTTATTTATGTCTGTCCCTATTGCGGACAAAAAAATGCTCTTATCTCACCCACAAGTCCAAGTTCTGTGAAATGTGAAAATTGCCGGCAGCCTTTCCCTGTCCTGCCTGTCAATGCCCGAAGTATAGAGTACATCAAACTCATGCTTGGAAATGGCTATTCTGCTGTGGATTTGGATTATTTTTAAATAAATAATAAAAAGGAGCTTTTTAGCTCCTTTTTTTGTGTACATAGATGGTGCAGCTATCATCACTTATTCTTTATATTGTTTTCAATTTTTTACTTGATATATATATGTTATTATCCCTCAATAATCTTTGAGGAGATAATACATGAAAAAATTTGTTCAATTATCTTATTTAATTTTTGTTTTTACGCTTTTTTTACCAAGTTTTGCATTTGCGTATATTGATCCGGGAACGGGAAGTTTAATTTTACAAGCTCTTGCCGCTGCAGCCTTTTCCGCTCTTGCTTTTTGGAGCTCTCTGAGAGAGAAAATTAAAAATTTCTTCAAAAAGAAAGATAAATAGGATGAAATATGCAACATATTGATATTGCAAATCTTTGTTCTGGCTCATTTCGTGATCCCAGTGGTGCTGTTTATTTAGGTGATAACTGCGTTTATCGAACTATTAATCAATGTTATTCGGAAGAATGGGAAAAAATTAAGCAAACAGGTTTTTTTGAAAGTGCTATTGACAAGAAACTGATTATTCCTTTTGAGGAAATTGATAATAACTGTGAACAATATAAAATTTTACAATCTCCCTTACTCCCTTTTGTTTCTTATCCATATGAATGGAGTTTTGGGCAGTATAAAGATGCCGCGCTCCATACACTTGATGTTTTAGATGAATGTTTAAAATTTGGTTTGGTATTAAAAGATGCAACTGCCTATAATATTCAATTTTTAGACGGCAAACCAATTTTTATTGATTTATTATCCTTTGAAGTTCGTGATATCCATAAACCATGGGAAGCATATTTGCAATTCTGCAAACATTTCTTAGCGCCGCTTGCGCTTATGGCAAAACGTTCTGTCTCTTGCGGGCGCATGATGGAAACATGGATTGAGGGCTTGCCTCTTGATTTGGTTTCTTCCATTTTACCATGGAAAACAAAGTTTTCTGCTTCACTTGGTATTCATATTCATATGCATGCAAAAATGCAGACAAAATATGGCGATGCACGCAAAGCCAAAAGTAAAGTGCAGTCTGTGTCTTTAAAAGACGATGCATTATTAAAATTGAGTCAATCACTTCGCTATGCCATTAATTCTTTGGAATTGCCTAAAGCTCTGCAAACAGAATGGGGCGATTACTATAACGATACGAATTATACAGAACGCGGCGCTGAAGATAAACGGAATTATTTAGAAAAAATTGCCTCTGAAAATCCTCAAAAAAACTTGGCAGTTGATTTAGGGGCAAACAGGGGTGTATACAGCCGATTTTTGTCTCAATATTATACTAATGTTTTAGCCTTGGATATTGATTACTTAGCTGTAGAGAAATTTTATCGTGTGATAAAAAAAGAAGAACATACCAATATTTTGCCGTTAGTTTTTGACTTGGGTAATCCATCTCCCAATATTGGCTGGGCAAATAAAGAACGTATGACCTTTATTGAGCGCTGCAAGGCTTCTTATGTGAGTGCTTTGGCATTGGTGCACCATCTTTGCTTTACAGCAGGTATTCCATTATTTAAAATTGCTGAATATTTTTCAACTATTATAGAAAAAAATGGGATACTTGCCTTTGAATTTGTCCCTCTTGAAGATTCACAAGTACAAAGACTTTTGGCGGTGAGGGAAAACCCGTTTCCGGACTATAATGTCTCTTCATGTATTGCTGAATTCAGTAAATTTTTTGAATTAACAGAACAACACCATGTGGCAGACAGTAAGCGAACAATATTGATTTTTAAGAGAGGGTAAAAAATGCTTTCTACAAAACGAATTTTTTTATTATCATTTTTACCAATAGGCTGTTTTTTATTTAGCCTTTTGTTTTTATGGAAAAATAATTTTTTTGTTTATACTACTGCGCAATATATGTATAGTACTGCTGCTGTCATATGTGTTTCTGTAATATTATTTATTGTAAATGTATTATTAGGTAAAATGATAAATGCTTTTGTTGGAGAAAAATATAAAAATATATTATTTTCACTTATTATTGCATTATTTTGTTCAGTTTTTTTTGATATATTTTTATTTCATATTGTTTTTAACTCATTTCAAATTTTATGTGTTATTTTCTCCTTTTTGATTTTTTTATATTTTTTGCAAAATCTTTGATAGACGCTGTTCTCTGGTTTTCCCATACGTGTAAGTACCGCATCAGAGATATGTTCGGGCGCAACTTTTAACTGTCCGCTTATATGATGTTCACACAACTCCTTAAAAAAGCTGTCATCTTTATCTGCCAACAGATAGTCAAATCGGATACCTGAGCGGATAAATACCTTTTTTACATTTGGCAGCTCCCGAAGTTTTCGTAATAATTTCAAATAGTCTCTATGACTCGCGTTCATATTTTTACAAGGAGATGGGAACAGACATTGCCTGTGTTTACATGCTCCTTGCGTCAGCTGTTTTTCACAGGCCGGAGCGCGGAAATTGGCTGTAGGACCTCCCACATCATGGATATAACCTTTAAAATCCGGTTCCCAGATAAACTTTTTGGCTTCCTCCAACAGTGATTCATGGCTTCTTGTCTGAATGATCCTACCCTGATGAAACGTCAATGCACAAAAACTGCAAGCCCCAAAACAACCGCGATTGCTGATCAGGCTGAATTTCACTTCGGAAATTGCCGGAACCCCGCCTGCTTCCTCATAAGACGGATGATAAGTCCGCATATACGGATAACTATAGACACGATCCATTTCAGATTGCGAAAGAGGTTTCGCCGGCGGATTCTGCACTACATACAGATGCTCCTGGTAAGGCTCGACAAGACGCTTTGCCTGAAACGGATCTGTATTGCAGTACTGTGTGTAAAAGCTTTTTGCATAGTTCCTTTTATCCTGTTTTAATTCCTCAAATGATTCCAGTATTATGGCATCATACACACTGTCTAAATTTTTCACTTTGCAAACCGTTCCGTCAATATAAGTAATATCCTTGACCTCGATGCCGGAATCCAGTGCCTCTGCAATCTCTACGATGGAACGCTCTCCCATGCCATAAGATAAAATATCCGCGCCCGAATCTAAAAGTATCGAGCGTTTTAATTGGTCAGACCAGTAGTCGTAATGAGCTAGCCTGCGAAGACTGGCTTCGATTCCTCCTATGATAATCGGAATCTTTTTGTATGCTTGGCGAATAAGGTTGCAATATACAACCGTCGCATAGTCCGGCCGCTTTCCCATCACCCCGCCCGGGGTAAAAGCATCGGTTTTTCTTCGTTTTTTAGAGACATAATAGTGATTCACCATGGAATCCATATTTCCGGCAGAAACCAAAAAACCAAGTCTTGGTTCGCCAAATTCCATAATACTTTCTTTGTCTTTCCAATCCGGCTGCGCGATAATCCCAACCTTATAGCCATTTGCTTCTAATATTCTTGTGATGATAGCATGTCCAAAAGATGGATGATCTACATATGCATCTCCGCATACATAGACAAAGTCTAGCTGCTCCCATCCTCTTTCTTTCATCTCTTGTTTTGTAATCGGTAAAAATCCCTGATTCATCTATAATACCTCATAGGTTTTATTTTTTATATCAAAAAAGTTACGGATAGAATAGTCCGCAAGTTCACGTTTTTTCTCTTCCTGATATTCAGCCGCCGCATCATAGACTGCACATACAGTCATGCCGGCATTCTTTCCTGCTAGAATACCCTTTGGCACATCTTCAAAGACAAGACACTGTGCCGGCAGTACATTTAGCTTCTCTGCAACCTTTAAGTAAACATCCGGCGCCGGTTTCCCTGCCTTTGCTTCATCGGATGTCAAAATGCAGTCGAAAAGATTTCGGATACCATGCGCATCCAGCACTGCTTCCGCCAGTTCCCTGGAATTGCTTGTTGCAATGCCAAGGCAAATTCCTTGCTCCTTCAAGCTTAATAGGAATTCTAAAGCTCCTTCTTTTAACTGTACTTCATTTCGGTATTTATCCATGGCAAGCTGATGCCATTCTTCCATAATTTCTGCCGTTGTAAGCATCAGATTGGGAAATGCCCGCAAAAAATAATCTGCCACTTCCGCAAAGCTCATCCCTTCCATCTCTTCATGAAAGTCATCCGGCTCTATTAAATGGTACTTTTGCATATAAATTTCATCTACCGAATGCCATACCCACATCGAATCTATGAGCGTGCCATCCATGTCGAAAATTACTGCCTTCTTCTCTGTCAGCATAATTGTTCCAACTCCTCTTTGCTAAGCAGGCGATAAGAACCTTTTTCCAACGTTTCATCTAATTTCAATGCTCCCATCGAAAGTCGTTTTAGATAAATTACGTTCTTTCCGACTGCTTCAAACATCCTCTTTACCTGATGAAACTTTCCTTCCTGAATCGTAAGCTCAATCTCCGAAACTGCTCCGGATTTTAAGATTACAAGCTTAGATGGACTCGCCTCTTCTCCTTGACCGATGCAAAGCCCTTCCGCGAAACGCCTTACGTCCTCCTCGGTAACGACTCCTTCTACTTTGGCATAATAGACTTTATCTACATGCTTTTTCGGAGAAAGCAAACGATGCGCCAACGCTCCATCATTCGTAATCAGCAAAAGCCCTTCGGTATCCTTATCCAATCTTCCCACCGGAAATAAATCTTTACGCTTTTTATCCGTGATCAGATCCAAAACCGTCGTCTCTTTTTTATCTTCTGTTGCCGACACTACTCCTGCCGGTTTATGCAGCATATAATAGACAAAGGCCTCATACCCTAATTCTTTCCCGTCGAAAGATACTTTTTGTATCTGCTCATCGACTTTTGTATCTGCTTTCTTTACAATATTTCCATCAATGCAGACACGTCCCTGACGGATATATTTTTTCACTTCCTGTCTGGTTCCGATGCTTAAATCAGCCAGATATTTATCAAGACGGATCATGACTGCCATCTCCAGCCCGGAAGATATTTATTCTTTAACGTACCCTGTAAAAGCTTTCCAAAACCAAGCGGATATCCGTCGACAAGAAGCAGATACCATCCCTTTTCTTTGGCGCTTACAAAGTCATCCACCTCAATCGTCTCTCCCTTTAGATAACGGATCACACGTTCATCCGTTACCGGCAGATCTATCGTAAGTTTATATTCCTCTTTTTTTAAGTACATGGCAATTGCCTGACTCGGCTCAAATCGGTTCTTCTTTAAATCCCCAAGATAGAGTCCTGTGCGCAGGAAACGCAATCCTTTGATATCCGGGATTGCCTTTGGCATATAATATACCGTCTCACCGTGGATTTCAAGCCGCTCTTTTTTTATGTCCAACGTTGTATATTTTAAAAACGCTTCCAGCTCTTCCGGAATCTTTTTCACACCCTGCTTTGGGTTGGAATACGTCTTACTTTCAATCGTCTCCTCCAATGGCTCCCCCTTTTGCAGGAGCGCAAGATAATGTCCTTCCCCATGCATCTTATGCGGAAAGATACGAATTGTTTTTTTCAAGTCCTCGTTCTTACTTTTGGTCAAATCCCATCTTCCCTCGCAAAATCCTTCGTAGCCTTCCATCGGCAATATCTGGAATTCCGGATAGGTATCCAGTAAATATTCAATCGTTTCTTCGTTTTCTCTCACGTCAAACGTACAGGTAGAATATAGCATAAGTCCGCCAGGCTTTAACATTCTTGCGGCTTGCGTAATAATGCTTTTTTGCAGCTTTGCAAAAAATTCCGGTCCATGTTCTTCCCATGCTTTTACAACTTTTTTATCCTTGCGAAACATTCCCTCTCCGGAGCATGGCGCGTCGATCAATATCTTATCAAAATATCCTGTAAAATAATCCTCCAGTTTCCCCGGTTCCTCGCTCAAAACAAGTACGTTGCCGATCCCAAATACTTCGATATTCTTAAGCAGTCCTTTCGCCCTGGAATTACTGATATCATTGGCAGCCAGCACACCTTCTCTTGCAAGCTTTGCTCCAAGTTCCGTTGCCTTTCCGCCGGGAGCAGCGCATACATCCAATACTTTATCTCCCGCCGATATCGGAAGACGGCTGGCCGGTGTCATAGCGCTTGGTTCCTGCAGATAGTAAAGTCCGGCAAAATAATATGGATGTTTTGCAGCCTGAACCTTATCTCCCTCATAATAGAATCCATTTTCGATCCAAGGGACTTTCTTTATCTCAAACGGGCATATTCTTTCGAATTCTTCTACACTGATCTTCGCTGTATTTACACGAAGACCATACCATCTTGGTTCCTGATAGCAAGAGATGTAATCATCGAATTCATCGCCCAGTAAATTTTTCATTTTTTCTATAAACTCTGCTGGTAAATTCATTATTCTTCCTCCACAACTTAACAGTATATCATACTCCATCAAGAATATGCAGCTTCTAATTTAAATTTTTCAAGATAACGCATGATCCAGTATGGATTGATACTAATCTCCTTTCCATCCGGATAAATATAGATGCCCACGTGCAAATGTACCGGGAACATTCCGGTCGTTCCTTCTTCACCGTAACCGCTGTCTCCCATATAGCCAAGCAGTTCGCCTGCTTTAATTTCATCGCCCTCTTCAATATCTGCATAATCACTAAGATGAGCATAATAATAATACCCGCCGCTTGGAGAAAGAATCCCAATTCTCCATCCGCCTTTTGGAAGCCATCCTTTGTTTACGACTACCCCGTCGGTCATACTGATAATCGGATATAACCCTGGTATGTTTTCATTTGCCATAAGGTCGGTTCCTTCATGACCTCGTCTTCCACCAAAAGTACGCTCGCCCATCCAACTATCCCCATAAGATACGGTAAGCGAATCATCTGTCCCTGACTTTGGAACCGGAAAATATTTAAGATCGCGCCAGATGCTGTCACAGACGTCCATGTATTCGTCAAACATCGGATTCTGTCTCCATTTGTGCTCTGCCTTTTGGATTTTCTTCGTTGTATACGGTTTATGCAAACCGCAGGAAGCGCTGATCTCCTCTGCCAAAAAAATGCCCGCCGCTTTCGCCGGCACATCAGATTTTTGCATATACATGATCATCTCTTCATTTAATACATGATTACGAAAAGTTTCCTCCTTTACAACTGCCATATCTAACTCGTTAAGGGCGCTTCGTTCCCTGATCTGTCCAATCAAAATACTGTTGCATATTGCTGCTATTCCAATCAAAAGCAGATACCTTCGATATTTGTTTTGTCTCATACGCAATCCCTGTCTTTTTGTTCTCCCAACACTATATGCATTGACTACGCATAAAAAAACAAAATCTCCCATAAATTAGATTATCCTAAAAAGGAGGTGACTTTTTGAAAAACTTTACGTTTCGTCTTACAATCGCAGGTATTTTTTTGATCATGCTTTTCCAGCCATCCAAAGTATTTGAAGGTGCAAGCAGCGGACTTCTTTTATGGTTCCAGATTGTACTTCCTACCTTGCTGCCATTCATATTTATATCCGGGATTTTAGTAAAATCAAACGCCGTCTCTCTTCTTACGAACTTAACCGGACCATTGTTATCCCGTTTTTTTAAAGTAAGTAAAACCGGTACATATCCTGTAGCAACAGGATTTTTATGCGGTTATCCCATGGGTGCAAAAGCAGTCTCTGATCTTGCATTCAATGGTTTGATCGCCAATAAAGAAGCCCGTTACCTGCTTTCTTTCTGTAACAATACAAGTCCGGCATTTATTATGAACTTTCTTGTACTGCAGAATTTAAAAAAAGAAGCCTTAATGCTTCCTTCTCTTTTCATCTTACTTATAGCGCCAGTTTGTGCAAGCTTTATTTTTCGTTTTTTTTATAAAGAATCGAACGCAAGCACTTTTGTTCCTTCAGAAAAATCATCTGCACTAAAAGGTCTTTCCCTGATCGATGAAAGTATCATCGACAGCTTCGAAGCTGTCACCAAGGTTGGCGGTTACATTATGGTTTTTTCTATTCTTCTGGTTTTTGCAAAAGAATTATTCCCAGGCTCTTTCCTCTGGCAATACCTATTTCTTCCGGCTTTGGAAGTAACCAACGGAATCGTTCTTCTTTGCAATTCCGATCTTGCATTCCCTCTGAAATATACGCTTTTAATGGCTTGTACTTCTTTTGGAGGATTATGTGCAGCGGCGCAGACAGATTGTATGCTGCAAGGAACTGACATTCCGCTGCTCCCCTATATCGCAGAAAAACTGGTTACTACAGGAATAACCAGTTTCATCGCTTATTGTTATATAAATTTTATCTTTTGATCCTAATATAATTTTGATATTTTTACAAATCATCTTCCAGATCAAATGATGCCAAATCAGAATCGTAATCCTCCGATGGAGCATTCGAAGCTTCCAAATCTGCACGGTTATTGCGTACAGTTTCATAACAATCCTGAAGAGTACTTACCAGATTGTCATATTTGGTTGTATAGCTGTCAAGTGTGTGACCAATAATCGTCTCTGCATTCTGAAGAAGATCGCCGGCATACTGCAGCGCTCCCATACGGATATCATTCGCATCGCTTGTTGCATTGTCAAGAATCTGCTGTGCCTGTTCTGTAGCAGCAGTAACTATTTCGTTTGCCTGCGCATATGCCTGCTGCATAATTTCATGCTCACTTACAAGTTCATTCGTATGTATCTGTGCTTCTTCAATCATGCTTTCTGCTTTCGCCTGCGCATCAGCAAGAATTGCATCCTTATTTGCAATGATTTTCTGATAACGTTTAATCTCATCTGGGGTCTTCATACGTAATTCACGTAAAAGCTCATCTAACTGTTCTTTATTTACAATAATCTTGGTTGTAGATAACGGTTGGAATTTACAACTGTCAATGTACTCCTCAATCTCTTCAATAATCTGTTCAATACGGCTGCTCATGATTTACACTCTCCTTTAATCTTCATTTTCCCTTGTATTTTGCAAGCAACTGCTTCAGGCACAAATCTTGTAATATCTCCTCCAAAAGCGGCAACCTCTTTTACCATCGTTGAACTTAAATACGAATATTCAAGACCTGTTGTCAAAAAAACGGTTTCTATATCCGGTGACAACTTATGGTTCGTCTGCGCCATCTGTAATTCATATTCAAAGTCCGTAATCGCGCGCAAACCTCTGATTACCATCTGTGCTTCCACTGATTTTACAAAATCAACCAATAACCCTTCAAAGGGAATTACTTTCACATTTGCCAGATTTTCAAATACTTCATTTAACATTTTAACACGTTCTTCCACAGAAAACAACGGAATTTTTGCTTTATTATGCAACACTCCGACAACCAGCTCATCTACCAATCTGCTGGCTCGTTTGATCACATCTATATGTCCAAAAGTCACCGGATCAAAACTTCCCGGATATACTGCCCTTATCATTTTACCCCACTCCTTTATATGAGACAAATATATGCACATTCGTCTTATACGTCTTCTGTTTTATAATCTCATAACCAATCTCATCCAGATAAGAAAAGTCCGTCTCAAGAGAAGCTTCTATAATGATTATCGTATCCGAATGAATGCAAGAGGAATCTGCAAGCGCCCTCAATACTTTTTTTTCATACTCCATATTATAGGGCGGGTCCATGAAAATACAGTCAAATACATATTTTCCTTCTAACATCCTCAATACATGAAATACGTCTCCTTTTATAACCTTCGCCCATGTTTCTAATCTGGTATTTTTCAAATTCTCATAGATACACGCGATCGCATTTGCATTCTGTTCTACGAAGACAGCGCTTCTTGCCCCGCGGCTCAACGCTTCTATCCCGATTGCCCCGCTGCCGCTAAACAAATCCAGAAAGCAGCAATCACACAAATACGGAGAAATCATATTAAAAAGAGTTTCTTTGATCCGGTCTGTCGTTGGTCTTGTACTCAAACCTACAGGTGTTTTCAGCCGGATGCTTTTTGCACTTCCTGCAATTACTCTCATAAAGCACCTCTCACTTTTTTATTCCCGTTTATTATATAAAGTTGCTTTCTCATTGTCAATCACTTTACCGCTGCTGTATGTAAAATTGAACAATTTTCTTGATATTTTTATTGATAAATCCACGCTCCTCATTTTGAATATCCTGTACCATACTAATGATTTCCAGCGGTCTTTCCACGCCTTCCTCAATTGCGCAGGCAAGCCATCCATATTCAGTCGCGCCGGCATCCCCCTGACTTGCTTTTGTCTCGGCAGTTCCCGTCTTTCCATAAAGACGTACTCCATTGCTCCATGCCGCATGACCGGTTCCGTCGGGTGTTTCAATCACCGCATAAAGTGCATCTTTCACCGTCTTTACTGCCTGCGAAGAAAACGCCTGTTGTTTATATATAGCTCCCTTTTCTTCGTCAAGTAAAAGCACTGGACGAACCATATTGCCATCATTGGTAAATGCAGAATATATGGATGCAAAGAAAATCGGATTCACAAGAAGCTGTCCCTGCCCATATCCGGTATCCGCAAGCTGAATCTCGCTTGTAATTTTGCCTTCCGCGGCAAAGGTTGAATTCTGAATCGGAAGTGTAAAATCGCATTCTTCCCCGAATCCGATTTTTACAAGTGCCTGCTCAAATGTATCTGCGCCTATATCAAGTGCGGTTCTTGCAAAATAGATATTATCCGAATAGATCAACGCATTTTTCAAATTCACTTCACTTCCATAATCCGTCAGCGTAGTTACTTTATAGGACCCCCAGCTTCCGTCCTTTTGCCATGCCTTTCCTACATTTCCTTTGTTCTCCAAAGGATCTAATTTACCACTGTCAATTCCGATCATCGCCGTGATTGGTTTGAATGTAGAACCCGGAACCCAAGATGCAAGGTACTTATTCGTCAAAGGCATTTTCGGATCGTTATTAAGTTCATCCCATCTTGCCTGAGATAATCCCCAGATAAATTCATTTGGGTCGTAACACGGCGTACTAAGCAGCGCCAGCAATTCTCCACTGGATGGGTCCATAGCAACATTGGCGCCCGACGTATCTTTAAATGCCTCGTAAAATTCCTTTTGCAGCGCAATATCAATCGTCAATGTTACGTCTTCTCCGTCTTGCGCCTCTTTCGCAGCAATCGAATTCACCTGAACTCCGGACTCATCCGCGATATAGATTTCATATCCCTCCTTCGGACGCAGCGCTTCTTCAAACATCTTTTCCGCGCCTGCTTTCCCAATCTTGCTTCCGCTATGATATCCTTCTGCCTCCAGCTCCTTTAATTGCTCCTCGCTGATAGACTGAATGTACCCTGTAATATGTCCCGCCATCTCACCGTATGGATACACGCGGTCTTCCACATTCTGAATCAACACGCCTTCACAAGCGAGTAATTTTTTTTCTAATTCTTCATTCTCTCTTGATATTCTTTTCAATGGAACAAAGGTCTCATCTGTTACCCATGACGCACTTAATTCTTTGTTAATTTTCTCCGCTTCCGTATCAAGCAATGATGCAAGTTTGCTTAACATCTGTGTCGGATCCTCCGGCATCTTGCCAGGCACAAGTCCTACCTCCGATACAGCGCCATTTTGCGCAAGAATCTTTCCATTACGGTCTAAAATACTGCCTCGTCTGGCCTCTTTTGTACGGATTTTTACCTTTTCCTTCTCCCCAAGATCCGGAAAAATCATCCTCGAAGTCCATTCAATCTTATACTCCTTTTCTTCGTCAAGTGTCAGCACTGCCGAATTGCCAAACAATGCTTCTCCTGCCAAAGTCTGCATTGTTGTTTTGTAAACTAATTCTGCTTCTTTGGCACCTTCCTCTACAACAGAATCTTCCTCCGAAATTTCAATCTTAATCTCACTGCATTCGATTCCGTCATAGATATTCTGATTCCGTTCCATAAACGCTTCTTTGGAAATATTCTCTTTGGCAGCTGCACTTAAAAATCCATACATTTCTTCATATTTCTTTTCCGGAATGAGCGCAAAATATGCATTCAGCACTTCCTGCGGTGTCGCATGTTCTTCCTCCATACGTTTTGCCATAAAAAGTCCTGCCGCCAAAAGAACCGTACACACTGCAAGTATACTCATTCCAATGGCAATTTTCATAAGACGATTGTTTTTCTTTTTCATAAGCATCCTTCTTTCTTTCATATTTTCTATTCTTCTTTTAATTCGCCGAATCTTCCAGGAGAATATTCTTTTTTCTGTCATTTGCTAATGTGATTGATAATAATTTCTTATCTGGCTGAGGATTTTCGAATGTCCCCGACAAAACGACTTCTTTCCCGTCTTCGGATAATACATAAGAGATTTCTTTTAAATTACTGTGTGCGCCATTCTTATATTCAACCTGCGCCACCTCCAGCAAAAGCATCGCCTGGCTAATGTTTCTCAATACCGTTTTACTTGTCGCATGGACACTCAGCGTATCTTGTGTGACCCGGACGAAATCCACTGTAAACCCATCATATGCATTTTCCTTCAAATAATATGTATCGGCTTCTTCTAAAACCTTCATTGCCCAGTTTAAATCCCATACTCCTTCATATACTGCCCCGCTATCTGAGACGAGATTTTCAAATTCTATCCGCATCTGCACTCCATCCAAATCTTCAAACGCTGCATGTTCTGTACGAAGCATCATAAAAGATTCTTTTAAGTTTTCCGTCTCTTCCATCCCTATTCGCTTTTCGTGTATCAAAACGTCATCAATATAACATCTGCATGTTTCAAAATAAGCATTTTCACCCAAACTTGCTGTTCCTTGTGACCGAATATAGAATTCCATAGCCGCAATGCCGTCTTCTTTTTGGATTTTTTCCAGCATTACGCAAATATTCTTATTCGTGTCTTTTAGCCTGCTCTTCTTAGTATCGGCAATATAACTCAAATCCAGATTATCGTATTCTGCACCGCTCCTTTGATATCCGCAAGAGATCGTCATGCTAAGCAAAATCATCACGCCCAAGATCAAAATCAATGGCAGTTTTCCGCTTTTTTTCTTGGTTTCATCGAATATATTATTTATACGGTACTTCAAAATTCTTTTACTTCCCCAGAAGCAAGTAGAAAGCAGTTGTTCTCGCTGATCCGAGATTGTGGTATCCAAAAGCGTATGACAATAAGATTTCTTTTCTTCTTTTTTCAACATACTTGTTGTTTTTTCATCACAGACGAACTCCAAGTCTTCAAAAGACTGACGTCTCATATAATAGACGCACGGATTAAACCAATGAAGACCGCATACGATCACCATTAATAATTTATACCACAAATCCTTGCAGCGGTAATGCCATCCTTCATGCCGAAAGATATGCTCTAACTGTTCTTCGGTATATATCCTATCCGGCAGCAGCATAATAACATCAAAATATCCTAAAATCATTGGACTTTGAATCTCCATCATGCGGTAAATACGCGGAATACGGCGAATCTTCATATCCGCAAACGTTCTTCGCAGCATTCTTTCATAGACACCCCCGCATAAAATTCCTTTTTTCCTGCATCGTCTTCGAAGCCCAAGATAAATCCAAAGCTGCCTTCCAAAATAGACACATACTCCCATAAGCCATACCAATGCCGCCACTACCAGAATCGGTATTCCATCTTTGGTTTTCCCGGAAACCTCTTCTATATCCCTCTGACTTCTGCCTGCGTTCAAATCCTTTTCTTCTATGCCCGCGTCTGCTTCTTCCTGCATGATATTTTTTTCTGACAGCTCG
>OFFY01001575.1_pt1 | contig 18493 bp, 14 predicted proteins | sample 1521481 | NCBI WGS metagenome assembly OFFY01 (sample SAMEA3504117, study PRJEB24116) | mouse gut metagenome | biome: mouse gut; feature: mouse-associated habitat; material: faeces | place: Denmark | collected 2011
CGCAGCGTGCAGAAATTCGTACAGCGCCTCGCGGTCATAGCACCGCTGCAAGCGCTCGTACAGCGCCGCACCCTCCAGCACACCGGCCTGCGAGGCGTAGACGAACCCCTTCACCGCACCGCCGTCGGGAAATCGCGTCCAGCGCTTTCCCGCATCGTTTTTCAAGCAGATATCATACATGATTTCAAAAGGGTACCGGACGAAAAAGAGGTACGGTACGGCCGCAAAAATAGGCCATTCCATGCGATGTTCCAACTTTTCCGGGGCCGATTTCCGCCTCCGGGCGCCCGGTTCCCGCAGGCCGCATCACCGGAGCCCGCACGTCTTGCCGGCCGGCCTCGCACCGCCACCGCCTCTCCCGGACACACACTCCGCACGCGAATTCCCCGGTGCGCCCCCCGCACCGCAGCGCGAAAAGGCCCGACCGGCGGCAGAAGTTTCGCATTTCGTTTTTTTTTCGTAACTTTGCGGCTTCGAATACGATTAAAACCCGAACAAGCACCCTATTATGAGCCTTGCAGCAATCGTCGGACGTCCCAACGTGGGCAAAAGTACGCTCTTCAACCGTCTGGTCGGACGGCGACAGGCAATCGTGGACTCCACGGCCGGCACCACACGCGACCGCCACTACGGCAAAACGGACTGGAACGGAAAGGAGTTCTCGATCATCGACACGGGCGGTTACACCGTCAATTCGGAAGACATATTCGAGGACGAAATCCGCCGTCAGGTCATCCTGGCCATCGAGGAGGCCGACGTGATCCTCTTCCTGGTCGAGGTCGCCACGGGAATCACCGACCTCGACATGATGATGGCAGACATGCTGCGGCGCAGCTCGAAAAAGGTGCTGCTCGTGTGCAACAAGGTCGATAACAACGACCAGATCTACGCCTCGCACGAATTCTACTCGCTCGGCCTGGGCACCCCCTACTGCATCAGCTCGATGAGCGGCAGCGGCACGGGCGACCTGATGGACGCCATACTCGAAGCGCTGCCCGCCGACGTGCGCAGCGACGAGGAGGAGGACCTGCCCCACATCACCATTGTGGGCCGTCCGAACGTGGGCAAGTCGTCGATGACCAACGCCCTGCTGGGCCAGGAACGCAACATCGTGACCTCCATAGCAGGCACCACGCGCGACTCGATCCATACGCGCTACAACAAGTACGGCATGGATTTCTACCTTGTGGACACGGCCGGCATGCGCAAGAAGGGCAAGACGATGGAGGACCTCGAATTCTACTCGGTGATGCGCTCGATCCGCGCCATCGAGGAGTCGGACGTCTGCATCCTGATGCTCGACGCCCAGCAGGGCCTCGAATCGCAGGACCTCAACATCCACAACCTCATCGTACGCAACCGCAAGGGCTGCGTCATCGTGGTGAACAAGTGGGACCTGATCGAGAAGGAGAGCAACACGATGAAGGAGTGGCGCGAGTTCCTCGAAAAGCGCCTCGCGCCTTTCAACGACATTCCCATCATCTTCACCTCGGTACTCAACAAGCAGCGCATCCTCGACGTGTTGCAGACCGCCATACGCGTGCACCAGTCGCGCAAGCGCCGCATCGCCACCTCGGAGCTCAACGAGTACTTCCTGCCGATCATCGAGAACTGGCCGCCCCCCGCAACCAAGGGCAAGTACATCAAGATCAAGTATGTGACGCAGCTTCCGACCCCCACGCCGCAGTTCGCGTTCTTCGTCAATCTGCCGCAGTACATCAAGGAGCCCTACCGGCGCTTCCTCGAAAACAAGCTGCGCGAGCAGTGGGACTTCTCGGGCGTGCCGATCCAGATCTACTTCCGCCAGAAGTAGCCCCCGGCGGGGTGCGGGCTCGACGCTTCACCCGCATTCCGGACACGGAGGCCGCAAACGGAAAAAATTCGGCAAAAAAATACGCAAAGCATTTGTCGGGAACGAAAAAAACGCTATATTTGCACCGTCGAACCGACAATCGGGGGATTAGCTCAGCTGGCTAGAGCGCTTGCATGGCATGCAAGAGGTCACGAGTTCGAATCTCGTATTCTCCACTTCGATCCGAGACAACTCGGAGACAATCAAAGACAAATCCCGCAAAATCAAGGTTTTGCGGGATTTTTTCTTTCTCCTCTCGGACATCCGAAAGACACGAAAAAGCCCCGTTCGGACAAAGTCGCGTTACTAAAACGGCTTTGGGATTTTAGTAACGATTTACGGAACAAATCGCTGATTTGTCGTCTGTTATCTTAAAAGTATCTGCTCATAAACCAATTATTAACCGTTCCTTTGCCGGCGGCGATCGTTACAGAAATCGCTCGGCAAGAACAAAACGAGAGGTATTATGAGCAAAAGCACATTCACGATTCTTTTCTATGCCCGAAAGAATCAAGTAAACAGAATGGGAAAGGCGGGCATTATGATCCGCGTTTCTGTCAATGGCGAATCCGTACAATTCAGCTCGAAGCTGGACATCGAGCCGCAGGTGTGGGATACGACGAATCAAAAGATGATCGGCACGACGAAAGCCGCACGCAAGTTCAACGCACTGCTCGACGAAATACGGCCGAGCCTGCGCAACCGCTATCGGGAGATCGAGAAATACGAAGCCTACGTAACGGCAGAAAAAGTTCGCAATGCCTTTTTAGGGATTACCGTTCGCCAACAAACTCTGTTGGGTACGTTCCGCAAGCACAACGAAGACGTGCAGAAATTGGTAGGTATCAGCAAGAGTGCGGCCACCTATCGCAAATACGACCGCTGCTTCCGAAGGGTGGAAGAGTTCATTCAAACGAAGTATCGGGTCAAAGACGTCGCACTGAAAGAAGTAACGCATTCGTTTCTCGTGAGCTTCGAACAATTCTTGCGAGTAGATAAAGCGTGTAACCAAAATACATCGGCTAAGTTTCTGCAAACGCTCCGCATGATTATCATCGAGGCGAAGAACAACGGATGGGTTTTCAACGATCCGTTCGCCAACTACCGCATCCGGTTGAAGAAAGTAGACCGAGGCTACCTGACCGAAGAAGAATTGCAACGCATCCTTCAAAAGAAGATGCCGTGTACACGGCTGGAACAAGTACGCGACGTATTTATCTTTTCGTTGTACACGGGATTGGCATACATCGACGTGCGAAATCTGACCAAGGAAAACATCCGCACCTCGCTCGTTTCTGCCACGAACTCCGTTGCACCCCGTCACGCCCCGTCGCACCCCGTTGCTCTCCGCCCCCCGCGAACCCCGCCGCAATGCACGTGCGGCGGGGGCTTCAAAAACAGTAACCTCTATAATGGAATTCGAGGCTTCGTACTAAAAAGGAAGGCGTCAAATCCTTCTTTGGTAAAAAAATTGGCCGCAACCCGCTGAACGACATAGTTACAGTTCTTCGTCCAAATGCCATAACCTCATCCGCCCGCGGGCTGCGGCCGCAAGGAGACGGAAAAACGCTTCGTCCAATCAACATGACAATCCGTCTCCTATGATAAAGAGGTACGACCCGCAGCGGAATCTGCGATGCCTCAGACCGTTCCGTGAATGATGGGCGCGGACCGTACCTCGGTTAAAAATGTCGGGAACCGCATTCCCGAACCGATTCAGGGCGGGCATTAAGGTTGGGAGCACCCCATGCAGGTTGCCTGTATATCGGAAACGGAACCCGACATGTATGTGTTGGAGTGTAAAAATCGGCTGAGAACTACGCCGTACGATGTGCCGTAATGGATACGAAAATAGGGCGCGGTGTCAGCCCCTCACTACAGGTCTTGGAGAAACCTTTGAATAGAAGCTGTCCTGCGCCCTTGCCGCCCTGCTCGCATGATGCAAGCAGGACATAACAAGGACTGACAACGATTATACCTATTCAAACATCCTCCGAGGAGGTCTCCAAGTTTATAGCGAGGTATAAAGAGTTGTTTACCCTTTATGATATGTCCGGTCTACGCCGTATCAAAGATATTCCGTTTCATAATCCGCAATTTTTTCTTTTAAGTGGCTCCTGCCACCCCCGTCGGAAAACTTTGCAGACTATTTGCAGAACGTTAGGCAAATATAGTTGTTTTTATGCGTTTTGCAAAACCTGTTGTCGATTTTTTTCATAATTTTGTCGTTATGAAACGAAGCACCCGATTTTTGCCGCCGAAAAAACGACAAGACTTACAGCAATTGACCACTTTAATTCTTGAGCAGGTCAAGCAGGTCGAAATGATCGTTCTGTTCGGCAGTTACGCGAAGAACAGCTATGTGGATTACGACCAGCGCGTTGAGTTCGGGACGCCGACATACTACATGAGCGATTACGATATCGTAATCCTCACCCGCAAGCCGATCGGGGCCGCGGAGTATTCGCTTTATGAAAAAATCAAGGATCGTTTTTTCGAGAACAAGAACCGGCCGTTTCATACTCACCCGCAGTTCATTAACTACGGGATCGAGGACTTTAATTATGCCATCGAGAAAGCCCATTATTTCGAGACGGAAATCAAGCGCGACGGAGTGGTACTGTTCGATTCGGGGGCGTATAAGTTGGCAAGGCGGCGAAAGCTCGACTACACAGAAATCCGCGATCGGGCGCAGAAGTATTTCGACGATAAGTTCGGGAGGGCGAACGATTTTTTGGATGGAGTTAAATTTTACTGCGATTCCAACCGATATTTAATGGCATCGTTCCACCTTCATCAGTCGGCAGAAAACTTTCTGCGGACGATCCCAATGGTCTTTATCCTTTACGGGCATAAGAGTCATGACCTTTCCGAACTGATGAATGCGGCGAAAAAGCACACAACGGAGATTTTCAACACTTTCCCACGGGATACAGAGGAGGAAAAGCGCTTATTCGACCTGCTGCAACGCGCCTACATCGAGTCACGTTACAATCCCGATTTCGAAATTACCAAAGAAGACATCGACGCGCTGATCCCCAAAGTCGAGCAGTTGCGCAGTATCGTAGAACGGACTTGCCGCGAACGCATTGCCTACTACGACGCCCAAATCACTGAATAAAGGGAAATTTTTGCAAGACGCGGGAAGCTGAGGTGCCGCCGGGTGCGGACGGTCCGATATGCCGTATACAGAACCGGCGTCCGGCGCGTCCGGTCAGTCGGCCGATCCGTATGCGGTGCCGGCGTCCGGCGCGGGGGCGCTTCGCCCGGCGGGGCCCGATGCCGGTTCCGACGTTCCGACGTTCCAACGTTCCGCCGTATCCGGCCGTCAGTTGCGGTCGAACTCGAACCCGAGGTAGACGTCGCGGTAGCGTTCGAGCAGCGCGGCGGCTTTTTCGAGCGCCGGGACTTTCGAGCCGAAAGCCTCGATCGTCTCCACGAGTTTCGTCACGGGGAATACGAGCTGGAGGCCGCTGCCGCTGAGGTAGGCGTGCCCCGGTACGGAGAGCGTGCGGCCCGACTTGCGCTCGATGTCGAGCACGATTTCGTGCGTCGCGGCATCGAACGCATAGGTGCCCGCGAGGGTGCGCGACCCGGCTGTGGCCGTGAAGCGGCCGTCGCGCCCGAAAGCGAACGTGCAGGCCCCGGGGCGGATGCCTGCCAGTTCGTAGGCGCGCACCAGCTTCTCCTGCACCGAGCCCTGCACCGCGGCGGCGCCCAGCTCGCTCGTCAGGTCGTCGCTCTCGAAGCGCACGCCCGGCCGGGCGTACTCCCACGTGCCGACGATGGCGTACTGCGTGAGTTTGCCGTCCGCGGCCTTGTCGGCGGCGGCCGTGGCTACCTTTTTCAGGCTTTCGAGCCAGTCCTGGGCCCTGACGGCCGGTGCGGCCGCCAGCAGCAGGAGCAGGGCGAGAAGGTGTTTCTTCATCGGCGTTCGTTTTTTCGGTTTCTGGATCCGGCCTGCGCGGCAGCCGGCTGCGGCCGGGCCGCGGAGTCGTCGAGCCGGTCGATTTCGTCGATCCAGGCCGTGGCCCACGCGTCGGAGGGCATGCGCCAGTCGCCGCGCGGCGAGAGCGACACCGAGCCCACCTTCGGACCGTCGGGCATGGCCGAGCGCTTGAACTGCTGCGCGAAGAAGCGGCGGAAGAACACGCGCATCCATCCGAGGATCGTCGTGCGGTCGTAGCGGCCACGGAACGCCTCCCCGGCGATGCGGAGGATCTTCGCGGGGCCGAAGCCCGAGCGCAGGAAGTGGTAGAGGAAGAAGTCGTGCAGCTCGTAGGGTCCGACCAGTTCCTCGGTCTTCTGCGCGATCTCCCCCGCGGTCTGCGCGGGCAGCAGCTCGGGACTCACGGGCGTGTCGCATACGTCGTGAAGGATGGCGCCCGTGCGGCCGCCGATGCGGTCGGCCTCGTAGCGCACCAGGTGCAGCACGAGGGTCTTGGGCACCGAGGCGTTCAGGCCGTACATCGACATCTGGTCGCCGTTGTAGGTGGCCCAGCCCAGCGCCAGCTCGCTCAGGTCGCCCGTGCCGATCACCAGAGCCCCCTCCATGTTGGCCGTGTCCATCAGAATCTGGGTCCGCTCGCGGGCCTGGGCGTTCTCGTAGGCCGCCGAGCGGTCCGCGGGGTCAAGCCCGATGTCGGCGAAGTGCTGTTCGCACGCCTTGCCGATGGGTATTTCGCGTGCCGTGACGCCCAGTTCGCGCATCAGCTCCACGGCGTTGCCGTGCGTGCGCGTGCTGGTGCCGAAGCCCGGCATGGTGATGCCGACGATGCCCCGGCGGTCGAGGCCGAGGCGGTCGAACGTGCGCACGGTTGCGAGCAGCGCCAGCGTCGAGTCCAGACCGCCCGAAATGCCGATCACCGCCTTGCGGCATGCGGTGTGTTCGAGGCGGCGGGCCAGGCCGCAGCACTGGATGGCGAGGATCTCCTCGCACCGCTCGCTGCGGTGCGCGTCGTCCGGCACGAAGGGCAGCGCGGCGAGCGGACGTTCGAGCGTCGCCGGACGCAGGCTCTCGGGGATCTCCAGCTCGATGACCGTGGTGTCGGGCGCGTCGTCCGCGGGGCCGTAGGTGGTGGTGCGGCGGCGTGCGGCGGCGAGGAGTTCGAGGTCCACGTCGGCCGTCACGAGCTGTTCTTCGGCGGAAAAGCGCTCCGCCTCGCGCAGGATCGTGCCGTTCTCGGCCACGAAGGCCTTGCCCGCGAACACCAGGTCGGTGGACGACTCGCCCGCGCCGGCCGAGCAGTAGACGTAGGCCGCCATCGTGCGGGCCGACTGCTGCGCTACCAGGCTGCGCACGTAGGCGTGCTTCCCGGCCGCCTCGGGCGATGCCGAGAGGTTGAACACCACGCGTGCGCCCGCCGGCGCCAGGTGCGACGAGGGGGGCGCGGCGACCCACAGGTCCTCGCAGAGCTCGATGGCGAACTCCGCGCCGTTCACCTCGAAGGTGAGGTCGCGGCCGAAGTCGGTCTCGCAGCCGCAGAGCCGCGCCGTGTCCGACGCCACGGCGGCGCCCGACGCGAACCAGCGGGCTTCGTAGAACTCGCCGTAGTTGGGGATGTGCGTCTTCGGCACCAGTCCCATGATGCGGCCCTGCGCCAGCACCGCGGCGCAGTTGTAGACCGCGTCGCCGTGGCGCACGGGCAGGCCCGCGATGACCGTCAGCGGCAGCTTGCGCGTCCCCCGCAGCAGCTGCTCCAGGGCCTCCTCGGCGGCGTCGAGCAGCGTGGGTTGCAGAAAGAGGTCGCCGCACGTGTAGCCCGTGAGCGACAGTTCGGGGAAAACGACGATTTCGACGCCCCGCTGTGCGGCCTGCTGCGCGAGGGCGATGTGCCGCTCGGCGTTGCGTCGGCAGTCCGCCACGTAAACATGAGGTATGGCAGCCGCCACCCTCAGAAAACCGTATTGATCCATCGGTGAAAGTCTTGTTTCGATCGGCCGGCGTTCCGTTTCCGGACCCGTGTCGGCGGGAGGGTGCGCTATCCGCACTCCCGGTGCATGTCGCCGACATGCACCGGGAAGCGGGTATCGCGGATTATTTCGCCCAGAGCTGTGCCAGGTTGATTACCACGTGCATCGCCTTGTGCATGGAGGTGAGCGACGCGTACTCGAACTTGCCGTGGAAGTTCATGCCGCCCGTGAAGAGGTTGGGGCAGGGCAGACCCATGAACGAGAGGCGTGCGCCGTCCGTGCCGCCGCGAATGGGGCGCACGACGGGCACCACGTCGGCCATGCGCATGGCTTCGAGCGCCTTGTCGATCACCTGAGGATGGGGCTCGACCATCTTGCGCATGTTGAAGTACTGGTCCTTGACGGTCAGCTTCACGGTGCCCTCGCCGTACTTGCGGTTCATCAGCTCGGCGCAGTCGCACAGGAAGCGCTTCTTCTGCTCGAACTTCCCGGCGTCGTGGTCGCGGACGATGTAGCTCACCGAGCACTTCTCGACCGTGCCGTTGAAGCCCACGCAGTGGTAGAAACCCTCGTAGCCGTCGGTGTGCTCGGGGCGCTCCCAGGCCGGAAGCAGGGCGCCGAGCTCGGCCGCCACCTCGATGGCGTTGATCATCTTGTCCTTTGCATAGCCCGGGTGCACGTTGCGGCCCTGAATCTCGATCTTGGCGCCTGCGGCGTTGAAGTTCTCGTACTCCAGTTCGCCCTCGAAGCCGCCGTCCACCGTGTAGGCGAAGTCGGCGCCGAACGCTTTCACGTCGAAATGATCCACGCCGCGGCCCACCTCCTCGTCGGGCGTGAAGCCGATGCGGATCTTGCCGTGCTTGATCTCGGGGTGCGCCATCAGGTACTCCGCGGCCGTCATGATCTCGGCCACGCCGGCCTTGTCGTCGGCGCCGAGCAGCGTCGTGCCGTCGGTGTGGATGAGCGTGTGGCCCACGAATTCGCGCAGCTCGGGGAAGTCGGCCACGCGCATGGTGATCTGTCCGTTGAGCGGAATGTCGCTGCCGTCGTACTGCTCGATGATGCGCGGCTTGACGTTCGCGCCGCTCATGTCGGGCGCCGTGTCCACGTGGGCGATGAAGCCCACGACGGGGGCGTTCTCGCAGCCCTCCGACGCGGGGATCGTGCCCATCGTGTAGCCGTGGGCGTCGGTCACGACCTCCGTGAGGCCCAGCGCGCGCATTTCGTCGGCCAGGTGGCGCAGCAGCACCAGCTGCTTGTCGGTCGAGGGGTAGGTTTCGCTCGCCTCCGAACTTTGGGTGTCGAAGGAGACGTATTGCAGGAATCGGTCTTTGAGTTCCATGGTATGCGTTGTGTTTATGGTTGGTTTATTCCTCTTTTTTCGCTTTGAGCGAGTGCCATGCGAAGTAGCAGATCAGCAGGGCGTACATCGCCAGGCCGGTCCATTCGGCACCCTTCGACGCGGCCCATTCGGTCAGCTTCCACTCGGCGCCCGCGAACTTCAGCACGGCGCTGACCACGCCCATCAGGGCGCCGCCGGCGATGAATCCCGAGGCGATGAGCGTGCCGCGGTCCATGCGGGCCTTGTTCAGGCCCTCGTCCTTCGAGCGGCTCGACACGAACCACGCCACCAGACCGCCCACCACGAGGGGCGCGTTGAGCGACATGGGGATGAACATGCCCAGCGCGAAAGCCAGCGCCGGCACGCCGATGGCCGTGAGGATCAGCGCGAGCGCCGCACCGCAGAAGTAGAGCATCCAGGGGGTCTGTCCGCCGGTCATGAGGGGCTGGATCACGGCGGCCATGGCGTTGGCCTGCGGCGCCACGAGGGCGCCGTCGCCCACGAAGCCGTAGGTCTTGTTGAGAATCATCATCACGCCCGCCACGGTTGCCGCCGACACGAATGTGCCGAGGAACTTCCAGCTCTCCTGCTTGCGGGGCGTGGTGCCGATCCAGTAGCCGATCTTCAGGTCGGTGACCAGGCCGCCGGCCGTCGAGAGGGCCGTGCAGACCACGCCGCCGATGATCAGTGCGGCCGTCATGCCGCTCTTGCCGCTCAGTCCCACGCTCACCAGTACCAGCGACGAGAGGATCAGCGTCATGAGCGTCATGCCCGACACGGGGTTCGAGCCCACGATGGCGATGGCGTTGGCGGCCACCGTGGTGAAGAGGAAGGCGATGACGAAGACGATCAGAATGGCCGTGACGGATTGCAGCAGGTTGCCGCCCAGCACGCCGAAGTGGAAGAATACGAAGGTGGCGATCAGCGCCGCGACGAGCACCGAGAGCACCCGTTTCATCGTCAGGTCGCGCTGCGTGCGCTCCTGCGTCTCTGTGGCCTTGCGGCCCCCCCCCAGCTCCTTCACGGCGAGGCCTACGGCCTGGCGGATGATGCCCGCCTGGCGCACGATGCCGATCAGGCCCGCCATGGCGATGCCGCCGATTCCGAGCGGTTTGCCGATGTACTGGAAGAGATTCTCGGCCGTGAGCAGCGTGTCGGGCTGCGCGAGGATCTCCTCGCGCGTGACGCCCAGCAGGGCGGCCAGCGCCGCGGGGTCGATGCTGCCGGCGAGCGAGCCCACGAGCGGCACGATGATGAACCACACCAGGCACGAGCCCGCGGTGATGATGAGGGCGTATTTGAGTCCGATGATGTAGCCCAGACCGAGCAGCGCCGCCGAGGTGTTGAGGCCGAAGACGACCTTGAACTTGTCGGCCGCCGCGGCGCCCCAGGCGCACAGACGGGTCGATACCGACTCGGTCCAGAGGCCGAACGTGCCGACCACGAAGTCGTAGAGTCCGCCCGCGAGGCCCGCTACGGCCAGCAGCTTGGCCTGGTTGCCGCCCTTCTCGCCCGAGACGAGCACCTCGGTGGTGGCCGTAGCCTCGGGGAAGGGATATTTGCCGTGCATCTCCTTGACGAAGTATTTGCGGAACGGGATCAGCAGCACGATGCCCAGCACGCCGCCGAAGAGCGACGAGAGGAACACCTGGTAGAACTGCGCGTCGAGCCCCAGGATGTAGAGCGCCGGGAGGGTGAAGATGGCGCCCGCCACGATCACGCCCGACGAGGCGCCGATCGACTGTATGATGACGTTTTGTCCCAGCATGTTGCGGCGGCCCGTCATGTTGCCCGCGCCCACGGCGATGATGGCGATCGGAATGGCCGCCTCGAACACCTGGCCCACCTTGAGGCCGAGGAATGCGGCGGCGGCCGAGAAGACGACGGCCATCACGAGGCCCATCGTCACCGAATAGGGGGTCACCTCCCGCGGGGTCGATGCCGCCGGCATGATGGGGGTGTACTCTTCACCGGGCGCGAGTTCCCGGTAGGCGTTTTCCGGCAGCGAGGCCGGTCGGGTTTCCTGTTTCATCTGTCGTAATCTGAAGTTTGTGCTTGGGTTCGGGTCTCCTGCCGCCTTCTGCCGTGCTCCGGGTTCCGTGCTCCGGGTTTCGGGGGCCGGGTTCCGCCGGGCGGGATGTTCCGCCGCTCCGGCCGTCGGACGCTCCGTTGCGGCGGATGCCTTTCGGGCGGCGTGGAGGCGTATCCGCCTCCGCGGCTGCGGTTTTGCGGTCAGCGGTTGTCGCCGCTGCCTCCGAGCAGGTGGCGCTCCTTGCGCGAGCGGAGTTTTTCGACGTTCATGCGGGCGATGCTTTCGAGCGGATAGCCCAGGTCATGCGCCAGCGTGGCGCAGTACCACAGCACGTCGCCGAGCTCCTTGGCGATCTCCGTCCTGCGCTCCTCGGTGAACTGCTGCGCGTTGTCGCGGATCACCTTCTTCACCTTGTCGGCCACTTCGCCGGCTTCGCCCGTCAGTCCGAGCGTGGGGTATACGATGCGCTGTTCGGCGGGGTAGATGGCCGTTTCGAGTGCATGCTGCTGGTATTCGTCGAGTGTCATGGGTCTCTTTTTTGATTGTACAACCGACAAATTTAACGAAAAAAAACGAAATGCCAAGATTTCGGCTTCCGCATCGGGTTTCGCGCGCGCCCGGACGCACTTCGCGCATCCATCCGCTCCGCTGTTCGGCGGAGGACTGCCGCCTGCTTTCGCTCCGTCCGTTTGTCTTCGGTCTGTTGTCTGTCTTTGGTGCGGTGCCTGCGGCGGTCGTGCTGCGGTGCGTTCGGGGACGGGCGGTGTCGTGTGTCGCTGGCCGGGTGGATGCGGGGGGGGCGGAGGCCCCGGCCCGCTTGGCGTGCTGCGGTCGGACGTGCGGCATGGCGCAGGGTTTCGGCAGCGGTGCGACCGGACGTGAAAACGGGCGCCGGAACATTCCGGCGCCCGTCGGTCGTCTGTTCCGGTGCCACTCAGAGTATGCCCAGGAGTTGGTCGAGGCGCATGCCGTGCGATCCCTTGACCAGCACGAGGGCGTCGGTCAGCGGACGTGCTGCGAGGTCGGCTTCCAGCGCCTCGCGCGAGGGGTAGCAGCGGATGCGCTCCGCGGCCGCGCCGGCATCCGGAGCGCGGCGCACGCTGTCGGCGGCCGCGGCGAATGCCGCCCCCACGAGCAGAAGCTGCGTGGCGGGTTCGTCGAGCGCCAGGCGCAGGATCGCTTCGTGCTCGGCCTGCGCCCAGTCGCCCAGTTCGAGCATGTCGCCCAGGATCAGTGCTTTCTGCGTGTGCGTGCCTGCGGACTCGGTGCGGAAGTGCCCGATGGCGGCCCGCATGCTCGACGGATTGGCGTTGTAGCAGTCGGCGAGCACGGTGTTGTGCGGCGTCTCGATCCGCTGCGAACGGTGGTTGTCGGGCACGTATCCCGCCACGGCGTGGCGTATGCGCTCCTCGTCGATGTCGAAGTAGCGGCCCACGGCTACGGCGGCGGCGATGTTGAAGCGGTTGTATTCGCCTTCGAGCCGGTGCCGCATGCCCTCGGCGAGGGTCGCGGGGTAGTACTCCGCGGCCAGCGGGTCGCGCTCGGCGGCCATCGGGGTCAGCACGTCGTCGTCGCGGCAGACGAAGGCCGCCGTTCGCGGCCAGGAAGTCGTACAGCTCGCCCTTGCCGCGGCGTACGCCCTCCGGACCGCCGAAGCCGTCGAGGTGCGCACGGCCGATGTTGGTGATCAGGCCGTAGTTGGGCTCGGCGATCGAGCAGAGCAGGGCGATTTCGCCGCAGGCGCTGGCACCCATTTCCACCACGCCGAACTCCGTGTCGCGCGTCATGGCGAGCAGCGTGAGGGGCACGCCGATGTGGTTGCTGAGGTTGCCCTGCGTGGCGCTCGTGCGGAACCGCTCGGACAGCACGCGGTGCACGAGCTCCTTGGTCGTGGTCTTGCCGTTGCTGCCCGTGAGGGCGAGGATCGGGATGCCCAGGGCCCGGCGGTGTTCGCGGGCCAGCTGCTGGAGGGCGGCCAGCGTGTCGGGCACGAGCAGCGTGCCCGGAACCTCGGCCGCCACGTGCGGGTCGTCCACCACGGCGGCTGCGGCGCCGGCGGCGAGTGCCGCGGCGGCGAAGACGTTGCCGTCGAAGGTCGCGCCACGCAGCGCGAAGAAGATCGCGCCCGGCACGATGTGCCGCGAGTCGGTCACGACCCGCGGCTGGGCCGTGAACAGGTCGTATAGAGTCGATGTCGTTTCCATGTCTCTGCGTTTGATGCCGGAGTCCGTGTCCCGCCCGGTCCCGAGGCGCGTCAGGCCGCCGCCGGGTTGCTTTGCGGCATACCGCGACGATCCGCGACGATCCGCGACGGCAGCGGCTGCTTCGGCCGCGAGTCCTGCGGGGGCTCCGCGCTCGGGTCAGATGAACCGGTCGCCGGTGTGGTATTTCACTTCGTCGATGTACTTCTTGATGTTCTGCTCCTCGGTGCGGGGGCAGATCATCAGCACGTCCTCCGTATCGACGACGATGTACTCCTTCAGGCCGCTGATGACGGCCACCTTGCCCTCGGGCATCGAGATGATGCTGCTCCGCGTGTCGTAGAGGTAGCACCCCTCGGCGGGCGCGGCGTTGGCGTAGCGGTCCTTGCGGGCGTGCTGGTAGACCGAGCCCCAGGTGCCCACGTCGCTCCAGCCGAAGTCGCCGCAGCGGACGTATACGTTGTCGGCCTTCTCCATGATGCCGTAGTCGATCGAGATGGCGCGGCACTCGGCGAAGGCCATCTCCACGATGTTCCGCTCGGCGTCGGTGCCGAGGGCGCGCATCACGCCGCCGAAGAGCATGTCGTGCTCGGGCAGGTAGCGGCGGAACGCCTCCACGATGGCGCGCACGGTCCACACGAAGATGCCCGAGTTCCAGAAGAACTCGCCGCACTGGAGGAAGGTCTGGGCCAGTTCGAGGTTGGGCTTCTCGGTGAAGCACTTCACCTTGCTGATGGGGCGGTCGTCCGAAACCTGGATGTAGCCGTAGCCCGTCTCGGGGCGCGTGGGACGTATGCCCACGGTCATCAGCGCGTCGTGCTCGCGTGCGAAGTCGAGGCACTCGCCGATCACGCCGCGGAACGCCTCCTCGTCGAGGATGAAGTGGTCGGCGGGCGTGACGATCATTTCGGCCTCGGGGTCGCTTTTCAGCAGCGTGTAGGCCGCATAGGCGATGCAGGGGGCCGTGTTGCGGCCGATCGGCTCGCAGAGCACCTGTTCGGGCCGCAGCTCGGGCAGGTGTTCGAGCACCAGGTCGCGGTAGCGTCGGTTGGTGACCACCAGGAAGTGCTCCGCCGGAACGATTTTCGCGAACCGCTCGTAGGTGTGGCGGATGAACGATTTGCCCGTACCGAGGATGTCGAGGAACTGCTTGGGCCGCGACTGGCGGCTCCGGGGCCAGAAGCGGGCGCCGATGCCGCCCGCCATGATGACGCAATATTTTTTGTTTTCCATAGTTGGTATGAGTGTTCGGTCGTCGTTGAATTAGACAAAGATAAAAATAATTCGTAACTTTGCCGCCGGTTCGGACGATAATTTTTCGAGAATGAAGATCAAACTGATTACGATACCCAATCTGCTGACGCTGGCCAACCTCTTTTTCGGTGCGTTGGCCGTGGTGGCGGCGCTCGTGTGGGGCGACCTGAGGGCCGCGCTGCTCTTCGTGGCGGCATCGGCCGTGTGCGACTTTCTGGACGGCTTCGCCGCGCGCCTGCTCCGCCAGACGTCGCCCATCGGCGTGCAGCTCGACTCGCTGGCCGACGACATCTCGTTCGGACTGGCCCCCGCGGCGGTGCTCTTCGTCGCCTACGACGCCCTGCCCGCGGGGTGCGCCGCCCTCGGCGACGGCCTCCTGACCGCGGGGCGCTATGCGCTTTTCGTCGTGGCGGCCTGCTCGGCGCTGCGCCTGGCCAGGTTCAACATCGACACCACGCAGCAGGAGGAGTTCTGCGGCCTGCCCGTGCCGGCCAACGCGCTGTTCTGCGTCTCGCTGGGCGTGCTGGCCGCCGAGGGCGAGTGGGCGCTCTCGAAAGTCGCGCTGCTGGCCGTGGCGTGCGTCATGTCGTGGCTCCTGGTTTCGCCCGTGCGGATGTTCTCGCTCAAGTTCCACGGTTTCGGCTGGCGCGGCAACGAGCTGCGCTACCTCTACCTGCTGGCGGCGGCCCTGCTGCTGGCCGCGTGGCGCCTGCGGGCCCTGCCTGCGGTCGTGCTGCTCTACGTCGCCGTGTCGTGCGTGCGGTGGCTGATCCTGCGGGCGCGCGGAGGGCGCGGTATTTCGGAATAATTTGCTACCTTTGTGCGGCTCGCGCGGCAGAAGCTGCGCGCAGCGGCGAACCATGATGCGTAAAACCTTGAAAAGACTCCTGATCGTCCTGCTCGCGATCGTATCGCCGGCCGTCCTGCCGCTCCGCGCCGGGGCGCAGAACCTCGACGCGCGCGCGCTCATGCGTGCCCGCCAGCAGGGCGAGAATACGGAGCTTTTCGGCTCCAATCCCTACGAGACGACGGAGGAGGACGGCAGCGAGGTGCCCGACACCACGCGCAAGGAGCGCCGGCCGCGCAAGCCGCTCGAATCCTATTTCTTCGACGACTCGCTGCGCGCGCGCCCCAACTTCGCGTGGACCATCGACCGCGACTTCAACCGCGTGCATCCCGCCACGATCGACACGATGCTCACCGACTTCCGCATCGACTATCCGTTCTACGTGAAGGGAGCGGGCGACGCGGCCATCGGCGGCCTGGGCCAGGGTTCGCTGCCGCTCAACTACTTCGACCGGCCCCGCTATGCCGATTTCGAGTTGGCGCAGCCCTACCACTCCTATATATACGATATGGAGAACGTGCCGTTCTACAACGTGAAGAAGCCCATGATCCGCTTCACCTACTTCGAATCGGGCCAGAAACGCTACCGCGAGGAGCAGTTCCGTGTGATGACGGCGCAGAACATCTCCCCCTCGACCGGCTTCAACGTGAACTACAAGTCGCGCGGCACGCGCGGCAAATACCCGCGTTCGCGCACCAAGAACCACAACTTCTCGGGTGCCGTGAACCACACCGGCAAGCGCTACTCGCTCCATGCGGCCTACATCAACAACCGCATCGAGGCGCAGGAGAACGGCGGCGTGGTGGGCGACTGGGCCATCGCCGACACGACGTTCGAGATGAATACGGGCGTGCCGATGCGCCTGGCCGATGCCGAGGCGCACAACAGCTACCGCAACAACGCCTTCTTCGTCGAGCAGTCGTACGGCATTCCGCTGCTGCCGGTGACCGAGCGCGACTTCTCGATCGCCGCGCTGCCCGCGGTCTTCGTGGGCCACTCCTTCGAATACAACGCCTGGAGCCGGGTTTATTCCGACAAGCGGGCGCCCTATACCGACGAGCGCGGCGGCCGCGACGAGCATGGCGACTTCGTGCCCGTCACACGCGACTACTACGACAACTGGTATCTCAACCCCACGCAGACCCGCGACTCGACCTACGAACGGGTGATCTCGAACCGGCTTTTCGTGCAGGTGCAGCCCTGGAACCGCGACGGCGTGGTCGGCACGATCGACGGCGGCGTGGGCCTCGACCTGCACACCTGGTCGCAGTTCGCGCCGGGCGATTACGTGTCGGGCCGCTACGCGAAGACGCGGAAGAGTTCCTGGTTCGCCTACGGCGCGATCGACGGCAAGATCCGCCGCTACGTCGATTGGGGCGCCGACGTGAAGTTCTACCCCTCGGGCTACCGCGGCGGCGACCTGTCGTTCGGCGCCCGCCTGGCCCTCACGGGCTACATCCGCCGCCATCCGCTGATCCTCGAAGGACGTTTCTCGATGGACCGCCGCTCGCCGACCTACTGGCAGGAGCACTATGTATCGAACCACTTCATGTGGGATGCGCCCCTCGACAAGGAGAACGAAACGCGCCTCGAAGTGCGTTTCTCGATTCCCGACTTCGCGTTCGAAGCGGGGGCCTGGCAGGGTGTGGTGAACGACAAGATCTACTACGGCGCCGATGCCCGCGTGGCGCAGAAGAGCGGAAGCGTGAGCCTGACGAGCGTCTATGTCCGCAAGGATTTCCGCGTCGGGGGCTTCCACTTCGATCACCGCGTGCTCCTTCAGTGGAGCACCGACCAGGCTGCGGCGCCCGTGCCGCTGCTGAGCGCCTACCTGAGCTACTACTACGAATTCTGGGTCAAGCGCGACGTGCTGCGGCTCCAGGCGGGATTCGACGGCCGCTACAATACGGAGTACTATGCACCCGGCTACAATCCGGCGCTGGCGCAGTTCTACAACCAGCGCGAAGTCAAAGTGGGAAACTACCCCTACGTGGATGCGTACGTCACGGCGAAGTGGAAACGCATGCGCATCTTCCTCAAGTACCAGCACCTGAACAAGGGGCTCTTCGGCAACGGACGCTACTTCTCGGTGGCGCACTATCCGCTGATGCCGGGCATGTTCAAAATGGGTATCTCGTGGGGATTCTACGACTGATCCGCACCGTGCGCCGCGACCTCGGAGCCGGGTGCGGCCGAGACTGATTCGACGCTTATGTTCCGAAAAAACCTGTGGGCTTTCGCCGTGCTCCTGCTGCTGCCGGCCTTCTGCGGTTCCGGCGGCCGGAGGGCCGCCTCGGAAACGCCGTTCGGCATGCTCGCCGCCTCCGACGACCATTCGCTGCTGCCCGAGGGCTGCTATCTCCTTTCGGCCTACGACAACATCATCCGCAGCGTGAGCGAACGCGAGGGCAATGACTGGCGCCTCGTGAGCGCCATCGCCTATCACGAGTCGCGCTTCACGGCCGACCGCGTTTCGGCGCGCGGCGCGCGCGGGCTGATGCAGGTCCGTCCTGTCGTGGCGCGCGAATTCGGCGTGCCGGCCGAGCTGCTCTCCGATCCGGCGATCAACGTGCGCCTGGCCAACCTGCTGCTCAACCGCATCGGACGCATGCTGGAGCTTCCGGCCGATATGCCGGAGCGCGAGCGGCTCGGCTTCGTGCTCGCGGGGTACAACAGCGGTCCGGGGCATGTAGCCGATGCACGGCGTCTGGCCGCGGCCTACGGCGAGGACCCCGACCGCTGGGAGGTCGTCGCACGCTACCTGGGGCTCAAGTCCGATCCGGAATACTACCGCAACGAGGTCGTGAGGCACGTCGGCGGCCGCCAGACGGCCGACTATGTAGGTGCCGTCCTGGCGCGCTACGACCGCTATTGCGGCCTCGCGGAGCGGTGAGCTTTTCCTTTTGAACGTGTTTCTTTCCGGCGGGGCGTTTCGGTTGCGGCCGAATCGGCTTTCGGGGCTGCATGCCTTGCGGATGCATCGACGGTTGCGGCATTCCCGGAGCCGCAGGAGATCGGCGGACGGACGGAAAAATCACAGGCGGCTACCTTT
>OFFY01001576.1_pt1 | contig 18474 bp, 20 predicted proteins | sample 1521481 | NCBI WGS metagenome assembly OFFY01 (sample SAMEA3504117, study PRJEB24116) | mouse gut metagenome | biome: mouse gut; feature: mouse-associated habitat; material: faeces | place: Denmark | collected 2011
CGACGGACAAATCGTACTCGGCAGAGAGCGTCCGCAGCCTGTCATACAGCATGGGATCGGTGAGTTGGACGGTAAAGGTTTCTCTTTCAGACATAAAATTCCTCCATCATGTCTAAGCACAGGCAGCCCAACTTGCCGCCCTGAAATATGCAGCCACAGTCGATGTCGATCAAATTTCCGTTATGATAGATCTTTGCCGGAGTATCTTCCTTGTCACCTTCCGCAGCAAGGAGTTGAACAGGTGTGTGACCGACAACAACGTATTTATCCGGGTAGTAAACGGTATCCGGCTCAGGACGGCACCAAAGGATCTCATTCGGCTCATAGTTAGATAAGGGCCGGGAGGGAGAAAAGTTGTCCAATCCTCCATGTACGAGAACGAAGCGCCGCTCTCCAATTTCCACTTCCCGGTATAGCGGCATTTTCCGCATATACTCCCAAACAATTTGCGAGGGTTCATCGTTCAGCCAGAGAAAGTCTGCTAAAGACAACTCTCCACCGTTGCGGAACCACAGTTTCAGAGTCTCCGTTTCATCCTTAGTAAAAGCTGTTTTCCTAATTTGCCGGACGTTACGAATGATACTGGGGAGTGCTTGAATCGCCATTGCCTCGTGATTTCCCATCAGTCCTACCACATTGGGTCGCTGAGCCATATCCAGCAAAATCTTGAACCCATCCGGGCCACGGTCAATTACATCGCCCAGGACATATAGCGTGTCATCGGGTTGAAACTGAATAGCCCGCAGCAGTTCCCGGTACTTGTCATAACAGCCATGAATGTCCGAAACGACATAGGTCATTGCGTTTCTCCCTTCTGATGATTCTGAATATTGGTTTCTGCTTGATGGATTTCATTATAGCGGATCACTTTTCCATTGTAGTCAACCACCAGCGGACTTTTGCAAATTTTAATCTTCCCCCTTTCTTTGCTCTGCGGTATCTGGTATAATTTTAATATCCAATCTATGGAGGGCTGTGTATGGGAGGACTATCGGACGCATCCCACCAAAATCTTTTGGGCGCGGAGAGCATTGCGGGTTATCTGGCAACGAATCAGGATAATATGCTCTATATGACCCTTTCGGAGTATTTAATGGCCCTGCTCAAACAAAGGAACCTCCGGCGTTCTGATGTAGTGCGTGATTCCGGCCTTGAAAAAGCATACGTCTACCAGATTTTCAATGGGGAGAAAAAGCCATCCAGGGATAAACTGATCGCTATTACGTTTGGCCTTCATCTTCCGGTTGAAGAAACCCAAAGGACGCTGAAGCTGGGTGGATACAGTGAACTGTACGCACGGGTAGCCCGGGATGCTGTCATTTTGTTTGCGGTCAATCATGGAAAGGACATTTGGGAAACCGATGGCCTGCTGCATGACAATGGTTTTCCAACTTTACTTGCCCCGGATAAATGATCGCTTTTGCTGGGCTATTGGCATAGATATTCATATTACACTCACCTCTTTCCATACATTAGAGAAAACAAACCTTCCTGTGCTGCACATGAGCGGCATAGGGAGGTTTGCTTTATTATGAGAAGAATATATGTCTACCGTTATCACTCATACGCCCTACTTTATCTGCGATTTTCAGCGAAACTGGGTCGAGAATTATAATCTTTTTCCCCAGCTTTCGAGCGTACCGTACTGTTGCCGCAGTCCCTCCCCTCCGCTCTCCGTTATAGACAGCCAGTAGCACCCCAGCAGCTTCTACCAGACGATGGTTCCGATCAAGCATACAGCCCTCGTAATACTCCCGACTCACATATTCTACAGAATCAGCTTGCTCCAAAATCGAGTGATACCGCTCCTGTGCTGAATCACTCCACCTGTCAGCCTGCCCTTCATGGGGCAAGATCAAATGAAGCTTCAGAGCAGGATTCTTTTCCCTCAGCTTCAGGACAATCAAGGCCGCCCAACAATCTGTCCCATCTGCACCGCCACTGTAGAAGTCTGTCACTCCAGCATCGACCAACTGTGTGATCTGCCCTGCCAGTGCCGCCTTCAACGCTACACATCGGCTGTCGGTTTTATCATATCGCCAAGGGAACTTGTGCGGGCGATGGCCGGTGAAGGCACAGCAGTTATCCAGCATAGAGGGTCACCTCCTCAAAGAGTTCCGCCTAATTATACTTTATACGTCGAATTATGTCTATAGCGTTCTGGACTTAATACGTCTAACTCGCTCATAATATGGATAAAACATCGACGTTGGAGGGATAGCAGTGGACTTCAAACAAGGTGGACAAGCAATACAGCGCATACGCAAGGAACGCAGCATGACCCAGGAGCAGCTTGCCGAGATAACGAACGTTGCCTCCAACTCGATCTCACGGATTGAACGTGGGTTGCTGATACCTGCCCTACCAACCTTGATCGACATCTGCAATGCCCTTGGGACTGGTGCTGACTCCATCTTGGCGGCATACATCGCGGCGGATACTCCGATTCGATGGACACCTCTAGCAGAGAAACTGGGAGGGTTGGACTTGGAGAAGCAGCATAAGATTGAAACCATCCTCAATTGCTTAGTCGAAACACTTTAATTTTCTTCGTGATAGTATATAAATTAGAAAAAGGCCACAGAGAACCGCTCTTATGCGGAACTCTGTGACCTTTTGTTGCGAATGAAACAATTTATTGATATTATTGATAATTTCTGTTGCGTTGCTAACAGCTATTCAGAGAGCATTTCCATGAAATCATCATAAGAGATACACTTAACGCCCAATACCTCACAAATATTTGGTAGTTGAGCTGAGGTAGGTTTATAGGTTTCGGTTGTTACAACAACTGCCCCTAACGCTTTGGCCTTTGCCGCTAAATAGGCATCCGCAGCAGGGCGATTCTCCAATATATTTTTGGTATGAATACTTTCGCGCATTTTAGCTTTTTGGAATAAAGTCCTGATATGGATAGATTCTTCGTTTGTTGGATTATGAAACATATACCGACGCTCATGGAGCCAAATGTAATTGGGGTTTTTCTCATCAAAATGCCGAGTTAATTCGTTATAACATTCGTCTACAGATATAAAGTCACCTGCTTCAATTCCTTTGTCGAACTTTTCCCATATTGCTTCAAAAAGTTTCCCTTGTCTCGGGAAATGGTCAAGTAATTTCCTGAAAATACCCGTATCTATCACATAGATCATCACTTCACCCCCCTAAAATATGCTGTTTCCAGCTTTGGAAGGTGATCTACTTTACTGTGTAGCATTTCACTGGCACGGAGCTTATCTATTTTTCCTGAGAAATATTGGCGGAAAACATCCCCAGTGTAGTGGGAGCCAAGATAAGACAGTTTCGTGTAATAATAATTTCCTCCTGCCTTTTCGGTTCCGGTTGTTTTCGCTCTACTACGAATGGCGTCACCATAAAATGTTTCTTTCAATGCGCTGTATTGCTCTGAAGTAATTAGCTTCATTGTATACAGTTTATACATGATGGCTTCTTTGCTAACAGAGTATAGTTTGGCTAATTCAGCTATGCGAATTTCATCGACCGCGCCCTTTGATAATTCTATTTGAAAATCAGCCATTGGTACAAGAAATTCATTTGCAAAAGAGTCACAAGCCTTTTCCACACGAGATTGCTGTTCGTCAAGAAAAACATAGTAGTCATCTCTGATTATTTCCGCTCCGCTTGTGTCAGCAATCAAGTGGTATAGTTCATGAAATAATGTAAAATTCTGACGGGCAAAAGACATCGCATTATTGATAATGATAATGGGATATTGGGTGTCATTTAGGCAGAGTCCAGAAACACTGTTGTCTTTGAAAGTATCCTTGAAAACATAAATACCAACTTCATAGAACTTTTCTCGAAAAATCTCAAATACAATTTTATCACTTCGGCGATCTTTCTGTGCTGAAATGGGAAAGGTTAATACTTTTCTAAAATATTCGCAGAGCTTGGCTCGGTCTGCCGGGAATGTATGTCGCATGGCTAAAATACTTTGCTTCTCGCCATACAATTCTCTCAAATCCATTTGATATGCCCGAGCTTTTTCAAACTGCCGTATCACCTGCTTGCTCAGGCGACCAAATACTTCGCTGGATAATGTACGCAAATCACCCTTGATGCTTTGAATTTGAGGCGGCTCAGGGAAGAAGAACAGCGCACTTGGTTTGTGAAGGACATCGCTGATCTTCTTGAGTTTGGCATACGTTGGAAATTCCTCTCCATTCTCCCAATTTATATATCGCTGCTCGTCAATTCCTATTGCCATAGCCGTTTCACTAATGGACATATTGTAGCTTTCCCTTGCCCAGCGAAGAATCTGTCCATTTACGCCAGTTAAAACCTCTGCCACTATCTCACCGCCTTTTCCTGTTCAACACTCTCTGCAAACTCAGTATCGCAATTATCCTATCGTCTGTAAGCACTGTACAACCAGTGCGGCCGTAACATTTGCACCCCCGGCCACCAAAAAATCTCGCAAACCAGACAGTGCAGCTTGGATAATTCCAGGTTTCTTTTGTTCCGCAATTTTAGTCTCAGCTTCGGAAATCAGTTCCATCGCACTTTCTCGATCTTCATCTGAAAGCTGTTCCCGGTCAATGGAATCCCTAACTTTTTTCATTAAGTCAGAAACCTGTCCATAGTTAAAGGCAATAGAGTTATGGTCGCCTGACACCACTTGGGACTGGCTGACATCTCCATTTACAACTGTGCCATAGTAATTATTGATTTGCTGTGGTATTTCTTTTGCCATATTTGTTTCCTCCTGACTGAATCGCATATCTTCTCCCAAAATTCCCGTTGCTTCTAATTTGATGGTCCACTCCAGCAAGCAATTTTTTACTTGCTCCATTATGCTTTTAAGATAATGGGAACTAACAGAAAGAACAATTTGCATTACAACCGGCATATTGGAGTTTGCCACTATCCAATTTACTGCTTCTGCGGGTAATTGCATCTGGAAATCCCCTGATGACCTATTACTCAATTCAATAATTTCAGATATTGGCATAGGGAGTATGTTTGAACAAAAAATTTGTTCTGTTTTGCTGTCTGGAAATTGGACAGGAATCCAACCATTATAAGGATTTCTGGCCTTTAATCTACCCTTAACAGTGCGATATTGTGGTGGGCGTAGATGATTCCCATCATATCCATTAAGTTCAGACATAATCCATGAATCAAACTCTGTCAGTTTCAACTTCGCGGCAATCAAATGCGCCTTCCGCAGAGCGTTCAAAATATCGCAGTCAGGTTTTAATACTTCTTGCTGCAAATCCAGAACTAAACTACTCATCACTTCACCTCATTCCACCCTGGCCTGTCCATTCATCAGCATAGGTAGACGTTAGTCGGGAGTATTTATAACCATTATACCACACGCTTTCCATATCAGCAATATAAATACACGGCATTGTTTTTCTTGAAGTATTGGATTAAATGCAAGAATGCTCTTGCATTTAAGGCAATCATAAACTATAATCATATTGCAAGGTCAAGGATACTATGTCGTAGGGCAATGTGATTTAGCCCGTGTAGGGCACTAACACTTAGCCTACGCCATAGAAAAAAGTGACCTGCCATCCTTCGGATGGGGGTCACTTTTTTGCCCTTCGGATAGGCCTTGTTTGAAAAATAAATATTGCACAAATGATAAGCAAGTGTAAAATAGGGGCATAAAACGATATGAATTGACAAAAGAACACTGGGAACGCGTAAAAGCGGTGCCGCCGCCGGAAAGAACAGGGAAGCGAGGGCGTCCCCGGAAAGAAGCCCGGAGAATGCTCAATGGTATGCTCAAATGGTTTCGCAGAATCGCCGCCAGGTATGACAAGCTGGATGCTTCTTTTCTCGCCTTTGTTTACCCGGCCCGCTATCGCTATTTTGTTGATTTAGCTCTGATTCCTCAATTTTTCAAACGGCGCCTAAAGCATAGCACATCCTGTTATTTCTTATAAGAATAACATGATATAGAAAACAAGTATTTGCCATTTCACATTTGCCGTTCTATTATGGGAGACACAGGGAGGTGGTGATATGCCCAACGCGGCAGACACCGATGGCATTCTGCGTCAAAATTTGGTTGACGCGGGATGCGGCCCGGAAATTATCCGGCAGTGCATGGCACTGGCCCGGAAACGGGATCAGGCAGAATTGATGCGCATACTCTCCCGTCACAGACGGACGCTGCTGGATACAGTTCACCAAAATGAAAAGCGGATCGACTGCCTGGACTATCTGGTCTATACCATGGAAAAGCAGCAAGGCGAAAGTAAATAACAGGAGGAATCTATCATGGAAGAAAAACTGACTATGACCCAGGAGTGGGATAAGACCTTTCCCAAGAGCGACAAGGTGGACCACAGCAAGGTGACGTTCCACAACCGCTACGGTATTACCTTGGCCGCTGATTTGTACACCCCCAAGGGTGCATCCGGCAGGCTGCCCGCCATTGCCGTCTGCGGCCCCTTCGGCGCTGTGAAGGAACAGTCCTCCGGCCTGTATGCCCAGACTATGGCGGAGCGAGGCTTCCTCACGATGGCTTTCGACCCCTCCTTCACCGGCGAGAGCGGCGGCGCTCCCCGCTATATGGCCTCCCCGGACATCAACACCGAGGACTTCCAGGCGGCGGTGGACTACCTCTCCCTACGGGAGGATGTGGACCGGTCGAAGATCGGTATTATCGGCATCTGCGGCTGGGGCGGATTGGCGCTGAACGTGGCTGCTCTGGATACCCGGATCAAGGCAACTGTGGCCTCCACCATGTACGACATGAGCCGGGTAAACGCCAACGGCTACTTTGACGCCGAGGACAGCGAGGAGGCCCGTTATGCCAAGCGCAAGGCTCTGAACGCTCAGAGGCTGACCGACTACAAGAACAGCGAGTACGCCCTGGGCGGCGGTGTATCTGATCCCATGCCGGAGGACGCCCCCTTCTACTTTAAGGACTACTTCGACTACTACAAGACCCCGCGCGGCTATCATCCCCGGTCCCTCAACTCCAACGGTGGCTGGAACGTCATCGGCTGTATGTCCTTTATGAATCAGCCCATCCTGGCCTATGCCCACGAGATCCGCAGCGCCGTCCTGGTTATGCACGGCGAGAAGGCCCACTCCTGCTATTTCGGCAAGGACGCTTTTGCCAAGCTGACGGGGGACAACAAGGAGCTGCTGCTCATCCCGGATGCTGTTCACACGGACCTTTACGACCGGATGGACATTATCCCCTTCGACAAGCTGGCGGAGTTCTTTCGGGAGAACTTGAAATAAAAGAACTGCTTGGCTCACAATGGAGACGGATGCAGCAGTAAGGCGGCTGCATCCGTCTCCAACAATATCAGGAGGAAACAATATGCAAATTCTTGTATTAAACGGCAGTCCCCGGCCCAACGGGAATACGAAAGGCATGATCGAGGCGTTCCGGGAGGGGGCCGTGTCGGCAGGCCATCAGGTGGATGTGATGGACGTGTGCCGGATGAAGATCGGCGGCTGTCTCGCCTGCGAATACTGCCATACCAAGGGGCGCGGAGAGTGCGTTCAAAAGGATGATATGCAGAAAGTCTATACACTGCTGAAGGAGACGGAAATGCTGGTGATTGCCTCGCCTATCTACTACCACGGCATCAGCGGTCAGTTGAAGTGTGTCCTTGACCGTTTTTACTCTGCCGCCTACCCTGGCAAGCCGCCCAGGCTGAAAAAAACCGCTATGATTTTAAGCTCCGGCGATGCCAATATGTATGATGGCGCAATGTTCTCCTATCAGGGAGACTTCTTGGATTTTCTGGGCTTAGAGGATATGGGGGTATTCACGGCCCATGGCGGGGAAAACGGTTCCCCCAGCAAACTTGCGGAACTGCGCGCCTTTGGCGCGGGACTGAAATAAATTCAAACTTTCTGACAGCCAAAGACCAATCAATAGGAGGAATTGTTTATGAATGCCATACCAAAAATCGCCCTGGGCGCGTGGTCCTGGGGCGCCGGCGCCGCTGGCGGTGATCAGGTGTTTGGAAGCCATCTGTTTGAGGATGATCTGCGTCCGGTGTTTGACAAGGCGCTGGAGTGCGGCCTGACCCTGTGGGACACCGCCGCCGTCTACGGCGAGGGGACCTCCGAGCGCATCCTGGGCAACTTTGTCAAGGATGCTGGCCGAGAACGGGTGATTCTCTCCACCAAATTCACCCCGCAGATCGCCAGCGATTCCCCGGAGGCCATGCATGAGATGCTGGACGGCAGCAAGGCCCGCCTCCATGCGGATGTGATGGACGTGTACTCGATTCACAACCCCATGGATGTGGAGAAGTGGACCCCCAAACTAATCCCTCTGGCGCAGAGCGGACAGATCAAGACCATCGGCGTGTCCAACCACAATCTGGCGGAGATCAAGCGGGCCAATGAGATTTTGGGCGCTGCCGGTCTGAAAGTCTCCGCCGTTCAGAACCACTTCTCCCTGCTGCACCGTTCCTCCGAGCGGGCCGGGATTCTGGACTACTGTAGGGAAAACGGCATCACCTTCTACGCCTACATGGTGCTGGAGCAGGGCGCGCTGTCCGGCAAATACGATACCGGCCACCCCTTCCCGGAGGGCAGCGACCGGGCCAGATGCTACGGCCCCGTCCTGCCGCAGTTGGAAAAGCTGATTGAAAAAATGCGGCAGATCGGCGGCAAATATGACGCCTCTCCCGCGCAGGTCGCCACCGCCTGGGCGATTGCCAAAGGAACCTTGCCCATCATCGGCGTGACGAAGGTGGAGCAGGTGGAAGCTGCCGCGAAAGCTGCGGAAATCGTTTTGACGGCGGAGGAAGTCTCTGAACTGGAAGTCTTTGGCGATGCCGCCAACATCAATACGCTCCGGGAGTGGGAGAGGGAAATGATCTGATATAGGAGGCTTGCGGCAAATGAGCGAGAGAACGATCCAAGTCGGGCTTGCGGGATTCGGAATGTCCGGGCAAATTTTTCATGCGCCGTTCATCTCCGCTGATCCCCGGTTTACGCTCAAAAAAGTGTATGAGCGCACCACCAACAAAGCGAGGCAAGCGTATCCTGATGTTGAAACCGTGCGGACCTTTGAGGAACTGCTGACAGAGGACATTGACCTCGTTGTCGTCTCCACGCCAAACCAGTATCACGTTCCTATGGCTGCCCAGGCGATGCGGGCAGGCAAGAACGTCATTGTAGAGAAGCCGGCAGCGGCGACCAGCCAGGAGGCCGATGAACTGTGCCGGCTGGCAAAGGAGTAGGGCGTCCTGCTCTCCATTTACCAAAACAGGCGGCTGGATGGAGACTACCTCACCGTTAAAAAGCTGATTAAAAGCGGTCGGCTGGGTGAAGTGGTCGATTATGAGTGCCATTTTGACCGGTTCGTCACAGGCCAAAGCGCAAAGCAATGGAAACGGGAGGGCGGCAAGGGTATCAACATTCTGTATGACTTGGGAGTCCACTTGATCGACCAGGCGTATGCGCTCTTTGGAACGCCCGATGAGGTCTATGCGGATATGAGAAAGCAGAGGCCGGAATCCTCTGGAATCGACAATTTTGAGGTCAGCCTCTACTACCCGGACAAAAAGGTGATCCTGTCCGCCAGTGAGCTGGTAGCCATGCCCGGTCCCCGCTTCATGGTACACGGGAGGAAGGGCAGCTTCGTGAAATATGGGCAGGACCCGCAGGAGCGCAGCCTAATAAGCGGGATGCGGCCCGGCGGCTCTGATTGGGGCGCGGATGCGGAAAACCATTACGGCATCCTTGCTGTTGCCGCAGAAGATGGTATCTCCCAGGAAACTATTGTCACGGAAGCCGGGAACTATGGCAGATATTACGACAATTTTTACCACGCCCTGCGAAGTGGAAGGGAACTGCTGGTAAAGCCGGAAGAGGCCGTTGACGTTCTGCGCATTGTGGAGGCGGCTCAGGAAAGCCAGGACCAGAAGCAGCGGATTCGCCTCAAATCAGGAATCAGAAAGGAATCATCGGAAGTATGAAAGTTTTATTGCTGAACGGCAGCACCCGCAAAAACGGCTGCACCTATCTCGCCCTCTCGGAGATCGCAAAGGTATTGAACACCGAGGGAGTGGAAACGGAGATCATCCAAATGGGCGGAGGCCCCGTCCGGGACTGCGTCGGCTGCAACGGCTGTGCCGGAAAGGGCCAGTGCGTCTTTGGCGATGACATGGTGAATGAGGTGATTGCCAAAGCGAAAGAAGCGGATGGCTTCGTGTTTGGCTCCCCTGTCTACTATGCCCATCCCAGCGGGCAGATTCTCTCCCTGCTGGACCGGCTGTTTTATGCCGGAGGCAGCGCCTTTACCCACAAGCCGGGGGCGGCTGTGGTGACGGCCCGCCGCGCCGGGACCACGGCCTCTTTGGATGTGCTGAACAAGTATCTGCTGAATGCGGAAATGCCCATTGTGTCCTCCACCTACTGGAACATGGTCTTTGGCCCCGCCCCGGAGATGGTGGAGCAGGACAAGGAGGGGCTCCAGACCATGCGGAACTTGGGCCGAAACATGGCGTGGCTGCTTGGGTGCATCGAGGCCGGACAGCAGCAAGGCCGCACGCCGCCCCAGGCGGAGCGGGAGCACTGGACCAACTTTAACCGCTGAGAAGGAGGCGGGACGGATGAATCAGGATGAGGTATTGCGGCGTATGGCCCAGGGGGAACCGGCTCTGGCTGGTTCCCCGGCCCATCAGGTGATGCACGAACTGGCCCAAGCGGCTCTGCGGCTGACTATGGAGCTGAACAGCCACTATCACACGCCGGAGGAAGTGTGGGAGCTGTTTTCCCAAATCACGGGAAAGCCGGTGGACGACAGCTTCGCCCTGTTCCCGCCCTTCCACACCGACTGCGGCAAAAATATCACCGTGGGGAAAAACGTATTTATCAACGCCTGCTGCTGCTTTCAGGACCAGGGAGGGATCACCATCGGAGACGGCTGTCTCATCGGCCACGGGGTGGTGCTGGCCACCATCAACCACGGCTTTCCTTCGGAACACCGGAAGGACAATTACCCTACCGCTATCCACGTTGGGCAAAACGTGTGGATCGGCTCCAGCGCCACCACTCTTCCCGGTGTGACCGTTGGAGACGGAGCCATTATTGCGGCGGGGGCGGTGGTGACAAAGGATGTCCCCGCCAACGTGATTGTGGGCGGCGTCCCCGCCAAGATCATTAAGGCGGTTCCTCAGACGGCTTCTGCCTAACGAAAGCTATCTTGATTTAGGAGGCTTTATGAAAAAACGAATCTTCACCAGTTTCATTTTAATCTGCCTGCTCCTTACTATGCCTGCCTGCGCCGCAGGGGCTGACCAGCCCGCTGAGGACAACGCAGAACTACTGTCCGTCCAGAGCACTGGATTTACGGATGTTCCCGCCGATGCCTGGTACGCCCAGGCCGTGGAATACTGCCGGGAAAACGGCCTGATGGCTGGCACTTCGGATACTACGTTTGCCCCGGAAGGGACTTTGACTCGGGCCATGCTGGCCGCCATCCTCTACCGTATGAGTGGAACGCCCGCTGTCTCTGCCCCGCCTGCCTTTTCCGATGCTGAAGCTGGCGCATGGTACAGTGATGCAGTGGCCTGGGCGGCGGAAACCGGCGTGATTTCCGGCTACAATAGTGGGACCTTTGGGGTAAACGATCCCACCACCCGGGAGCAGGCTGTCACCATTTTATGGCGTTATGCGGGGAGTCCGGAGTCTGGGTCAGCTCTATTCTTTTCCGATGGAGATTCCGTTTCCGGTTGGGCACAGGCGGCAGTCCAATGGGCAAGCGCGGGAGATATTCTGGAGGGAATGACAGCAAATAACCGTTTTGACCCGCAAACCAATATCAAACGAGGGGAAGTGGCTTCTATGCTGTTTCGCTTTTTAAGCAAGACAACCGGCCAGCAGCAGCCAACAGCTGGCAGCAAAACCTTGGTGGCCTATTTCTCCGCTACCAACACCACCCGTCCTCTGGCGGAGTACGCGGCGGATATTCTGAACGCTGATCTCTATGAGATCGTGCCGGAGGTCCCCTATACGGATGCCGACCTCGCCTATTACACCAATGGCCGGGCCGACCGGGAACAGAACGATTCCTCCGCCCGCCCCGCAATTTCCGGAAGCGTGGCGAACATGGCGGACTACGATGTGATCTTCCTGGGCTACCCCATCTGGCACGGACAGCCGCCCCGGATCATCAGCACCTTCCTGGAGAGCTATGACTTCGCCGGAAAAACCATCGTCCCCTTCTGCACGTCCCACTCCAGCGGGTACAGTGACAGCAGCATCAAGCCCCTCGCCCCTGGCGCGAATTGGATTGCCGGACGCCGCTTCGGTAGCCGGCACCCAGTGGGGCTACAAGAAGTACATGAATATGAAGCACTTAGAGGCTACCCTGGAGGATACCTCTATTGCTGGCTGATTTTATTCTGCCAGAGCCTGCAAACTATTTTGCGCATTATTCTTGACTTTACCGACATCCTCTCGGAAAAGCATCCCCGGAACAAAATTCATTCTATATAAAGCGATGTAAAGAAACGGCGGACATACCCAGAGATGTGGGGATGCCCGCCGTTCCCTTTTATGACGGATAATACTTGATTATCTGTTGTTTGAACCTTTGGAGAACCAGATATCATCTTCAAACATTTGCCAAAGAATGCGGGGGGAACTGCCGTGGAAGAAAACATGCATCTCATTCAACAACACAATGACCTGCGGCTTCAGACAGCCTTATCAAGGCTGGAGCCATATATGACCCTGACCCAAAATAATAATCGCCGCTTTGAATCCGGAATCGGCCTGCAAATCTCTGATCAGTTCGATGATGTAAGTATGAAGCGCACCAGCCTTTTTAACAGCGCCGTCACGAATTCCAGTTTTCTAAACGCCGCGTTAACCGGTTCCTATTTCTCTGAAACGACATTTAGCAATTCTGTCTTTGATGAATCCAATCTTCAATATTGCCATGTTATCCACTCGGCGTTTTATGATGTCAAAATTCACAGTACAAACCTCAGTTATTCCAACTTCTTTGGTACAAGCTTCAAGCAAACGCTTTTTAAAGGTTCAACCGTTTCGGAATTGCTGTTTGACACATGCAGCTTCGAGGACTGTATTTTCACGGCATCAATGCTGGAAAATGCGGTTTTTACGCACTGTACTTTAAAAAACGTGCAGTTTGCCAATACCAATATCGAATTTATGGAGTTCCGGGAATGTGAGTTCCAAGACGTGACCATGCCTTTTCAGCAGCTTCCTTATGTCTATGGCTTGTATGCACACCTCTCCAACGGCGGCATTCGAGCCGAGGCGGGAGATGTCTGCCTAACGGCGGAGGAATATCTTGCCCTACAGGAAGACCTGATTGTCTATTATGCTTCCATCAATGAATATTTTCCGATGACGAATCTGTATTTAGTACGTCAGGAACTGGATTCCGCCTATCAATGCATCTCCTTAGGGCTGCAAGCATCCATTACCTCAAAGAATTTCAGGATGCTGAAATTCTTTTGCAAGCTGGCCGTCCAAGGGACGCTGTTTCCCCATCAAAAGCTGCGGGAGCTCTACACAATTATCAACGCCTATGTGAGAAAACAGACTCTGAACATATATGAACAGCGGGATTTCATATATAACTCCGCAGAAATCCGTTCCCTTTTGTTAGATAGTATTTATGACTGTCCAACTGCTCGGATTGAGCTACAAACCAACATTGATGCAACGGAACCGGAAAAGGTTATTCAATTTATCGAATATGTGGACCATGCCATTCGGGAAACGTGCTCCCAGCAGATTAGCCATATTGAATATCGGCATAATTCCGACTCAAACTTTATCGCATTCATTTCTGCAAATTATCGGGAAATTCTTCTCACTATTTACATCTTATACAAATTCGCCAATACGGTCAGCGAACAGATGGAAAAACGGATTATGAACTGGCAGACTATCCGGCTCAACCGACAGAAATTGAAGAAAGATTGCCAAAAACAGTCGGAGCAAGAGGGAGAACGTCTGAAGGACAACGGCATAAAATATGAAATCAACTTCTATATCGATAACGTCAATATCAACGATTCTCACGATGGCGATCTCTATCTGTAGACCGTGTCCGATCCGTGAAAATCATACGGCTCTGGAAGACTAAGGGTGTTATTCTGGCAATCGGGGCAGGATGGGCCAAGCCTGAGCCCATACTCCGTGCATATGCCGGCTGCGCATTCAAATATTTCGAGAACTTCCTCAAGCCCCGGAGGAAGCATTCTCTCAAGCGGCGTTCCTGCCATGGGCCGGAAGACGGACAGCATCGGCTGCACGCCGATTTCACACAGGGCTCTGACACCCTCTAAAAGCGTCTCCTTTGGGTCAAAACCCACGATCAGCATACTGCGGACATTACCGGAGCGCCCCAACCATTTTGTCGCTTCGGCAAGGCTGTCCATGTACCTTTTGAGCGGAATTAGGCCCTTTCCAGGCATGTATTTTGCCGCCAGGTTTCGATCGAAAATCTCAATATTGAACGCCATTTCCGATATTCCCGCTTCGTACAATTTCCGGATAATTCCGGAATCCTTGGGCGGAAGAGACATCAAATACAGCGGTTTTTTCGCTTTCCCACGTAGAAAACCCGCCAGCCGGAGGACCTCCTGAAACTGGCTGTCCGGATTGGCGGAGCCCCCACCGATCAAGATATGGCGGAAATCCTCGTCGCGCAGGTAACCGCTGACGATTTCCTGAATATCCTCTTCTCCATAAGCCGTGTTCTGTTCTGGCAGATTGCAGAACATACATCCTTGACCAGCCAGCTTATAATAGCAGACGGGGCGGTAGTTGATCCGCAGCCGGTCCGTCGCGAGAAACGCAACAGAGGAGTAGTGAACACCCAACGCCGTTTTCGCTTGGTTTAGCGGGCTTTCATAGCAAAACTGCACCGGTGATATCGGAGTGTCGAAGAAAAACAGCATGAACCCGCCATCGTGAATACGGACATCAAAGGGACTGTATTCACTGGGCCAAATTTTGTAAGGGCAATTCACAGTCAGATGGAGCCCTTGCACTTCAATGTTGATATCGACCGCAGAAAAATTTCCCTCGCGCAGGGTGCGCTCCATTCGGGAGAGCGCCTGCTCTGAAATTGTAATGCCATAGTCGACCAACATGGTCTTCAAGCGCATGGGTGAGTCAAGCCCGGTGCAGGGAAAGCCTGTCAGCAATTCTGCTAGGCGAATGCCTTCAGAAGATAGGCTCGCTAAATTGTGGTTATAGATTGCCCGAAACAGGTATACGCCTGCCGCAGCAGAGGCTTCTGGCTGATACCCATCGGCTAATATAGAAAGGGCTGGATGGGACGGAAAATATTTTTTCCAGATGTGATCGGGAAACCGTGTGTCTGATTCACCGGCTGTGTAGGAAAAAATACTATAATTGACGTTTATTCCCAGGATGTCCCGGGATCCGCCGCCCGCATAGCCGCCTTGAAATGCGTCCAGACAGCGTTGATGGACCGATGAATAGCCTTGCTGACGAAGCGCATAATTCAAAACAGGCGTTGAGGCTTGAAATCTGGGGTTGATTTCCATGAAATAGACTTCATCTTCCGCCACGATTAAATCAATTCCATAGATACCCAAGTATCCGGCGCTCACAAGCTTTTCTGATACCTGTTCGGCAGCACAGTACAGGCGGTTCCGTATCCCATCGGGCAGCGTTTGAAACGCTAGAAAATCACCGCCCTCATACAAAAGCTGATCCTGTCTTTGCCGAATTAGCTGGATGGAGGCGGGATAAAGCTGGAAGCCGTCCCGATAGGCCAGACCATGTATATTGACCGGTATGGCAGTTTCCTTGTAGGGAGAGACGGTATAAAGAGCGGTAGAACTTAGTTTTTCCAGCACACTGCTCTCGTTTTTCTCCATCAGCAAATAGGTATTATGGCCGCCGGAGGAGAAAGCCGGCTGTATCACAAATGCCAGGGTATTGGGAAGGTACTTTTCAATTTTGGTCCGGGATATCTCCGAACCAAACATTTGGATGCCGGGAAGCAGAGGGACAAGCCCCTTCAGCCACAGCTTGCAGAGCATTTTGTTGTTTATGGTCCGCAAAAGCTCCTGCGGGTTTGGACACAGAATGTGCCCCCACAAAGACGGGTCCGTTTGCCCAATCATATCCTGATTATAGAACATGAACCGTGCATCAGAGTCCTCCTGTAAAATCAGCTGCATGCTTTGTGTATAGAAGCTGTCAAACAAAGAGTCTTTCTGGTTGTGGTCTTTCCGTGCTGTCTCTCCTTGAAAGAGACAGCGGTTTCCGCCTTCGCCGCTTCCGAAAAAGGTAATGGAGCCGCTGTATAGACCATCTGCCGCCAGAAGATCAGATTCTCGAACGCCCACCCAATAGATATTTGACATAAGTGTTCACTCCTTTTTCCTGCGCAGTATGGTAAATATCTTATTGACTGGCCGCCGGGGACGGGGCTCCGGAGCTTCGCCGGGGTATCCTAAGCAGATGGCGGACACGATCGGCGCGTTTTCTTGGAGGAATCGGGTCAATGCAGGATACGCATAGAAAATATCGCAGACCCATAGCGTTCCCAGGTTCATTTCTTCGGCAGTAAGTAATATGTTTTGGATTGCGGCGCCAACGGACAGCAAGTCGGCGGTCTCGATATCTAACGCGTGAAGCGGCCAGTTGACTCCGTCGTCATGATAAGAGTCATATCGGGAAACAAGTTTGACCAAGATGAGCGCAGAGGCTTCCTCCATGGCTCGCAGGCTTTTTTCCGCGCTTAAAATATCGGTTCTCTGGATATGCTGCCGCTGGTATTTTCGGTACAGGTGGTCTATGTCGGCACGGAGCGTGTCAACGAAGTCCTGTTTTATATCTGGGTCGCTGATAACATAAAAGAACCACGGCTGACGGTTTTTCGCGGACGGTGCTTGGGACGCTGCATGAAGCAGCTTGAGAATATAGTCTTCCGAAAGGGAATCACCTGTATAGTGGCGAACGCTACGCCGTGCGCTGATTGCTTCATAGACATTCATACTTTTCGACCAATCCCTTTATCTCATATCGTGCCGCTTGATATTTGGACTCAAGAAAGCATGGTAATACCGGTGCTTTTCGAAAGGCCTTTTCCCGGCAGTCACAGGAAAGGGGAGTTTGGAGCAAATCTGCGATTTGCCGCTTTCTGGCGTTCAAGTTTCTGCTTATGTAAAATGTCTCAAAAAAAGATAACAGCGCCTCACGACAAGCGCCGCAGACTTGCGGCGGAATGGATACCCTCCCTTCACCGTAGTCTATAGAGCGGTTTCCATACCAGGCCATTGACACATGTGCCAGCTCAAAGTCATCCAATTCCGACAGCAACCGGACGGCCAGCCACAAAGAGGGCGGCTGTATGTAACCTTTTTGATACAGCCATTCAAAAAGCGTATATGGGTGTATGTTAAGCGGGAATACAACGATGTAATCCGCTTTTTTTGAAAGAGCCCATTGGATGGAGACTTTTGTATCAGACAACTGTGCCGCCTCTGTAAAAAATGGGATGCCCAGCAGTAAATTGACCGTCATTGTCATCCCATGATGATGAGCCGTGGTAATCCTCCTCTCAAATTCAAGCAAATCAATGCGCTTATTTAAGATATGCTCTCCAATCCAGGGATTTACAGTTTCCAAGCCAACTTCCAGCTCAATTCTGCGGCCGGGCAACAGTCGTGAAACACAGCGCAGTACACTGTCCGAAATGCTTTTGTAGTGTGTTTCGATGATAATTTGCGGGATTCCACTTTGAAACACAGTCTGAAAAATGCGGTTGCGTAAAGATTCTGGAATTTCTTTTTCATCCAGAAAGCTCCCTGAAGCGCCAAGCAAAATAGTTTCAACGCAATTTCCGCAGGTGTCCAGTACCTTGCGCAGCTCATTCATAAGCCTGTTGGCATCCGGCTGTGATCCACAGCCGTAATTGCACATGGAACAGCTCCCTCCGGCGCTAAAACGGCAGCCTTGCGTTTGAAATGTCAGTTGCAGGAATTGTCCTTGCCGGAAAACGGTTAGCACCTGCTCCGGCGGGTTAAGAGGTCTGCTGGACCTAATCGCAATGTTGGCAGTTTGCATCAATATATCCATAAACTCCTCCATAATGAAGTATGTTCCTGAATGGTAGGCAATTGCATTTGTGATGTTGGAAAATAATTTTGAATTCTTTATGTGATTTAAACAACAGATAATCAAGTATTATCCTCAACTCATTTTAGGATATTATATCACAATGAATTAAAATATGCTATCGTAATTTTCCAAATTTAGCACTGTGTACAAAATCTTGCTGTCCCATCATCATTGCATGAATTAAGGTGTAGCAAACTCTCGGCCTTATATATATTCTTAGGAAACCGCAAAAAACGGCAAAAAGTGTTGCATAACTACACTTTTTGCCTTGCATCTTTTTCCCCCACACAAGGAACCTGTTCAATGCCACCCTTTCATAAAGAATGACACTACACGCAGGACATAGCATCCCTGTTACCTCCGACAAAG